>Ga0256407_10014463_pt1 | contig 10386 bp, 4 predicted proteins | sample RumenRJG_04DNA_FD_193489 | JGI IMG/M metagenome (GOLD analysis project Ga0256407, IMG submission 193489) | Bovine rumen microbial communities from Lethbridge, Alberta, Canada - RJG_04 | ecosystem: Host-associated > Mammals > Digestive system > Stomach > Rumen | place: Canada: Alberta | collected... | reverse complement strand
TTTTTTTTTTTTTTTTTTTTTTTTTTTTTTTTTTTTTTTTTTTTTTTTTTTTTTTTTTTTTTTTTTTATTTTTTTTTTTTTTTTTTTTTTTTTTTTTTTCATTAGTGTTTTTTTTTTCTATATTATTTTTATTAAACAAAGAAACATTTTTTATATGGACAATATTTTTACTTGACTTTGATTCTTTAGAAACTGGATTTACATTAGATTTAATTTTGTATATTTTATTTGATTTACAAATATCTTCTTTCTCTTTTTCATTTTTATAAGATTTTAATGCAAAATAATTATTTATATCAATATATCCCGAACTTTTTTTTTTATTTTTACTATTAATTATATTCTCAACATTTGTAAATTGCTTTTCAAATGAGGATATATTTATTTTTTCTTGCTTTAATAATTTATTATCTTTTTTTAGATTAGAATTAGAATCCATCCTTAAATTAATGAATGGAGATTTCTCATATATTTTTCTGCATCTATCAGTTCTATCAATTCCAAAAATTTTATCTATTTTTTCTTCAGCATTCATTCTAATAAATTTTATATTTATAATGGAAATTAAATAAATAATTGTTTATAAAATAATTACTTTTATATATATGGATTAAATGATTAATTAAATTTTAAAAAATTATACACTTACAATATTTAATCTCCTTAATCTCAGTTGAATATCTATTTTTATCTGTTCCATCTAAAGTTGGTTCAAAATAAAAATCTTTATTATTATGAGAATTATTTCTTAAAATAAATCTTTTATCCGTTTTAGAATTATTTTCATTATTTTTTTTCTTAAATTTAGTAATAAATTGTCTATTCTTTGTTTTTGTTAATCTTAAAGAATTTGGAGCAGGAGAATAATTTAAATATATATGTCTTATATTTTCATCTAATGTTTTATTATCTATATAATCATCATCTTCATCATCACTATTATTTAATCCTATTATAATATTATTACTATAATTATTATTATTATTATTATAATTTAAATTATTATTTATATCATTTTTATTTTTAATATGATTAATTTTTTTACTTTTTAATTTCGAATTTAAATTATTATCTTTTTCTTCATTATTATCAGGTTTAAACATTGAATTTTCAATTTTTATTTTTTGTCTTGAAGAAGACATTTTATTAGAAAAACTGTCTATATTATGATGAGAATTATTTAATATATTTCCAGATAATAAAGAATTATTAATATCAGAAATTTGATTTTTAATATGATCAAATATTTGACTATATTCATTAAATCTATTTGCTGATGTTTTATCCATATTTACTATTTCTTTTACTTTTTCTTTTCTTGTTAATGGAATATATGGCATTATTAAACTTTGACTATATCTTCTTCTATTCTTTTCTCTTTCTTTTATTAAAGAATCTATTATCTCTTCATCTTTATTTTGATCGTTTTTAAATAATAAATTTATTTGTTGCATTGCTACTGAACCTCTTTTTATTGGCTTTTTTTTATTTTCTTTTTCTTTTTCATTTCCTTTTTCTTTTTTATTGTTTGTTTCATAAATATTTTTTTTAGTATACATATTTTTTTATTTTTTATTTATTTAATAATTATTTTTATTTTATTGTTCTGTTTAAATTATCTTAATAATAATAATTTAATAAAAAAATAAAAAAATATATAAATAATATTTTGTTTATAATAAGAACTAAAAATAAAAAAAATTTTTGAAAATAAATAATATTTAATTTATTTTTGATAAAGCAGAATCAACAAATTTAATTTTTTTTTCTTCCATTTTAATTTGTTCCATAGTTTGAGTATCAACTTTCATACATTCATTTTTACTCATATCAAACAAAGCAAATAATCTTTTTTGAACTCTGGAATTATTTCCTCCATAAATAAGTAATTTATCTCTAGTAAAAGGTACAACAGTACAAAAATTAATTTTTAAATTTAAATCAGCACTTTTATAATAATCAACTTTAATCCAACCACTTTTTATATCATTTAATTCTAAAACTTCAATAGAATCACAATAAATATTTTTTTCTGCAATATTTCCTTCCATTCCAAATAAAGCATATAAATCACTTGTAATAGCATCAAAATAAATATTAGTATTAGCTCTAGGAGTATTTAAATCTGGAATTTTAATCCATTTTTGACTATAAATATCAAATAATTCACAACTTGAATTAAATTCTCCTCCAATAACAATTAAACAATCAAAATTATCTAAATATTCAATTGAATGATATGAATGATTATTATTTAAACTATTTAATTTTTTCAATTCAAAAGTATTAATATTAAAAGATAAAACAATATTTAAAGGATTTTTTACTGAGTCAACACCACCTGTTATATATAAAATATCATCTACTAAAATATGTCTACAACCATCTGGAAAAACATTATAACCATGTTCTTCTTTTGTTAATTTTACTGGGATTCTTTTTAATTTTTTTATACTTGAATCAAATAAACATATGTTACTTGAACCAATTAAGGGTTTTGCATATTCTTTTAATTGAGTAAATCGAGATGTCCAATTACTTAAGAAACTTACTGAAATATTTGAATTAAAATTATTATTTTGGATATTATTATTATTGTTTATTGTATTGTTGTTTATTATGTTGTTTTTATTAGGACTTTTACTTATATTTTTATTTGATTTTTTATTTAATAATTTTTTGGAGTTTAAATTATTATTTTGGGAATTTTGATTTAAATTGTTATAATTATTATTTTGATTAATTAAATCTTTATTTGCATAATGTGAAAAGTATTTACCAAATAATTCATATATTGAATAAGCAAAAAATCTTTGATTTAATCTATTATCAAGTATAACATCTTCTGGATTTATTACAATATCTTTTCCAGTATTAATTGTACTTTGAGAAGTTAAAAGTTTATTAACTTGATTAAAACTTGCTTTTGATTTATGTAAAGTTAAATTTCCACTTCTACTTGAAGAAAGTTTATTTTTTGAATTACCTCTTATTTTTTTCATTCTTAAAGTACTATCATTACCAACATCATTAATAAAATATTCTTGATTGAAAATAACATCTTTTCCTTTTTTATTTTTTGAATCAAAAATATCTAATAAATCTCTTATTTTATCATAATTACCAGTTCTTTTTACAATATCAGAAATTGTATTTTTAAAATTATTAATTTGTTCTGTATATTTCATTGTTCTTAATCTAATATCCCAATAAAAATCATCAAATTTTTCAAAAGTATAATTTATATTTAAATAATTATCTAATTCATTTTTTATTTCATCTGTTCTTTTTTTAATTGAATCATCATATTCATTTACTTTATTTTTTATTTGAAGAATATTATCTAATACTTCTAAATTTTTATTATCACATAAATTCATTATTTCAAAATTCATTAAAAATACTGTATTTTCTAAATCAGTATTTGGACTTTCTATACCTAAAATATTAAAAAAATTTTCATTTTTAGAATAATAATTTTCTATAGATTCCTTTACAGATAAATAATTTTTTTTTAAATCTATTAAACTTAAAGAAATATTTTCAAAAATTTTATTAATTTCTTCAATTTTATTTTCTTTAATTTCATCTAATTTTTTTTTAAGTGATTCAATAGAAGAAGAAATATGTTGAATAATTTCATTTTTTTTTTCTTGGACTGAAATAGATTCATCAATAACTTTTGAAATTTCATTAAAAAAAGTTTTATCATATGTTAAACAATTTTCTCTTTGAATAAGTAAATGATCTTTATGATTATAAATTCCACATTCTCCACAAACACTATGTTTACATGTAAAACAATAATAACTGTATTCATTAATTGGTTCTTTACAATTTTTTTCTGTGTGAATTATATTTTCTTTAAAATGAGGAAGTACATTAAATTCTTTTAATTCTTGTGGTTTATTTATTTTATCTTGTGAGTTTTCTTCTTTTTTATTACCTAAGTTTTTAAATGTTATTTCTGCATTTTCATTTTGAGATTCTAAATTTATTTCTTTATTTTCCATTTTTAATTTTTTAAAATTTGAAAAAAAATATATGAAATAAATTGAAAAATAATTATTACATTAAATTATATTTAATAAATAAATTAAAAAATTAAAGATATTAAAAATATATTATTTAAAAATTAATTAAATAAAATATATGACAACAAATTTACCAAATGAAAATAATAATATAAATCAAGATGAAATATGTGATAATTGTCATGAAACAGTTACAGATTATTATAAATATTCATGTAATCACAAAGTTTGTACCTTATGTTTATATAGAAGAATATTTTGTAATTATTTAAAAGATTTTAAAAATGATAATGAAATTATTACAATTAAATGTCAAAAAGATAATATAGGAACATTAGGAAAAGATTTTAATGAAATTGAAACACTTCTTGAAAAAAAATTAAATATTGATATAGAAAGAGAAAATTCAAAAAGGAATAAAATGTTTAGTACTTCAACTCCTTTTTGTAAAATTCACAAATCAAAATATATAAATCAATATTGTTTAAATTGTTCATTAAGTATATGTCAAGAATGTGTAAAATTACATTTAGAAAAAAATCCAGAACATATAGTCGTTCCTTCAAGTAGATTAGCAAAAAGATATAAAAGAAGTATTAAAGAATTACCTTTAAAAATACCTAATAAAGATTTATTTGATAAAAAATTCGATGTTATGACTAGTAAAATACAACAATCATTACAAAAAGATTATAATGATACTTTAAAACAAATAAATGAAATAGCAAATTCACTTTATTTATTTAAAAAAAATTTTGAGGAATCATATACAAAAGAATTAACTCGTTGTGTTAAATCATTAAAATTAATAAAAGTATTTTATTTAAATTATTATTATGATAAAGATTTATGTAAAGATTCAATTGAAGTAAATTTATTACGTTTTGTAAATAATATCTCATTAGAATTTATGGATTTAAATATCTCTCATGATAAATCAATAAATTCAAATTTAGGAGAAATAAAATCAATTATAGAAAGTATGTCACAAGCAAATCGTCAAAATGTAATAAATATAGATTATAATTTTGATGAAGTTCCAAGATCATTTAAATGTGAAGATATAATATTAAAAGCACATTCTGAATATATAAAGTCAATATTAGAAACACCTGATCAGAAATTAATAACAGGAAGTTCAGATTATTCAATTAAAATATGGGAAGAAGATGATGATACATTTCATATTAAAAATACAATAAATCAATTATGTGGTAAAATACAATGTCTTTTATTATTAAATGATGGTAGAATTTTATCATCAAGTTCAACTGATAATAATATTAAAGTTTGGCTTTATAAAAATGGAAATTTTGAATTAAGACAATCACTTACTGCTCATAATAAAATAGTAACTTCAATGGCTCAATTAAATGATTTAAGATTAGTAACATCAAGTGTAGATTTCACTATAAAAATATGGAAAGAAAATAATTCAAATGAATTTATAGTACAATATACAATAAATAATGATAATAAACCAATATTAAAAGTTATTGGTTTATCTTTTAATAGAATAGCATATCATTTTAATGAAGAAATAATTAATGTTTTCGGAGAAAAAAATGAAGAATTTAAATTTATAACTTATTTAAAACGTCATACTGGAAAAGTTATTAGTTTATGTCAAATTGATTTAAATAATAATTATTACCTTGTTTCAGGAGGCTCAGATCATTTAATTATTATATGGAAACCTAAAGAAAGTATTAGTTTTGAATATTGTCAAACTTTAAATCGACATTTAAGTGATATATTATCTATTATTCAATTAAAAGATGGAAGATTAGCTAGTGCTTCTAGAGATAGAACTATTAGGATTTGGAAATATTATGAAAGTAAAAGTGTTTTTGAAGAAGATGAAGTTTTAAGTGATTATGGTCATGCTATGATGCTTTTAATTCAACTTAATGATAAAAGATTGTGTTCTGTTTCTTCTGATCATGCTATAGTCATTTGGAGAAATAGAATTGAAGAATATTAAATTATTGTATTATTAAATTAAATTATTTAAAAAATTTTTTTTATTTTTTTTTTTGTTGTCTATAAATTAAATTTAATATGGAAATTAAAGTAGGGAAATTCTATGAAAAATTAAAACCTTTGACAATTATGAATAATACTATGAAAATTCATCCTACTTTTATTGAAGAACATAAAAGAGTTGTAGATAGAAATATTATTATTCATTCACATGAAACTTTTAGTAATGTTGTTGATAAAAATTATAATAAATCATATATAGATTCTTTTTATGATATGTTATTTAATAATCATAAAAATTATTCTGAAATGAGACAAAATTTAAAATTGAAACAATCAAATAAAAATAATTCTAATATTGAAAATAATAATTTATCTGAACAAATTTTACCATCAATTAATAAGAATAAAATTAATTTATCTAAAGAAAAAAAAGGAAAAAGTTTTGAAATAATTAAAAAGAGAAAGAATGCTGTGTCTAAAATTAAAAAATATAAAAGGATAAAAGATAATGATGAAGTTTATAATACAGTACTTAGATTAAATGATGATAATAAAAGATTATTTTCTTTTCTTGTTTCGGGTGAAAAAATTAGAAGAGAATATGAAAATAAATTTATAAATCATTTGAATAGGAAATTAAGACTTTATTCATTTAAAATGAATAATTTAAAGCCAATCAAATATAATAGTATATTTATCCCATCTTTTATCAAAAGTAATAATTTTTTCTTATAAATAAAAATTATAAAAAAAATATCAATTTTTAATTATAAAAAATAATAAAAATATAATATATTATTTTTTCCTTTTAATAATTTTTATAAATATTCAATTTAATTTAAAAAAAATAAATCATCAATTTTATATATTTAATAAACTAATTAATATAAGCAATCCTATAATAATTAACATTCTTCTCTACAAACCCCATCACTACACAAAGTTTTCCCATGACCACAAGCTTGATTTTTCGAGCATTGACTTTCATTTTCAACACAAACATAATTAGCACAAAGATAAGGAGTATTAGAAGGGCAATTAGGTAATTTTTGACAATCTAAATCACTATCAACACAAGAACCATCAGGACAAACAAACTTACTATTATCACCACATGATATTTGAGAAGGACAATATTCTTGATCAGTAACACAACTTTGATCAAGACATCTTATTTCATCTTCATTACATTCAGGATATTTTATGCATTTATCATATGAAGTTTTACATGTGAAATCAGAACATAAAATATAACCAATTGGACATATTCTTCTATTTGGTGCTTGGTTTTGATTTAATCTACATATTCCATCATAATTTTTATATTCATAATTTGGATATTTTTTTTTACAACTTATTGGAAGGAAAAATGGACATTCTATATCATAACTTTCAACACAGTAATTTACATTTTCACATTTTATTAAATTATTAGGACAATCACATTCTGTTTGTAAATTTGTACATGTGAAAATACCATTTATTGTACAATTTATTGGTTTTGTTTCTGGACATAAATTCTCTTCTTCTAAACAATCTTTTATTGAATCCACACATGAACCATCTTTACAAAGATATTTATCACATTTTAATATTTCTAAATAGAATTTTTCTTCTGGTTCTAAATAAAATATTTCATCATCTAATATAAGAGAAAAGTAATAATAACCTTCTAAAGGAGGATAAAATGATAAAATATATGTGCCATTATTTTTATCTGTTATTAATGAATCTATTATAGTTACTTGACTTGACTCATCTGGGGAATAATATACTTTTGATGTGAAATATTCTCCTCCTTTTGTAATTGAATTTCCATAATAGTCTTTACATATTATTTCTATATTTATATTTGTTCCTATTTTTTTTCCTTCTATTGCTGAGAAGTCTATTGTTGTATATACATTTGAACATTTTCCTGGAATTATTTTTATATTTTTTGGTGTTGTTATATCATTATAATTTAAAATATTTAATTCTGCTTCATTATAATAATATTTAATTATATATTGTCCTTTTACGTATATTGAAAGTGAATTATATAATGTACCTAATTTATCTACTTTTTCTTCTGATTTAATTTGATATTTATCATTTGAAAGTTCATTTAATTGATTTTCATTTTCAAATATTTTAATTGAAATAAGATTTCCTATTTGAGTATTTATTTTATTATCATAATCATCATGACCATAAATTGTAAAATTAATAAATGATCCTGCTGGAATATTATTTATATCAAAATACTCTTCATTTTTATCATAAAAAGAAACAAATTTATTCAAATTTAATGTATTTGGAATAATAGTAAAATCATAAGACTTTTTATATTCACCATTATTAATTTCAATATTATAATTTCCTAATTCAGTAATTAAATCATTATCCATATTTAAATAATAATATATTTTACAAGAAGGAAGATCTTCATTTATTTTTTGTTCAAATTTATAATTTCTAACTTTACTAAATTCACCAATTGGACCAGTAATTATAGCAGAAAGAATAACAGATAAAGAATCATATTGTTCAATACAATTTTTATTTTTATCATAAAAATGAACATTTAAAGGTAAAGATTCACCTGCTTTAATTGTTGTTATTTTTGTTCCACTAAATTGAGTGAATTTATATTCTATATTTGATAAAACTCTTCCAGTTATTTTTTGATTATTTAATATTATATTATTTGAAGAATCTATTGTATAAATTATTTGAATATTTAAATCACGAGGTGGAATTTTTGGGGTGAAAGATACTATAAAAACATTATCAGAAGTATGAATTGATTCTGGTATTAAAATATTATTATTTATTATTTTTAAATGAGATATTACCTCATCATTTGCTTTATATTGATTTTCATATTTATCATATAAATAAAAATAAAAACTAAATACTTCACCAATATAAATTTCTGGTTTAGTAATTTTAATAACTGTTTTATCAGGATCAGGATTTCCAATTAAAATTTTTAAATCGATTATTGTATAATTATCTGAATATTTTTCATAATTTGATTTAATTATAATTTTTACTTGTAATTTATCATTAATAATATCACTACTTAATGAAAGTAAGTAAATTCCATATTCAGAACTTGATTTAGTAATTGAATATTCAAATGAAGTATCATTTTGATTTTCAACTAATTCACATTTTATATAATTTGAATAGTCAATATCATCATTATATATTTTATTTTCTTTTGTTTTTAAAATTATTTTTTTTGTCAATATTTCACCAACTTTTATTTCATTATTTTCTTTATCAATTTCTGTATTTTCAGGAAGATAAAATCCATTTCCATAATTATTATCATTTTTATTTGTTTGATGATAAACAGTATAATTATAATAGTAATTTTCATTATTAGAAGAAAGAGTAAATGAAAATTTATATCTATCATTTTCCATATATTGAACAAGATGATTAAATGTATTTTTATTATCTTCATCTTCATTTAAATATATTAAATATCTTTTAGAATCACTTGATTTTACTGAATTAAATAATATTTGTTTATGTATATTATCATTTTCACTTAAATTAATATTTTCAATAATAAAAACTTCATTAATTGACTCAAGAATATTTTCAAATTCATCTCTTAAAACTAAATAAACATTTAATGGATAATCTTGAGAAGAATAAATAATACCATTTGGTTCAATAATACTATATTGGAAATTTTCATTATATGAATAAACAAGAGTTTTAGTATAATCTGCAATATTAGGATTTACTTTTGTTTCATAATTAAAAGAATCTATTTTATTTCCATTTAATTCAATAATCCAATTATATAATCCTTTAATTTTTAAAATTGAAGTAAATGAAATTTTAGTTTCATTTATTATAGTTTTATTTGTATTTATTAAATTCTTATTATTTTCATTAATTAAATATACATTAAATGCATTTAATAAATTATCATCTTTAATAATATTTTTATATTGATCATTAGGAATAATTATTAATTCGGCAATTTCACCTGCTTTAATTTCACTTGTTAATACTTTAATATCACTTGTTTCTGAATTAATTTCTCCAAATTTATTATAAAATGAATATATTATTTCTTCATCATTATTATTTCTAAATAAATATTTTCTATCTGAATTTAATCCTCCTTTAATATTATAATCTCCTTCTAATTTAATTGTTGATATATAAATTAATTCTCCAGAATTAATATCTAAATTAGATAAGGAATCAATTAGTGATATGTCTTTAGTTATTTGTATTTTTAATAATGATTCATTTGGTTTTACTAAATTATCATATTTATCTTTTGTTTTTACTTTAATTTTATATTCTTTATCTACATTTGAGTCTATAAGTTTATTATTTTCTTTATCACTAA
>Ga0256407_10014462_pt1 | contig 10387 bp, 10 predicted proteins | sample RumenRJG_04DNA_FD_193489 | JGI IMG/M metagenome (GOLD analysis project Ga0256407, IMG submission 193489) | Bovine rumen microbial communities from Lethbridge, Alberta, Canada - RJG_04 | ecosystem: Host-associated > Mammals > Digestive system > Stomach > Rumen | place: Canada: Alberta... | reverse complement strand
AATTTTTTTTTGAGGGTAAAAAAACAAAAACCTTTGATATTACAAGGGGTTAACGATTCTATTTCTGAAATTCTTTAGTAGATTATGATCATGGGGTAATTTTGATCAAAAGTTAAGGGATTAATATGATCTGATTTGCAGATCGTCCCAGTATGAAATTTTTCAGATCTGAAAAAAAATCCTGAAATTTTACTTCCAGGATCCGCAGGCATTCATTTAAGGCAACCGGTTATTTTTTCGTAACCTTGTCGCCGTAAATGGTTTTCCAGTCATTTTTCATTGAAACTGCAATCCAGCCGTTTTCTTTACAGATATTAATCATTTTTTCAGCCTTGCCCGCACTGCCGTTTTCACGTTCCAGATCGTCGGCGGCAAGCATGAATGCCAGACTGCGATATTTATTGCCCGAGGTAACAAACTGAGCCATGCTGCTGTCACCCGTGCTGTTGCCGAAGGCAAGAACAGGCTTCCTGCCGATTTCCTTCATAATCACCGAAACCTTGTTCATTTTCAGATTTTTGATTATAAAGTCTCCTCCCAGGATCAGCCGATCGTCCCTGCTGAAAGTATAATCCAGTCCGTTTACATCCTTCTGTCCGGATGAAACCAGAGTTTCATCGGAACCGATAATCTGACTGTCAGGCAGATTCAGAACGGAATTATGAATAATGCCGCGAACTATGAAGCGATCGGTTCCGCTGACAATATATACTTTAAAATTTTTTTTCTGCAGAAGATCGATAATCTGAAGCATAGGCAGGTAGAAACCTTCACCGCGGTGCATTCCGTTATAACCAGGCATAGGCTGCTTTTTGAATTCCTGAATATAGTCGTCAAATTCCTCCAGGGTCATTCCTGCAAAAGATGAAGCGACAGCTCTGCCGTGATCAACCTCCAGTCCTTTAAATGCTTTTCCGGTTTCATTCTGTTCACGTATTTTTTCAGCGGTTTCCTTTTCGAATGCGGAGGCTTTGTCCTTGTATGAAGGATCCTTTGCCACCCGGTATTCAAGCAGCATGTAGTCAAAGTAATTCGGATCCGTTTCATTGAAAAGCGTTCCGTCAAAATCAAATACCGCAATACGATCTCCTTCGGGAATAAAGTTTACGCCGTCAGGGTTATCAATATCCTTAAGATAAGACAGAAGAGCAATCCTTGCAGGAGCATCGCTGCTCCACAAATCAAGAAACTCATCATCGCTTTTCAGTTTAGATGCAGGAGTCTGAACAGCAGCCTCCGCATTGTTTCCTGAACATGGCAAAGGGTCAGGAACGGAACTGCCGCGAAAAACAGAAAAACAGACAGAAGCTGTTAAACAAACCGCCAGCGCGGTTATCAGTATTGCTGATTTTTTATTTATGTCATTCATAATATTTATCCCACCGAAATATATTTGCAAAAAAGATATAAAAGATAACGGAGAATTTAGCCGCAGGTTACATGTTACCTAAAATTTTTTTAATACCGAATGAGCCGGCTGTACCGGCAAAAAATCCTGTCAGTCCGTAAAAACAGATCTGACGGATCGGTAAATAACATATATAAACTATCTGGCCTGATTGATCTGAACTCCCAGATTCTTGTCAACCTGCTGTGCAGCAGATCTTCCCCTGTTAAATGCATTCACGCATTTTGAATAGGCTTTGATCCATGAACCCCGGTACATGGCGCGCTGCTTGGTAACCGCAGGCTCCATATGATGATAAGGGAAATTCATCTTACCGGTATATACCCTGCCGTGAACAGTCGAGGTATCAAGTCTTGATTTCCATTTTGCAGAAATGGAATCCGCAAGCGCATCAACAGAATTCAGATAACTGGAAAAACCCTGGTAAAGATCTGTATAACCCTGAAGCTGCGGAGTTTTTGCCTTTACGGTTTTCTGGTGCACCGCCTCGAGTTTCTCTCTCAGCTGCGCAGCCTGAGCCTTAAGCTTTGACATGCTGTCCTCAAGACCGTCATATTCCGATGATACAAATTTTCTCAGATGCGCATCCATTGCCGAAACGCTGTTGAAATTGAGCGACAGTGCCGGGGTATACTGAAACAGGAATGAACCTTCATAGCCGAGCGCATCAGAAAACTGCGGAACCTTGCCGCGGCCTACCTGTTCAGGCATGGTGGCGGAATATTTAATGCATTTTTCCACACCGGTATCAACCTCTTCCATGAACCTGATGAATTCATCCCCCTTCTCGTCCATATATTTGAAGGAAAGATAGGTTTCTGAAAGGAATTTCATGACATTGCCGGTAAAGAGACTTTCATTGAAAGCGATTAATTCATGTCTCAGCGCATCGAATTCCTGTCCGTAATAAAGCACATCCTGGATATTCATATATTCCTGATCATCAAAATCCATATCATAGACATTGTCGGGATATACGGGTGAAAAAATCGCAAGACGCAGGGAATTGCCCGCTTTCTCGAAATCGAGAACAGAAACGGTGCTTACGGAAAGAGATCTTCCTATGCTGCCGGCATTCTGATTGAATGCATTTTTAAAATCCTGATATTTCACCAGCATTTTGTTTCCGGAAATATATGCATCGGAAACGGAAGGAATCATCACGGAAGCAGCAAAAACAGCCGCTGTTAAGCTTTTGGTCAAAAATTTAAATTTCATCTCTTATCCTCTTAAAATCTTGCTGCATAATCACTAACATACCAGCGTCCGGCACCGCGTTTAATCAGGAAATGAGGATGAGGAGATCCAAGCTGTTTTCCGTTCTGATCATATGCCCTGCTATCCACCTCGGCTCTCTGAACCTGTTCACCCTGTGTTTTGCGGAGAATATCCTTCTGATCATCGTCGAGGAAGAAATTCTCCTGTTCATTGCCTTCATCGAAGCCCCTGGTGGTGTAGATTTTGGCTTTGTCCATAACGGCATGAACGTATTCACGTAAAAATCTCTCCTGATGAAGATCCCAGTGATATTTAATCAGCGACAATGCGGTAGGAGTCTTTTTGCGTTCAGGATCTATGCAGTCAAGATAAAGATCGTAATTCTTTTCCTTGATGGCTGTCATGAAGATTTCCATCAGTCGTTCAGGTTTAACATCGGCCGGAATGCTTTTAACCGTATACCAGCTGTCCTTGATCTGTGCAACCTGCTCCTCTCCGATAAACCTTCCCGAGCTGTCAGCCTTCTCATCGTAAACCGCAACCACATGATCGGGAACCTTCACCGCAACCGGCTCCACTACCCAGCCCATTTCATATCTGCCGTTTTTTTCCTCGCCGGCGGCAGGAATTTCAGCGGTAATGTCGGTGATTTTTCCGAGAATGGTGAATTTGGTAACATCTGCCAGAGACGAATCAACAAGACGGCGGTAGCGCTTTACAGCCTCGTACGGTCCGATCCAGTGTCTGCCGTCAAGCAGAACAAAGTAATAGCCGGATGACGGTTTGCCGTGCCATATGAACTCGCCGGTTCCGCCGTAAAACTGATTGTTCGGATATTCGACATCGGTAAGAACCACAAAACTGCCCTTCAGTTCTTCAATGCTGACTTTCTTTGGATCAGGTGCCGGAAATTCCTTTGCAACGATTTTGGCAGGATCTACGGTTGATGCAAGTATCCTGTTCCATTCCTCGTCGCCCAGAGCGGAAATCTTTTTACGGAGATTTTCCTCGTCGACCCTGTATTTAAGCCATGCGGGATCCACGGTCGCATAATCGCCCTTGCTTTTCATAAGAGCCGTCTTGGTGCGCTGGAAAAGCTTCTCGATTTCAGGATTGTCAGGATAGGCAAGCTTAAGAGCCTGAACACGATCAAGTGCATTCTGCTTGTTGATATATCTCGTCTTGTCGCCGCCGTGCTGGAGTTCAACCTCTTTTTCAAACTCCTTTACATGATATTCGGCCTGTTTGATTGTTCTGTTTAACTGTTCCTCAGTCATATTCGGATCAACGGTATAGCCGTAGCCTGCGTTTACCGATAAACCCAGCGACATAAGCGCCGCGGCAGTCAGTGTTTTAAATTTGAAACTCATTTTTATTTCCTGTCGTTCAGCCGGAACAGATCCGGCAGAAATTTTTAAAATATTATCCGTCAGTACTGGTTCACCAGGAACTCGCTTCTTTCCCTGGTGTAATTAAACTGGCATCTGTAAACATTGATCAGTTCATTCTCACTCATGCCGTCCTTGGGGGTTCCGCATTTGGAGGTTTTATCATTAATCCACTGAATCTGAGCGGACTTTAATGCCTTTTTCTTTGAATCCTTGAGTCCCTTCCATGTGGAATTGAGGATGCGATCTTCAAGAGTGAATTCAAGTTTTGCTGAAACATACTGATTGTGAATGTAGTCATCCTCCTCCTCGCGGTCGAGAATCTTGCCGTGAATGACACCTACATTCTTTAAGGCCTGATCCTTGAAATAAGTAGGATAGGTGTATGTCCTCAGATAAATCTGGTCATTGTTTTCGCTTGCAAAATGAAGAATAAACTTGGAATTCGGATTTTTTGCAAATTCCTCGGGATTGATCATTTCGCAGGAAAGTAGCACCGGAGATTCCTCTGTTTTAAGAGTGCAGGGACGCGGCGTATACTTGCCGTAGGTTCCGTTTTCAAAACCGGTGGTCAATCTGAAGTAAGGAGGCACCAGAATGTGTCCTGACATGGTGAACTGTTTATTCTTCTCGTCATATTCAATGATTACATCGCCGTACATTTTTGCCGCTGAAAGATATTTCTTTTCCTCGGCATTAAGTTTTGACATATCAAAGGGAATACAGAAATCAATACCGTCGCTTCTGCAGAAAAAAGTATTATGATTGCTGATTAAACCATTGCCAAAGGAACTCAGATAGGCGAAATGACCGGTAGGGAAACCGCGGTATACTTCCCTGTCCTGTGCAGGAACCGCTCCTGTGGATTTTGCCGCAAGACATTCAGGCATATACATCAGCGATGCCGCCAGCAGCATCGAGGAGGCACAGGCAAATTTTTTTATTGAACTCATAACCATTCTATAAAATAATAAAAATTAAAAAACAAAAAAAACACGCCGGAAAATATTTTTTTGCTTTAAAACAGCATTGCAGCCGGTAACATAAAAGCAGAATATATTTTCTTCATAAACTACTGCACTGATTATACAGTTTTTAAGATTCATTAATGATCAAAAAAATATGTTCATTACACAAATCTTAATCAATATCACGTTTAAGACCGCCTCATCCCGGTTTTCATTCGTAAAAAAACTCAATACAGAACTTTTACCGTGAAAACGGAATACGAATATATCTTATTTTTCAGAAAAAAATTTACAATTTCAGGAATTTAAAACAATGAAAGATCTGCGGACGGAAATAATATGCAGAGGAATTTTAAGAATGAAAGCATATGAATGCGCGGGTTCGGCTCTGAATGCAGAAAAGGAACCGGCCTGCGCCGATCCCTCAACCTCAATAAAGAATGTTTTCTTCTGTGAAAATAAAATTTTTCCCTCTGCAGAAATTACAGAGCGCCAAGCATTTCAGCCAGGAAACGATCTCTCTCCTCGGTCATGGCCGTCTGGCACTTGTACATTTCTATCAGATCCTCTTCAAGACCCTTCATGGTAACAGGACCGCACTTCCTGTCCTTTTCCTTGATCCATGCCAGCTGTTTTTTCTTAAGAGCCTTGCGCTGTCCTTCTGATGCGTTCTTCCAGGTACGGTTGATGCTGCCGTCCGCCAGCATGAATTTAAGTTTTGCTGTCAGATATTTGGAGTGCAGATACTGTTCCTTGGATTCTCTGTTGAAATAAACATTTTTGAGAGCATTTCCGCATGCTGCAGAATTGTTTTCAAAATTTGAACGGAAATCAATATTGTCAATAAATATTCTGTTCATGCCGTCAAAACCGAGATAAACGGTAATATCCGAACCGTCGCCCGAATATTCATAAGGATCCGCCATCGGACATTTAAGCAGTTTGGCTGATGAATTGTAAGTGCATTCACGCGGAGCAAAACTGCCGTAATCACTGCTGTTCTTTGCTGTTGACACATAGCATGTTCTCATTACGTACAGATTGCCTGACATGGTGTACTGCCCGGCTTCGGGATCATAATATATTTCAAGGTCCCCCTCCACTTCCGAAATACCGTCGGCAAGCTTAGCCTCCTCCTTTGTCAGTCTGGAGCGGTTCAGGGTTTCACAGTATGCAATTCCGTTGCCTGCACAGGTAAATACACCGTAATTGAAGAAGGTACCCTCGTCATCTGAAATGGCAAATCTGCCGAGAGGAAATTCAGACGCGGTCTGGGCTTCCCTTTCACTCTCCTCGACATCGGCCGGCATTGCAACCGTCGCTGTTGAATAACCGTATAAACATGCACCGGTCAGTGCCATCAAAGAGAACAAAACTGATTTTTTACTTAAAAACATAACATTACCTTCAATAAAAAAATTCAGATGAAAATATTCCGGAATTTAAAATCATTATCATCTGACTTGCAATAAAATTTTCGTAACAATTGAATTATAAACCACAATTGCCGTTAATATGCAGATTTTTTCCGGAAAAATAATCCTGCACAGCAGTAGGCGGTTCTGCATGGCTCACCGCTCACGCATAATTTTTCAGGAAAATCCTCCGGTAATATATTCAAGACGGTAACTGTTGCCAACTGCAAACAGAAAGACGAAAGGATTCTGGAAATCAACATAGCAGTTCCGGTGGTTGAGCGCAATCATGGTGGCATTCCTTTCCCGAAGAAATGAAATAATCCTGCCGGCATCATAATGCTGTCTTGCAATCAGTTTTTCCGCTGCTGCAAAATCGTATGCCCTGCGGCAGTCAAAATTGTCAAAAAACAGGATTCTACCGTTAAATCTGTCATAAGCAAGATAAAAAATATTTTTTGCGCTGTTGAGATGATGAAGATCTGCACAGAAGCAGCTGTCGGCATTTACTGTAAGAATGCTGTTTTTAAGCAGCTGATTTTCACGAATTCCGTTGATTTCAGCAAATTTCCGCAATTCCCTGAGAGGCAGAACAGATTCATTTTCTTTTATCACATAATCGCCGGTCCTTGCGACAGTTTCACCGGTCTTGTAATCAATAAAAATCTGATTTGCCCTGAAATCGCCGAAGGAGTAATCGTCATACAGCGGATTCGGATTTTTCTGATAGAGCACAATACCGTGCTGCAGAACAATTTTACGGTATGACTTGTGACTGTTCAAATCGGCAACAAGCTTATCCTGACACGAACTTTTAACCGGCAGATAATCCGTCGGCCAGTCAACCCGTTCAAGTTTGCGGTCATAGAGCGGATTCGGAATTTCCAGTGCTTTAATCCCCTGCTCTGCCGAAATTTCAAGAATTCTGAGCGGCGCTCCGAATTCAATATCACTGCAGAGATTGTATATTCCTTCATGCACCATTGTTGGAAGTTCATAACAGTTGCGGTGACCGTGAATCATGACTGTATCCGGAAATTTTTTCATCCAGGCATCATACATCAGTTCTATTTCCTCATAGGTTCCGCTGCCCAGCACATAATTCTGAACACTGATGTTTGTTGCCGGAACCGCCGGTATTCCGCCGTGGGTCACCAGATATTTTCTTCCGCGGAAAGTGAAATACAGAAAAGGTATGAACGATCTGCTGAGGCTTTTCAGTTTATTTATGTCAAGATGATCGATTGCCGGAATGGTTCTGTTAACAAAATCCTTTCCCTTCAGGGATGAATAATCAGCCGGCGCTCTGCCTGAATCATGAATTGCCGACAGTTTGAAAAAGATGTAGTCGCGCAGATAGGCTTCATGATTGCCCTCGAGAAGAAAAACATTGTCCTTCCGATAAATCTTGAGCAGAAATTCCAGTGTCTCGGCATTCTGCAGTCCCCGGTCTATATAATCACCGACAAAAACATAAGCCGTTCTGTCATTGAACGGTTCTCGTGAAAAATATTCCTTCAGCGGTTCATAGCAGGCGTGAATATCCCCGAACACGACTACCCGTTCATATCGGTCAAGTGACATCTCATAATTCCGGCGGTAAATTTCCAGAGCACGCCGCGGGGATATTACACCGCTGATGAACTGCAGACTTCCCGCATCGGAATTTTTAATAATGTCATACATTCTGGTAATAACTTCACAGGGAACTCTTCTGAATTCGCTTCTGGAGGCATTGCGCTCCAGAACTGTTTCGAGCGGCACATCGGTAAAATCCACAATATATGCCTCATAGCCGTAATGAATGATATGCTTCCTGTACTTGTACAGATCGTTCTTTTTGTAGTGAGTGGCATCGACAATTAAAAATTCACCGGAACTCATGCGGTGTTTAAGTTTTGAAACGAGATCCTTCCAGACAGAAATCTCATTATCCCGGGAAATAGTATAACGTCCTTCAACATTGACTACAGGGCCCGCATGCTCAAGCCTGAACTGATCCGAGCTCAGCGTATATGCCTCAAGTTTATTTTCCGTGATCCATGAGGATTTGCCGCATCCCGCAGGTCCTCTTAAAAAAAATATAATTTTCATAACAATCTGTAAATCATTTGAATTTATGCATTGAACACATTCAAATCAAACATCCGGTTCATCAAGAATAGATAATTTTTCTCCAGCAATAAAACCATAGAATGCAGACAAGGTAAGAGTTTTTCTGTATCTTCTCAAACTGCGCATAAACATAACTTTGGACGGATTTTCCCTAAATACCGTTCTGATAAAGGTGTTCTATCAACAAAAAAAACTTTTGCTTTCAATGAAATCATGAAAAAAATCATTACTACACCAACAGTTTTCATTCCCTGCCTTCTACTTCAAAGCACCATGCTAAACAATTATACAAATAACTCATTTCATTCTATCATATATGTCAAACTAACAATGTGATACAAATTTATTTTACCTGGATGACATATTACGCAAAATTTAACAATGAAGATGTGTTATTGCGGAACTCATCATTTAATTCCGTAAAACTGATTAGGCAAATAAAATGCAGTTCCTATACATTTGTAAACAAATATATTAACGCAACAATTAATTTATCAAGGTGATTAAAATTTCTGTTAATCTTAATTTTTCGAAAATTTTTCATTGAACATCCTATAATCTTTTCTAAATAAATTAGTAAAAAGATATAAACTGCCATGCCATTATGGCGATGCAGATAACGCATACAGCATCCTAAAATAATCAATACTCAAAATGTATCAGACAAAAAAAGATCTGAAATGCATCAGATCTTTTACAAGGAGAATTACTATGATTAGATTATAATTCTAGAAACCGAGAACATTCTTCATTGAGTACAGACCGCTGTTCCGGTTGACCAGCCACAAGGCGGCTCTTACCGCACCTTTGGCAAAAGTCATGCGTGTCGAGGCCTTATGAGTGATTTCCACTCTTTCACCGATATCTGCAAACATAACGGTATGCTCGCCTACAATATCAGCGGCGCGTATGGTGGAAAATCCGATAGTGCCCGGCTTGCGTTCACCGATTATGCCGTCACGGCTCTTAACTGCAATATCGTCAAGATTTTTACCAAGTGTATCGGCAATAACTCTGCCCAGACTCAAAGCGGTTCCTGAAGGAGCATCAACCTTGTGGCGGTGATGAGCTTCAATAATTTCAATATCGCTGTATGAACCCATAACACGGGTCGCCTGTTCCAGCAGATTGAATACCAGATTTACACCAACACTGTAGTTGGAGGAAAATACAACGGGAATGCTTTTTGCCGCTTCGTCAATTTTGCCGAGCTGTTCCTTGCTGAAACCTGTGGTACCCAGCACAAGCATTTTTTTATTTGCAGCGCACAGTTCCAGATTTCTGATGGATGGTTCAGGTCTGGTAAAATCAATAATCAGATCGAAATCATTGATTACCTTGGAAAAATCATCGGTAATGACAACACCGTTTTTACCGGTTCCGGCAATCTCGCCGGCATCGGCGCCGATTACAGATGAACCTGGAGCCTCACTGGCCGCTGTAAGAACCGCATTTTCAGTGTCGGCAATAGCCTGAATCAGAAATTTACCCATTCTGCCGTTGCAGCCGGCTACGGCAATCTTTAATTTATCCGCCATTTTAGTTCTTAGCCTTCATTACAATGTCCAACAATTCAACTTCGAAAACCAGAGTCTGGAACGGAGGAATGCTTCCGCCCGCACCCTGCTCGCCGTATGCAAGACGATAAGGAATTACCAGACGGAACTTCGAACCTACATTCATAAGCTGCAGAGCTTCAACCCAGCCTTTGATTACACCGTTAACAGGAAATTCCGCCGGTTCGCCGCGCTTTACGGAAGAATCGAAAACATCGCCGTTAGGCAGAGTACCGTGATAATGAACCTTTACAATATCCTTGAGACCAGGTTTTTCTCCCCTGCCTTCAACGAGCACCTCGTACTGAAGACCGGAAGC
>Ga0256407_10014460_pt1 | contig 10389 bp, 14 predicted proteins | sample RumenRJG_04DNA_FD_193489 | JGI IMG/M metagenome (GOLD analysis project Ga0256407, IMG submission 193489) | Bovine rumen microbial communities from Lethbridge, Alberta, Canada - RJG_04 | ecosystem: Host-associated > Mammals > Digestive system > Stomach > Rumen | place: Canada: Alberta... | reverse complement strand
GCATCGGCGAAAAGCATACAGGAGAACTTCTCCTTAGAGACGGAACCACTTTAACAATTGATCTTTATGATGATCCCGGATTCGATTACGCAGCATTATTATCCCGAAAAGTGTATCCTGAGTTTTTTGCAGATCAGGAAGCTGCGGCAGATACAAGTTCCGGAAGCGATACAACCGTCACTGACGTTATGTCTCCTGACTATATTCCTTCAACATACAGGATCTCAACAGATCCCGACAAAAAGCTCGTCTATGTAAATTCAGTAAGCTGCAACACCTATGAAGGAGAAAGACTTGCGGTCGAACTTACTAATGCTTTGAAAGAAGCGGATGCTGACACCATAATCCTGGACATCCGTTCGAACGGTGGCGGCAGCATTGATTTTGTCACCAAGCAGCTCCTTCCCGTGATCTTCTCCCACGACGTCACCTTTGAAAGCCACGTTTACGGGGGAAAGAACAGCCACACAAGGAAATTCTACGGAAGTGCAATCTACCGTTTCCTTGAAACCACCTTCGACAATCTGTCTGATTTCTCCACCACAGGCAAAAACTACGCCTATACAGAGACTTTCACTGTTCAGGGAAAAGCAGCAAAGGACTATAAGATATACCTTCTGACATCGTACAACACCTTCTCGGCTGCCGATGTCATGACCCGTATCTGCAAAGAATACGATAACTGTGTTGTCGTAGGAACCAACACCTCCGGTGAGGGAATATGCGGCAGTATAATGCAGTGCTATCTTCCGGAATCACACTTCATGTTCGCTTATGCTCCAACGGTAAACATTAATTATCCTGAAGACTCATACTACGGAACGGAACCTGATATCTACATCCCGTACACATTGGATGAATACTATGCCAGACAGGATATCTTCAATAGCGGAACCAACCCCAACTCATATGCAGTCCGCCAGCAGTGGGACCAGACTCTGCTCAGGGTAATCGACATGGCAGAGGAAGATTAACGGAGATCAATTCCCGTTAAACAGCAACATCAGTTTCCAATACGCGCCGGATACGGCAGAACCCATGTGGTCCATTGTGGAACCGACCATCTTATCTCCGTCTCTGTACATAACAGACACGCTTCCGCCCATCATGGGATTATTAATGTTCTCATAGTCCTTCCACTTATCAATACCATATTCTTTGATGATGTTAAGGGCAGTATCGGCAATGTCTTTGGGGAGCAGCTTGTACTTTGATTTTCCGTCATTGAAAATAACGCAAACGAGTTCAGCATCGGAGAATTCATATACAGTCGCGCTTTCATATTTGGGTGGATTACATGTTTGATAAGAAGAACACGAAAAGAGTTCAACCTTCTTTATCTTCTCACCACATTCGTCACAGAATTCCCCTGTCTGGTTTTCTTTGCCGCACCTGGAGCAGGTCCAGCCTATAGCCGGTGCAGTATCAGTCAGAGGTCTGTCGCCCTTGTTAACTGATGATTGGAGCTGCGGACGCGGCGCTCCGCAATTGGTGCAGAAATTACCGGTAACTACAAAACCGCATGTGCACGTAACCGGATCATCTGTCTTTTTTAGTGCTCCGCATTCGGAACAGAAATTACCACTGTTTTGAGTTCCGCATTTGGAACAAAACCACTTATCATTGCTCATATCACTCACACGTCCTTCAACATAATACAAACAACTGACTGAATCAGTTTTTCGCGTTAAAAACGCAGTTGTCTTCTCTTTTCCTAAATCGTTACCTAAATCAACAAAACCAGGAAATGATTTAGGTAAAAAGCCCTTGTTTTTCCTGATTCTTTTCCATAATCATCGAAAACAGGAAAAGGTTCTGACAAAGCCATAATCACCTTCTCTTTTCAACCGCGTTTGCTATCAGATTTATAACGGCTGTGAGAAGGATGAATACTACATTCACTCCAACACACGTTGGTATTAATGATCTCGAAAAATAGTAATTCATAATCTCCTCACTTATTTGGTAAAACATGAGAAATGGCATTTTCCCGCTTGCAAACGGATCATCCGGCTCATCACTTGATCTAGCAAAATAATCGGTTATCTTTAATCTGTCACGTGATACCGGTTGAGCATAAAAGTAATGTTCATGCCAGTCAACCGACATCGTTTCATCTATATAGTCATCAACATTTTCAATATCGGTATCATTTATTTCAAACACCAGCCGGCAGTAACCTTGATATTGAGCGACAATCCACCCTTTTTTAATTGAGTTCAGCGGGAACATATAAGTTTTAGTTGTATGCGCATCGGTAGGCTGCACACAAACCAGGATATCTTCATCATCCGGTACTGTTTTGATCTTAACAGGCACAAAAGACTGAGAGGAGATTCCAATTCTTCCCGGACCTAAATATCCTAAAAAGACAAACAATAAAGAAGACAGTAATGCGAATACAACACATAGGATTATCGATTTTTTCAATCTCGGTTTCATGTCAGTCTCCTTCTGGGCGCCTGAGCAATTTATAAACAAAAGATAGGATGAATATAGAAATAAACAATGCCCGCGATCTTGATCACAGAAAGAATGGAAAAGAACACAGTATTATCTTTGACGTTATATCTATTTTTATACAATGCGATTCCGATTGCAAAAGAGATGCCGGCAAATAACAAGCCGACCATAAAATTTATCAGATGCTCTGCAGGGAAAAAGAACCAAAGTCTTTTCCGCATCATATACTTATCAAATTCTGCTTCACCTTCACGTCTTTTTTCGTCCTGTTCCTGCTTGTAAAGATCGGAGACATTCTCGAATTTTTCCGGATCTTCCAATTCTTCAATACTGATCTCAAATCTGGCATGTGGTTCCTCGGTCCAGGCCGATACAGTTTTTACCTCAGGCTCGGTCCCGCCAACAATGCTTGCATCATCACCATAGAAATGATGAATGTAGACCCTGGTATCCTTGAGAATTGATATTTCATTTCCTTCAGCATCAGTCAAGACCAGATCCTGCCGGGAAAGATAAGCATCATAATTTTCGATGATTCCAATAAAATGGTGCTCACATGTTAAGAACTTCGGCATTCCGAAGAGCAGAAATGATGCGATCACATTGATTGTCAGAACAATTTTGCATAGAACGTAAAGCTTATTGTTCATAAATCTTTGCTCCTGAAACTAAAAGAATATTTACATTTATTAGTGTACTACCTTTTAACAGTTAATGAAACACAGATTCAATAAAACAACAGATCATAATCCTATTGCAAAAAGCAGCAAGCATCATCTTTGTTTTCTTTTTTCGACTGCGTTTGCTATCAGATTTATACCGACGGTGAGAAGAATGAAAACGACATTCAATCCAACGCATGTAGGGATTAATAATCTCGAACAATAGTAATTGTCGATTTCTCCATCTATTTGGTAATGCATGAGCAACGGTATTCTTTCGCTTGCAAACGGATCTTCCGTTTCATCACTCAAGCTCGCTGAATAATCGGTAATCTTTAATCTGTCACGTGATACCGGTTGAACATAAAAGTAATGATTATCTTTGTAAGTCGGCAACATTCCTTCTATATAGTCATCAACATTTTCAATACTGGTATCCTTTATATTGAACACAAGACGGCAGTAGCCTTGATATTGAGCAATGATCCAGCCTTTTTTGATTGAATTCAACGGAACCATATAAGTTTTATCTGAATGAGTTCCTTCTGTAGGTTGCACGCAAAGCAGTATATCTTCATCTTCCGGAACCGTTTTGATCTTAACAGGAACAAAAGTCTGAGTGGGAATACCCGCATGTCCTGTACCTAAATATCCTAATAAGATAAACGCCAAAGAAGAAAGCAACGCAAACACGATACAAAAGATTATCGACATTTTTACTCTTAGTTTCATATCGCTTACCTTCTATGCAACAATTCAAACACTACTATCAAATTATATCTCCACATTATTCTCTTCTTCAAAACGTGCGAGGAATTCTTCCAGGAATGCGTGTCTTGATTCGGCAAGTTCGCGCGCGGTTTTGGTATTCATCTCGTCTTTTAAGAGAAGAAGCTTCTCGTGGAAATGCTCTATTCCGCCATCAAGCGGCCTGCCGTGTTTTCCGCCATATGCAAATGTGCGTGCAATTCCGATCGCACCCATAGCATCTAATCTGTCAGCATCCTGGACGATCTTACCTTCAGGAGAATCAGGCGTTTTACCTCTGTTCTTGCTAAACGAAACTGAGTTGATGATGGTGCATATGAACTCTATCTTGTCGCTGTCAACATCGTTGCTTTCAAGAAACGTTCTCGCATTCTGATTATTCACCGTATCAAAGAGTTTGTGATCGTCGGCATCGTGCAGAAGCGCTGCGAGTGCAACTGCTTCCATATCGCACGGAGGCTCTTTGCGGGCGATAGCAACCGCATTTGAAAACACTCTCATGCTGTGCTCAAGATCATGTCCGTCCGAGTGTCCTTCAAACAGCTTTGCAATGTAGTCTTTAGCATCACTGATCAGTATGTTTTGTTTTTCGTCTGCGAAAAGATCCATGTTAATACTCCTGGTAAGAATCCATATCTATCATATAGATGTCTACTCTGGCTATGTCTTCTGTCGAGGCGTAATCGTATGCGTATGACTTGCGGAGGTAATCGAAGAAATCGGAACAGCCTTTGGGGATATCGATATCAGTCATCCTAACGTGCTTATAGTCCTTATTGGTGTCGTTAACCTCATATAGGACACTTACGTAGATTTATATAATCATGCCCGTCCTCGGCAGTAAACCATCTTTCCATGCAGAAACAGTAGTACTTACCCAAATCGACATGTTCATCGGCATAATGATCATAAGTGTAGTAATTGAACGTACCGAATTCCAGGTTAAACATATCCATATCTTCATCCCTGGTATATTTGCACGATTCATCGAAAACATTGATTATGTCAAGCAAGGACATTTCCTCATTAATGTTTTCTCTGAGGTAAACGACTGATTCGTATTCATCATAAAACTCAGGCGGGTTGGGTGCTTGTGTTTCTGTAGTCTCTTCAGTCGTTGCTTCAGTCGGCACAGCCTCTCCTATACCTTCGAAAAACTCTGCTATAACTTTGTAGTCATTGCAATTAGTAATGATTATAAATTTGTCGGATGGATCCAGGTATACAGCAAGTGTCTCCGGAATTATCATCCACTCCCTTCCCTGTCTTGGATAGGAGATAGAAGCATATCCGTCATTATATTGGAAACCACCGTAACCGTTAGATTCCAGCCATGCATCTCGCTTGTCACTTCTGACTATAAGAAAATTGTAATCCTGATATACGCCTCTGATACTCATATCAGTTGTGTTCTCTATTGTCTGCAATTTGGATTCGGCATACGCCTCAAATTCATTTTCGCTGACGGATAGGTCATTGGAATAGAAAACATATTCTCCGGGAATCCTGTACTTACTGACATCGTATTCCGTGTTCTTGGGTTCTCCCATATAACCTAACGGATACATCTCATTTTTCGCAAGTTTCCCGGCAGAACTGGAGACTCCAATAAAAAAACCAAAAACAGGAATGAGAATTATGGCGATTGCAGTCATGACAAGACTCGGCAGTACAACTCCTGCTATACCAAATCCCTTGCCCATCTTGCCTTTTCTACCGGCAGTTATGAGTCCTACTATTGATACGATTAAACCGGTAAGCGGCATCAATAATATAATGGCCAAAGCTGCCACGACTCCATATTCCCTAGGGAAGATTAAACATAATGGCAACAATAGCACAGGCATGATCGTGAGAATAAAACCTGCCAGACACAATTTGCTGTATTCTTTGCCTGATCCGCCTATCGACTTCTCCATTTGTTTTTTCTCCCAACAGGATAATTATATCACTTGGATTAATCAGCAATTCAATGCCGGTACCACATGCGCTTATTTCAGCTGTTTACCTCTTCAACGAACTTCTTTATCTTGTCACCATTAAGTCCGTAATCCTGATGCTTCCTGTCGAGAAGCGAGACCTGATATTTCAGATTCGGGATCCTGTCTTTTAATGCCTTCACGCATTTATCTATATCTCCGCCACCGGATGTGATTATCAGGCCTGTAACTTTTCTGCTTATATTCTCATCCTTCAAAAGAGCATTGATCGCAGGGACTCCCTTGCTGTTCCAGATCGGCGTTCCAATGAAGATCTCATCGTATACGCCAAGTTGTTTATCTATCGGTTTAAGCTTCGGTATTTTATTAAATGCAACCTGACCTCCACCGACAATCATTCGTGCTGCAAAAGATTTCGGCATCTGCTTTTCTGTATCGATCCTTAAAGTATCGCAGCCCAACTGTTCAGCTATTAACTTAACTGCGTCTTCCGTATTGCCTGACAGTGAATAGTAAATAATTATCCTTTTCATCTTTTGCTCCTCACGATCTTCTTTCCTGAAAGAATCTTTCTCGCATACCCGCACCAGCGAAGATATGCTTCGTATGTCTCTATGCCGAATGTGACTGTTAGATAGAAAAAGACATGATCTCTCTCGTCCAATACTTTGCTGAGATTGTCCTTATATGTCTTGAGCACCGCGAGATCTGCTTCAACCGCTTTCTCGAATTCAGTTATCGTCGCAATCGAAACTTCATTATCTGCAACGCCCCCGAAATAAAGTTTTAAGAGAGTCTCATACTTAAGACTGTTGGATGACTTCGATTCCGACAGCCATGCGAGAAGATTTTTGCGACCGGCAGCAGTGATCTTATAAACGATCTTTTCACGTCCGGTGCTGCTGCTTTTGCCCTTAACTTTTTTGATCAGCCCATTCTCTTCAAGTGAAGACAGTGCAGGGTAAATACTGCCAAAACTTCCCTTCCAGAAATAGCACAGACTGCCGTCGATCCTCTTCTTAATATCGTATCCGGTCAGGTCTTCATGATCGAGCAACCCTAAGATAACCAGATTCATTTTGTTATCACTTGCCATGGCAAATCTCCATATATCATTTTGATATATCAATCATATATCAAGTTGATACATGTTTCAACAACAAATCAACATCCGGAATTGCGAATATAAAAAGACTTCCAAAGGCTTTTGCAATTATCTGCCTTTATAATCACTTGATACTTCAGTAAATGAACGCTTCCCGAAGATATAATCTTCATAGGCTGCTTCGGGATCTCTTCCATGAAAGATCTTACACAGACCACACATATCGCAATCCGCAATACATGGAAATCTATTTTTTATATACTCTCTCCGTTCTTCTTCAGTTGAACTTATAATGTCAGGTTCATTATTCACTAACTGTTATCCTCAGGTAATCTGCCTGTTCTGGCGGTATTCTTCCATATATCCCATGTTGATCTCTTTGATCTCGCGTTTGCCATCGATATAGTCCTGGTAAATGTCCCATGGTGATCCGCCGCCCAGCCAGCAGGATGAACAATTCTCGCAACCGCCGCCGCAATCGAGAGATGCTCTTACGATTGCTTCACGTTCTTCGCGGGTCGTATCTTTGATCAAGATCGATTTCATAAATACATCATCTCCCTTTCACGATAGTCTTCGCTCAGCATATAAACAACCTTGTTCTCCGTATATTCATGTGATCAAGTCACAGAGAGCCTTGCATTCAATTCATCTTCAGTATCTGCCATCGCCTGCAAAGTCATGGTAAGGAGCTTATCAAGTTCCCAGCCCAACTGAACGGCCCCGCGTTCGATTACTTCCCTGGAACATCCCGCGGCAAAACCTTTGCTCTTGTATTTTTTCTTCAACGATTTGAGTTCCATGTCCTTCGTGCTTTTCGAAGGTCTCATAAGGGCTGCAGCACCGATCAGGCCGGTAAGTTCATCAGCTGCAAACAACACCTTCTCCATCTCATGAACAGGCTCAACATCAATTGTCTCTCCGCATCCTACGGTAATTCCATATCCGTGTGAGCAAACCGCATGAATGATATCTTCACCAACACCGCCGTCTCTTAATAACGTGGGAGCCTTAAGACAATGTTCATCAGGATAAATCTCGAAATCTATATCGTGAAGGAGTCCTACGATTCCCCAATACTCTGCATCTTCGGCATAACCTAACTCCTTTGCATACCACTGCATAACCAGCTCAACTGTAAGAGCATGCTGGATATGAAAAGGATCCTTATTATATTTCTTAAGCAATTCAAATGCTTCATCTCTTGTGATCATGGATCTACTCCTTGAGTTTATTCATTTCTCAATTTTCTTGAAACCTATCGCATAAATATGTTTATATCCAAGTAGGACAGACATGTCAAGCATAGCAACACTATTAAGCAATAAAGGGCATTCCGTTATGAAGTAAACCCCGGAAGTTGGACAAACTTCAGGGGTTTAATATGAAACATAGTCTTGAATTAAAAAGAAAATCTACGAGAAAAAGGCATTACAGATATGTTTCTCCAGCATTGGATATGTCCTCCTACTCAACACTTAGAGTGATTGTAACATCTCCATTTCCCAGAAGTTCTGTCAGTTCATCTTCCGACATGTTTATCTTTCCAAGTCTTGTATACTCCCAGGAATTTGAACCATAGAACACAACGATCTGGTCTCCGGAATAAAGGACGATATCACCGGGAGCAGTCGCTATCTGCTCGTCATCTCTTGCAATGCTCTGTCCTATCGGTCCCACCTGTTCAAAACCGCCGTACATAGACATCTTTATAGTCAGCCCTGACGCTGCAAGCTTCTTCAGGTCATCAACTGAATCATTATCTTCCCAAGTGACCTGAACTTCCCTTTCTCCAATCTTTAATGTCATTGATATTTCTGCCTCCGTGACGGTAGTCGTCTCTTCTGTCTGAGCAGTCGTTTCAGACGTTTCAGATATTGCAGTTGCGGTAATGTTTTCTGTTGTCATTTCGGACGTTTCTTCAGCCGAAGTCGTAATCTGCGTTGCAGAAGTTGTTGCAGATTCAGGAGCCGCAGAACAACCTGCCAGACTTACCAGGATCGTGCCTGCGGTCAAAGCGGCTGCAATGTTCATTCTCATATAAGTTTACCCCGTTAATACCAGTCGTGCTTTTCATTCCGGTCGAGAGCATTTATCCTTGCCATCTCTTCATCCGAAAGTTCAAAACCGAATAGATCAAGATTCTCTTTTATATGATCCGGATTGCTTGAACCCGGGATCACAACTATTCCTCTTTGCAGATCCCAACGCAGGATCACCTGTGCCGAAGACACTCCGTGTGCCTCTGCGATCGAACTGATCGTCTCGTCATTGAGGAGTTCTGAAGTATGACCTCTTCCTCCGAGAGGATACCAGCACTGGACAACGATTCCTTTTTCCTGAATGAATGGGACCACATCCTGTTCCTGATAGTAAGGGTGTATTTCGTTCTGTACAAGCGCCGGAGTTATGGATACCTCAGGAAGAAAATCCGTAAGTTCCTTCACATACCAGTTTGAAAGTCCCAAAGAGTGGATCTTTCCCTGAGCAACATACTTTTCCATCGCCTTGTAAGCATCGATATCTCCTGTTCCCGGATGGTGGAGGAGCATCATGTCTATATAACCTATATCAAGCTTTTCAAGAGCCATATCTATCGCTTCTTCCGGTTCGTTATACTGGCTTGGATATATCTTTGTGATGACGAATATCTCTTCACGGGGAATGTTATACTCTTCCATCGCCTGTCTGACGCCTTCACCTACAGCGTCCTCATTGCCGTACATATATGCCGTATCGATCAGTCTTCCGCCGTTCCCGAGCAATGCTTTTACGGAATTGACACAGGTATCGTAATCAAGCGAATAAGTACCGAGTCCCATTATAGGCATGTCATATCCGCTGTTGAGCCTGACTTTTTTGTTTACCATGTCAAAGGCACCGGCTTTGGCTTCAATGCTCTGTTCTGTTGTTGCTGTCGTCTGCTCACTCATGGATGTCTCCTCAGAAGCCGTACTTGTCTCCGTTGTCTGCACAGTAGCAGCAACTGAAGCAGTGCTCTGCTGCGTGCTGCAGGCTGTTGCCGCCAACACGACCGATACCAGAACAATGAGTGAAAAGGCTCTTCTTATCTTCATATGTATTTCCTTATGAATTCTTCGATATGATCAAACGGAATCACATTGAGATTATCGTACAGATCCGTATGAACAGCTCCGGAAATTATCATGAGTTCCTTGTTATCTGTATACTTGCTGTCCTTTGTCATATTCGCATATGCGTCTTTCGAGAAATAGCAGGAATGTGCTTTTTCGCCGTGGATAATGAGCACTGCGCTTCTTATCTCATCCGAGTACTTAAGAATCGGCTGATTCATGAAAGACTGACAACCGGTTACGTTCCATCCATCATTGGAGTTAAGGGACCTTGCGTGATATGCCCTGCCCTTGTAGTATTCGCTGTAATCCTTTACAAAGAACGGAGCATCCTCAGGGACAGGAAGAGGCAGACA
>Ga0256407_10014459_pt1 | contig 10389 bp, 8 predicted proteins | sample RumenRJG_04DNA_FD_193489 | JGI IMG/M metagenome (GOLD analysis project Ga0256407, IMG submission 193489) | Bovine rumen microbial communities from Lethbridge, Alberta, Canada - RJG_04 | ecosystem: Host-associated > Mammals > Digestive system > Stomach > Rumen | place: Canada: Alberta | collected... | reverse complement strand
TCATCGACGATACCTGGACTGCGGAAAGACACATCAGAGAGTTTTCCGCCATGTGCCAAAAGCTGGAGGGCAGTACACATACCTGCGTGATCAGTTTTATTGATCTCTATGAGAAGGTCCGGCGCAATTACCCGGAAGCCAAGACAGTCCCCTTTGAGACACAAATGTCATTGACAGAATCCTTTGTAAAAACAGCCGCCGGCCATGGCATGACTATAAAGCCCTGCGGGGAAGACAAGCAGCTTGCCATTACCGGCGCGGACTGCTCCGGCTGCATGACTCAGGAAACCTTCGAAAGCGCGATCGGCCAGAATATAAATCTTCCGCCAAATCCCAACAACAGAAAGGAATGCTCCTGTTATATCACCAATGACATCGGCCAGTACAATACTTGCGGACACCTCTGCCGCTACTGCTATGCAAATGCCGATGCCGGGACAGTGCGGCGGAATATGAGGATGCACGATCCAAAGTCGCCCCTGCTTGTGGGCTTCCCCAGGCCCGAAGACCGTATCCGCGACGCCAGGCAGGAAAGCTGGATCGACCCGCAGATGAGGCTGGATTTCTGCTGAACAACTGCGGCAATTACGATAATCAAACATGTTTGGGTGCACCGCGGCAATTGCGATAGTCAGACATTTTCGGGCGCACTGCGGCAATTGCGGTAGTCAGACATATTCGGGCGCACTGCGGCAATTGCGGTAGTCAGACATATTCGGGCGCACTGCGGCAATTGCGATAGTCAGACATATTCGGGCGCACTGCGGCAATTGCGGTAGTCAGACATGTATGTGAACAGGAGGTCATCGCACAAGAATGGTTAAAATACTTTCAGACAGCACCTGTGATCTGTCCCCTGAACTGATTGCGAAATACAAAGTCGGAATCATCCCTCTGTATGTCCATCTGGGCGCGAATGAGTACAGAGACGGCATCAATATCCAGCCTGCCGAGCTTTACAAATGGTCCGACGAGCACAGGGAAACGCCCAAGACGTCCGCCCCCGGTATCGATGACATTGAAGCATATCTGGACAGGGACAGCGGTGATGAATACGTGATCTTCACGGTCTCCTCCTCCATGTCTATCTCCTATAACAACTGTCTGCTCGCGGCAGAGGATCTGGGGATGGCAGACAGGGTGCACGTCATTGATTCCGCCAATCTCTCCACCGGGATCGGGCTTCAGGTGATCCGGGCTGCAGAACTGGCCTCCCTCGGAATGAGCGGCACAGCGATCGCTGCTGAGATCAGGCGGATCAGAGGAAAGGTCCGGGCAAGCTTTGTCGTCGATACGCTCACCTACCTCTACCGTGGCGGACGTTGTTCCGGAGTATCGGCCTTTCTTGGATCGAAGCTGAACCTCCATCCCCGCATCGCCGTCATTGACGGCGCAATGCGTCCCGAAAAAAAATACAGAGGCCGACAGGCACGGGTCATTATGGACTATGTCAGGGACATGGAAGCAGATCTCAGGGCAGCGGACAGTGACCGCGTCTTTATCACCCATTCAGGCTGCGACCGGGAAATCGTCGACAAAGTGAGAAGCTATCTGGAGAGCCTGGGCCACTTTGATGAGATTCTGGAGACAGCGGCGGGCGCGGTCATCTCTTCCCATTGCGGCCCCGGAACGCTGGGTGTCCTTTTCATTGCGCGATGAAAGGAGTTTCCCTTTTTGCGCACGTATCTTAAGGCTGTTATGAAGTCTCGGGAATTGCCCGATAAAGAATAAAAAAACACGGCTCGTGTCATATAAATACATTTAAAATTCAGATGGTTACGCCAACGAAAAAAGCACTTTGTCAAGCATCTAAAGATGTCTTTCAAAGTGCTCTTTTTAAGACAGCCTTGTCTGCCTTTCAGGCATGTCTATGCGCAGCTTATTTTTTCTTCTTTCTGTGAAGACGGCGGACGTCCTTCACATAAAATTCATCAAAGTGATAGTGGCCCCAGTCAATGAAGCTGGTCCCCGGAATCGCGTCGGCTATTTCACTGTAGATGTTTCTTGCCAGTGTATCGCTCTCATAGGCCTGTGTGAGCACCATCCTGAGGACCCCGCCGGTTTCGCACGCCACGATCCATAAGGGGTAGGAATAGCTGCCCGCGCAGGCAGTCAGGGATGTGACATAAGGATCGATCTCGTCCCCGAAACGGATTTTTCCGGCATAGGAAATGCCGTATGTATAGATTTCCCTGTCCAGCTTCCGTCCGCCGTTCGTGATCATGGTGGTCTTGAGACCTATGGGCAGGGGCTTTTCAGCAACCGCCATGATGGCGTCCCTTGCGTATTTTACTTTCATGTAAAGGTTTTCCGGCTGGCTCTGGATATCCAGAATGCTTCTCAGGTACATGGAACGCTCATTCAGATCATAGCGGTCCATCTTTTCCGTATAGGGGATCGGGAAATTGGATGACGAATTCCCGCTGTTCTCGAAATGGAAAATCGGACGCAGGTCAACCGGTGTGTAACCGACAATGATCTTCTCCCCGACATCATAGGTCTTGCGTATTGCGCGTCCCATGAAAGCATGGATTGTCGGTACGACAGAGCTCTCGTTCCCTCTTGAAAGGGCAAGAAGAGACTCAATAGGGACATCAATCTCAACGATGTGCTGCATGGTTGTCTTCTTCCCGAAGTTTTCTTCCGGAATATAGAAAATGTCATGATCACTGGGATTAAACATTCCGAGCGGCTGTCCGGGCGCTCCCGCTTCAAGAATATTTTCAAAACACGGAATCGCGTCTTTGCTGTCAGGCTCAGGCAGCTCTATACCGGTCTTCCCCAGTTTGTGAAAATAAAACCTTAGCATGGTATTCAGAAATGCGCAGAATCCGCGAAAGTCCGAAAGACCGTGGAAAAAGTGCAGCGTGATATGATTCTCATCGTAGGTGACATAGAGCATCAGTCCCCTGGTGTCATCCGTACCCATATGCCTCACGCAGCCGTCCTCCTTAAACAGGGGCGGATTTTTCACATCACAGACCGCAGCCCGGAACATGTTCCCGACAACGACCGGGCGGATCCGGAAATTGGTATGCACCCGCAGAGCATCTCCTAAAGCAGCCTTTAATGCCCGCGGAACCACTCTTTCGGTGAGAGTGCAATGGACATCCACCACAGTAGGCTGTTTTCCCATGCGCAGCCAGTAAAAGAGTTCATCTGAAAAAGGTATAGGTCTGATCTTCATTTTCTGTCTTGTATCCTGTGTATTGATTTTTTTAATCGTTTTATACCATAAAAATGCGGAAATATGTCATAAAAGTGCGGAAATATGTCGTGTTCCAAAAGAAAAATGTTATTCCATCTCTCCCCCGGTCTGCAGGGCATTGACACGGCTGTAATGGCCGCCTTTCGCGATCAGCTGCTCGTGTGTCCCGTGCTCAGAGATCCTGCCGTTCTCCAGCACGAAGATTTCATCCGCTTGCTGCAGGGTGGTGATCCGGTGGGCGATCAGGATGACCGTCGCGCCGGATGTGCCTTTCCTGAGTTCCCGCCGGATCTCAGCATCCGTTTCGGCATCCACAGCCGAGAGCGAATCATCAAAAACCATGATCGGCGTGCGGCGCACCAGCATCCTGGCAATGGCCGCTCGCTGCTTCTGTCCGCCGGAGAGGGTGACGCCCCGCTCACCGACAAAAGTATCATATCCATCCGCAAAGCGCTCAACAGTCTCGTCCAGGCGGGCAATCCCGGCAGCCCTCCGGATCTCGCGCATGCGGGCTTCCTCAGTCATGAGCTCCTCTTCCTCGGTCTCTGAGATCTCATCGCCGGGATTCCATTCCTCAGTTTCTTCCGGAATACGCTTCTCCGATGTCTCTGCCGGAATATCTTTCTCCGGAATTTCTTCCGGAATGCTCTTCTCTGCTGTTTCTTCCGGAATGCTCTTCTCCGCTGTTTCTTTCGGAATACGCTTCTCCGGAGTTTTCGTCTCCGGCTCAGGCATGGCAATAGCAATATTTTCCATCAGGGTGCGTGAAAAAAGGAATGGCTCCTGCTGCACGATACCGATATTTTTCCTGAGCCAGCCGCGGTCGATACTTCGGATATCCCTGCCGCCGATCGTTATTTTTCCGCAGTCTTCCTGCAGCTCCCAGAGGCGGTCCAGCAACAGGACCAGGGTCGTCTTTCCGGAGCCCGTTGCTCCCAGAATTCCCACTGTCGTTCCCGCGCGGATCTTCATGGAGAGGTCCCGCAATATCCAGGGGCTCTTTTCGTTATAGCGGAAGCTGACATGGGAAAACTCGATATCCCGATCCATGGGAACCTGGTCCGCAGGGATTTCTGCTTGCGGATTTCCCGCGGCAGCTTTTTCTGCTGTGCGCCTGCCTGTGGCCGGGGGCTCTGCAACAGAGTTCTCTCCTGCCGCAGCTTCTTCTGCTGTGCGCTCTCCCGCGGCCGGGGGCTCTGCAACAGAGTGCTCTCCTGCCATGAGCTTTTCTTCAATGTACCTTCCCGTCCCATTCTCTCCTGCCGGCGCTGTCGGCGACTGCTCTTCCTCCGGTACCGCGTTCATAATGTAGCGCAGACGCTCCAGAGACACGCCCGCCTTGGACATATCCACGATCACGCGTCCGATTCCGCGGACGGGCAGGGACATCAGGGCATTGTACGACAAAAAGGCAATCAGGCCTCCCGCTGTCAACTGGTCCTGCACACAGAGCACTGCCCCATAGACTGCCACTGTCATGTTTCTGACTGTGGCGATCACATTTCCGGACACCCAGAAAGAAGCCAGCACCCGCATCAGGCGGATCCAGTGATTGGTATAGAAATCGTTCTGTTTTTCGAAGCGCTCCCTCTCGAATTTCTCCCTGCCGAATGTCCGCACTACGCGGACACCTGTCAGATTTTCCTGGGTGATCGCGGACAGCCTGCCTTCCTCGCTGTCGACGGTCTCGAATTCATTGCCGATTAGTCCGTAAAAAATCAGGGAGCTGATGATCATGATCGGAATAAAAACAGCGGCGGCCAGGGTCAGCCGTGGCTGGATCGACGCCATAAAATACAGGGACATAAAGACCAGAATAAAAACCCTCAGCAGTGAAGTCAGCTGTTCGGATACGAATATTTTGATCGTCTCGACGTCCGAAGTGCAGCGCTGGATGGTGTCCCCCGTGCTGTTCTCCCCGTGCCAGGCATAGGGAAGGGACATGATGTGACTAAAGAGCTGATCCCTCATCCTGCAGACAAATGTCTCAGCCCCTTTGGCGTTGCTGACTCTGAAAAAATAGCGGCAGACCGCTCCCAACGCCGCGGCTCCCGCGACGGCAAGTGCTGCCGCCCAGAGGTGTCCTCTCAGGAATCCGGCGCCTCCGAACCGGCTGACCAGTACGGAAGCCCATGCCGGCATAGCACCCATATTTCCGCCAATCACCGCATCCACCGTGAACTGGATCATCCTGGGAATGATCAGGTCAAACAGCGCGACAAGACAGGCGCACACCGCGCCTGCCAGAAAGTAAAGATAGCTTCCCTTTAAAAAGAAAAAAATGAGACTGGCATTGGACGAAAAGCGCACTCCTGCCGCCATCTCCTTTTTTTCCAGGGCTTTACTGCCATCCCTCATCTTCTGCCTCCATCACACATCTGCTTCCGCTGTTCCTAATCTTCTTCCCCGGAATAAAAAGGCCTGTATCGGCATCATCCTGTAGACACAGGCCCGATACAGGCCGTATTTCTTTCCTGTAGGTCACTACTTATGCTTTTATGCACCCGGCATCAAATCCTGCCGGTATCCATGCCTCCGAAAGCATCAGGCAAGCAGATCCTCGCCGGGTCCCATCATAGGGATATCCACGGCTGTTGCATCCTCAAGGTGGAAAACCATCATGCGGTTGCCGGTCTTCTCATTGTAGATGTCCTTGAGCTGGGGCATGACCTCAAGCGCGGCAGCCTCATACTTGGGATCTGTGTCAAAGACTGCCTTTCCGGTGTAGCGGAGCCAGTGGCCATCCGGCTTTGCGGCAACGATCTCAACCTTGGGATTTGCGACCAGCTGCTTGTAGACATCTTTGAACTGGCCGACGCCGAACATAACCTTTCCTTCCATCTCCATATGGAAGCCAAGAGGGCGAACCTTAGGCTGATCACCGTCTGCTGTGGCCAGGAAAAATACGCCTGCCGCTGTCAGAAAATCATTCACTTTACTCATTTTTTTCTCCTTATTGAAAAAAAGCCAACGGGCATGCAGCCCGCCTAATCCCGATACTGTTTATTATTTTATTCCTAATCTGCCGCCTGCGCAATATACAGAAGAGCCTCTTGTCCTTCTCTTCAGCTTCTCTTTACAGCTACTCATACACTACAGGCTCTTCGAGAGGGAGTGTAACGGTACTGTAATTTCTCTAATTGACAATTCTAATTGGGCAACTCTAATTGGCAGGCGAAAACAGAAAAGGCATTCTTGCAGGCCGTACTTTCCACTGATAAAATATACATATTCCAGAGCATTTTAAAGGCTGGCGCAGCTGCCATCCAATGTGCTTTGTCAAAACGGTGCTGTCGCGACAGCATTGCCGGAGTCCTTTTTTCATGGGGCCCCGGCAGTCCTGCTATAGCAGCGCCGGGGCCCCTCCATACAATTACATCACAGGAGGTGCACAATGACAAAGAAACAAGCAGATTTTTTTGAAGGCATTACAACTTCCCCGTCGGGGAAAGAAGCTCTTTCTTGCGGAAAGACGTTTTCTCCCAATGCGAACAAGGTACTTTCCTCAAATAGCGACAGTAAGGACCTTACCCTGCGCTCTGTTTTTCCGCGGTATAAGGATATTGGGACAGTACAGCGGGAAATCGAGGCATCACCCCACCTGTCCTCCATATTTCAAGCGTCATTTTACTGAGCGAATTACTGCAGTGCCTCAAAAGTCCCTCACCGAAAAGGAAGCCTGGCTTGCGTTCCTGTCATCGGATGATCCGCAGGTCATCCTGCGCCTCCTGGAACAGTATCCCGACATCTTCCGCCCCTTATACGACAGAATCTGCACGATGTGCAGGAACACCGAGGAGATGATGAATATGTTCTCAAAAGAGCTCTCTATCCTGGATAAAAACACCACGATCATGATGATCGAGGAACAGCGCGAAACTATCGAACAGCAGAATCAGGTTATAGAACAGAAAGATGAAACCATCAGTCTGCAGGGGCGGGTGATTTCACAACAAAATAAGGATCTTTCGCAAAAAGATGAAACCATCCAGCAGCAGAATCAGGAGATAGAGCGACTTCGCAAAGAGCTGGAGGAAGCACGCCGGGCGAAAGCTTAAACCTGAAACAATAGTGCAGCAAATACTATATGTTTGATTTGTTATCGTTTTCAGGTGGGTTTGTACAGTATCAATAGCAGTTACTCTTTAAAAACTACTGGATTCTGCCGGACAGGGCATCCATGAGGGCTATGTGGAAGGTCCCAGTCCCGCCTTCCCTGCGCACTGTCTCCGCGTAAGCCTTCTCCGCGCAGGCGTTCATCATCGCGCAGCAGGCAGCCGCGCTCAGTGCGGAATTCTCCACTGCCAGATAAGCGCCCATGAGTGAGCTGAGCATGCAGCCGGTCCCTGTCACTCTGGACATCCAGGCGCTGCCGCCGGGCACTTCATAGACTCGGGTTCCGGACACCACATAGTCTGTCTCTCCGGAGACGGTAACGATTGCCCCGGTTCTTTGGGAGAGTTCCATAGCAGCCTGAATGGCGTTGGATTTCGCCGTAGGAACAGCGGCGGCACTTGCTTTGCTGTCGCTGTCCAATCCGGATCTCGCCCCGGGAGCTGTGGATGCGGCACTTGTTTTGCTGTCGCTGTCTAATCCGTATTTTCTCCCGGGAACAGTGGACGCGTGGCCAGCTTGCCTGTCCGCGCCGGAATCCTCTGATACCGGAGCTGCGACATTCTTCACAGCAGGGTCATCCACCCCTCTCCCGGTATTACGGTCCGTTGCCAATGCCAGGATTTCTGAGGCATTTCCGCGGATGCAGGCAGGGTGCACAGCGTCGATCAGGTCCAGGCATTTCCTGCGCCTGAAGGCGGAAGACGCGCAGCCCACAGGGTCTATGACGATTGGGCGCCCTGCCCCGGAAGCGCCGAACGTTACAGATGTATCGAATGTTCCGGACTTTACAGAAGATTCGTATAAAACAGATTTATCGAATGTTCCGGACTTTACAGAAGATTCGGATAAAACAGATGTATCGGATGTTCCGGACTTTACAGAGGATTCAGATAAAACAGATGTATCGGATGTTCCGGGTGTTCCGAGATTTACAGAAGGATCGGCCAAAACAGATTTTTCGGCCTTTCCTGCCAGGCCTGCTGCCATCATTGCTTCAAGGGACTCCGTGGCGCCCATATTACAGACCAGGGCGTCGCTGACGGCGGCAAAATCCGCCATCTCCTCAGGGTGATGGGCCATGGTGGGAGAAGCCCCGATCGCGAGCAGGGCATTGGCGCAGTCGTTTACCGTCACTATATTCGTGATGCACTGGACGACCGGACGGCGCTTCTGCAGGATGCCGCGCAGCCTTTGAGCCTGTCCCGGCAGGCACAGTTCCCGGGCCTCAGCCCAGAGCTGGCGCGTCCGGGCTTCTATGTCCTGTGCGGCAAAAATACCGCTCACGATAGCAAAGCCGCTCATTTTGCGGCCCTGGAGCTGCCTGATATTGTCATAAGTGATCCCGCCGATTGCTACGACAGGAATGGAAACACTCTCACAAATCTGCTGAAAATATGCAAGCTCCATGGGCTTTGCGTCTTTTTTGGTAGAAGTCCCGAAAACAGCCCCGCTGCCCAGATAGTCCGCTCCCGCCTTCTCAGCGGCCTGCGCCTGTTCGACAGTTCTGGCCGTGACGCCGATGATGGCATTTTCTCCGAGAATGGACCTTGCCTCGGCAGCCTCCATGTCACTCTGTCCGACATGGACCCCGTCTGCCCCGATCTTTTTTGCCAGCATCACATCATCGTTGATGAGAAGCGGCACTTTGTACTTCCTGCAGAGGCCGAGAATCTCCTCCGCCTCCTGCTCAAGCGCCTGTCCTTTCAGGGTCTTTTCCCTGAGCTGTACCATGGTGACGCCTCCCCGAAGAGCTGCCTCCACCTGCTGCGCCAGCGTCTGCCCGCGCAGCCAGCTCGTGTCAGTGACTGCATACAAAAGACAATCTTCCAGTTTTAAGCCCATTTCAAACTCCAATTTCCTGTTTCTTCCGCATCTGCTTGTGCCATCCGGTCAAAAATCGGCGCAATTACGGCAATTTCCTAAAAATGCGGAAGATCCATTTTTCTTTTTAAAATCCCTTTTATGAAAAACTACAAAAAAGCCGGCTGACTCAGGACTGTTACAAGTCCCGAGAATACGCCGGCTTTTGTCAATTTTACATCTGTTCCACCTGCTGGCGCAGACGGCCGATCACACCGCGGCTCTGCAGGGCAAGTGTAATGACAGCGGCGATGATGGTTCCGCCCGTCGTACTGATGAGAAAAGGTACGACGAAGGTAAAGAGGGCCGCATTGGAATTGCCCATCACCATAGAGGCGATCGGATATGCCAGGATTCCGCCGATCACAGCAGTTCCGAAGATCTCACCGATCCAGGCAGCGGGAAGAGTCCTGAACTTTTTGTACAAAAGGCCGGCCAGAAGGGCTCCGCACATACTGCCGGGGAAGGCCAGAAGGGTTCCCAGGCCGGTCATGTTGCGGATTACACTGGCAATAAAGGCGGAGGCCAGTCCCCAGCCGGGTCCCAGAAAGACCGCGCACAGAACGTTTACAAGATGCTGCACAGGCGCGCACTTGGATCCGAAAACCGGAAATGAAAAAGTGGATCCGACGACGGCGATTGCCGCGAAAATGCCTGTGAGCGCCAGTTTTCTGATATTGAATGACTGATTATTCATTTTTCTTACATCTTCCTTTCTTTCGGGGACTCCTGCATTCACAATATACTTCCTCTATATACTTTTGAAATATGAATTTTCATATATGCTTTCGATATATATTTCAGTATATATTTTCGGTATATTTTCGATATATATTCATATATCCGCAGCAATCAGAGCCATAAGGAAAATACCGGAAGATGCGGTGCAGAGAGAAGGGGGCTGTGTGTCCTGTTATTCCGGGAACAGCGGGTCACGTTCTGCCCTGTTATTCCAGGAACAGCGGGTCATGTTCTGCCCTGTTATTCCGGAGACAGCGGGTCATGTTCTGCCCTGTTATTCCGGAGACAGCGGGTCACGTTCTGCCCTGTTATTCCGGAGACAGCGGGTCATGTTCTGCCCTGTCACACTATAGTGTGCCCTCTTCTGCTGTTTTACACGTTACGGAAATCCCCATCGATTGCGAAGGCGTGGTTCATGGGGCCGCTGCCCTTGCCCAGATCCAGCATGGCCGCCAGAGCACCTG
>Ga0256407_10014457_pt1 | contig 10390 bp, 5 predicted proteins | sample RumenRJG_04DNA_FD_193489 | JGI IMG/M metagenome (GOLD analysis project Ga0256407, IMG submission 193489) | Bovine rumen microbial communities from Lethbridge, Alberta, Canada - RJG_04 | ecosystem: Host-associated > Mammals > Digestive system > Stomach > Rumen | place: Canada: Alberta | collected... | reverse complement strand
AAATAAATATTATTTTAATTTAAATAAAATAATGATAATCCACTTCATCATTTTATTAAAACTATTCCAAACTAAAATAATACCAATAAATGATAGAAAATATAAATGGCAAATTCATTCATTTAATGATCCAAGAGAAATAAAACAATTACTTCGTAAAGGAAGTACCTTATTTAAAATAGATTTATATTACGTTCCCCAAGGACTTTGTAATACAAATGATCTTCGATGTACTCAAGAATTAAGAGGATGTTTTTTATTAACACATGATAAACCATTAAATAATATGAAATATCCATGTATATTTAATTATATTGATTCAATAATTCAAAATCAAAGATTTGTTAAAAGAAGAGGAATAAAATTTAATTTAGCTTTATGTTTTAAAAATACTCCAAATGATGTTTGTGATGAAAAAATGCATGAATGGATTTCTTTAATTGATGATTTATATATTTATTTAAATGATATTATTTTAAATTATGAAATTGATTTAGAAATAATTTATGATGGTCCAAAATTAAATTGTATTAAAAATAAATGGAATGATTGGTATTATACTTGGATTAGAAAAAGAGATCCAAATGAAGCTTTTTATTCAAATGATATTGAAAATTATTATTATAAATATAATGTTTTTAATGATTTTTATTTAGATTTGAAAAATGATTCTTTATTAAATTATGGTAAGTTTAAAAATATTAAAAGACCTTTACAAATTTGGGAACCAAATCATCAAAAAAGTATTCAAGATACACAAAAAATTTTTGAAAGTAATCCTCATAAATTTGGTTATGCTTTTGCTATTAATATGGATACTTCTATGTTTCAAGTTTTTAGTGGGGAAATTAGTAATGAAAATTTAAATCATAATTTTAATCAAGAGTTTAATTCTATTTATTCTATTTTTGAAGTTATTAATGAAAAAATGTATTTTTTTAATAATGAATTGTTTTTGTTAAATGTTTATTTTTTAAATAAAAAAAATAAATTGATTTTGGAAAAAAGTATTTCTTTTAAATTTTTACCTAAAGGTGAATTAAAAGATATTATTATTATTAAAAGAGAAATATATTTTTCTTTTTTGATTTTTAATAAAAAAGGTATTTTTTGTGAAAATTTAATTGATTTGAATAATTTAAATATTATAGATTCTAATTGTAAGAATATTGATATATTAAAATATATTTTTCAAAATAATGGATATTATGTTGGAAAAAAACATTATTATGGTTATTATAATCCTAATTCAATAAATTTTCAAATTAAAATTTTATCTGTTAGTTTATTAAATACATCAAATATGATTTTTGCTTTTGTATCAAATTCAAAACCAAATGAAATACAAATTATAAAAACAAATTTTAATTTAAATAAACAATTTTTATTCTTTGAAAATAATCCTTATTTATCAAAAACAATAATACTAACAAAAGAAATAATAAATTTAGATATAAAATGTTCATTTGAAAATTGTTTACTTTTATATTCATTAAAAGAAAAAGATAATAAAATAAATTCATTTTTCTTAGAAATAAAAAATAACGAATTCAAAATAATATTTCATAAATATAAAGAATTTGGAGTTGGAATAAATTATTCATTAAAAGTATTTAATTCCCCAAAGGATAAAAAAGACAAATTTTTCATAGTAAAAGATAATTCATTTTGTTATCATAATGAAGAAAGTAATAAAAATGCATATGAATTTATATGTGATCAAAAAGAAATTTCAATTCCTCATGTTTTAAATTATATTTATGGTAATTTAAAAATAGAAAATGAAAAAGATAAAAATAAAATAGAAATTAATTATAGTAATATTTGTAGTAATTTTACTTTAACTGGAACTTATGATAGAGGGGATTATCCAAAAATTAGTATTTTTTTCATTAATAATGAAATGAATTTTATTGAAGTTCATAATGGAATAAATGATGAATTAAAAGATTTAAGTATTAAATGTGGGTTAAGTAATTTTTATAAAGGAGTTGTTGCTGATAATTGGAATATTGGTGATGTTGAAGAGAAATTAATGTAATTTATTTTTTTTTCTTTTTGTTTATTTAATTGTTTTATTTTTTTTAATATTAAATTTATAAAAATTTGTAATTGTGTAAAAAATTTATTTTTTTTTTTTAAAATAATGTTTAATAAATATGAATTTTTTCTCAATGAAAAAAATTAAATTCCTGTTTTAAATTCATTATTTAATAACTCAGTAATTTCTCTCATTCGTTGATCTTTCATTTTATTTAATTCTCCTCTACTCATATTTGCCCAATCAACTGAATTTTTTACAATAAAAAATAATCCAACTGTAAAAATAATAACAAAAATAAATGCCCATATAAATCTACTTAATCTATTTTTTTTATTTTCTTCTTCTAAAAAACTGAAAAAAGAAGTTTTTTCTTTCTTAATATTTTTTTTATTCTTTTTTGATTCTAATAATTTACTTTCCATTGAATTTAAATTAGTTAGTATAGAAGATATTAATTCATAAACATTTTCTTTATTAAACTCATCTTTTGATACATTATTATTAATTTCTTTTGATTTTTGTATTATATTATTTATTTCATTTTCATTTAATTCTTGCTTTAAATTTTTATTTTTTTTATTTTGAATAACTAAATTAGTTTTAACTTTCTTTTTGTTTTTTATTGATAAAGCCAAATTTGACGTTAATATCAAAGTAAAAACAAAAAATTTAAAAGTGAAATTCAACATTTTTTATTTTTTTTATAATTAAATTTAATTTCTTTTAATTAGACCGTTTTAAAAAATTAAAATTTATTTAAAAAAATTTTATATTAGTAAAAAAATATATTAAAATTATATAAAGTTATTTTTTTATTCTATCAGTATAAAAACCAACATAATTCTCAGGAAAAATTAAATTAGATTTTAATATCAAATCCATATCTTTTATTTTTTTAATTTGAAAACTTTTTTTCCTTTTATTCTCATCTTTATTTTTATAGCAAGTAGAATTTTTTTCTTCAGTATTATTAATATTATTTCTTCCTAATGCTGATCTTATTTTTTTATGTGTTTTTTTTCTTGGAGATGAATTAAAAAGATTTTTTAACATATCATTTTCATTAGTAATAGTATTTGAATCAATACTTTTAAAAGAATGTAAAGTATAATTTTTTTTTCCTTGAATAATAAAATAAATTTTTGGCATTGAATAATTTGTTTTATGACTTTTATAATGAGAAGTAGAAATTGAAGAATTTGTTGTTAATGTAAAATTATTTGTTAAATTTCTACTTACAATTGATATACTTTTATTATTATTATTATGATTATGTGTATGATTATTATTATTTTTTGTTAATGAAGGCGATTTTGCTTTTTTTGGAATTTTCTTTTTTTTATATTCCAACATTGTTCTAATATTACTATTTGTTATTGCAATTTTAGGTGTATTTTTTCTTTTTGGCATTTTTAATTGTAATTTACTTTTTAAAGTTTCACTTATTTTAATTAAAGGTTTCATTTGTTTATTTTGATTATTTTCATTTTTATTTATTTCAACTATTATATTTTCTATATTTTGTAATTCTTCTATTGATATTTCATTTTCAATATTATTATTATCTTTATTATTATTATTTTCATTTTTATTTTTATTTTTTGGTCTATTTATTCCAAATATAATTCTTAAAATTGATTCACTTTGATTTAAAATATCATTATAAACAACAGTATCAAATACTTTTTTATTACTATCATTTCTCTGAAATTTCCATTTTTTATTTTCTTCTTTTTCATCTTCTAATTCTTGTTGTTGATCAATAACTTTTTGTTTTTTCATAATATTTCTATAAATATATTTTGCTTCAGATAAAGGTGTATAATTAGGGAAAATTACACTAGTTTCAAAATAATATTTTGCTACTTTTTTAATTCTAATTATTGATTCATTTGTTGTATAATATCTTCTTAAAAATTCTGAATTATCATCATCTATTAAATATTCTTTAAATAATGCAACAAGATGACATTTTCCATTACATAATAAATTATTTGTTATTAATATATTATAATTAATTTCTATTAATTTATAATTTTCTATCATTAATTGATGGGCTCTTTTTTCAAATAATGAAAAGATGTTTGATTGTTCATCATTTATATTTGTTGATGTTGTTTCTTTTTTTAAAGTTTCCACACATTTCATTTTAATTTATTTTTGAATTAAAGAAATAATTTTTTTAGTTATTATTTATCAAATATTATATTTAAGTAATATTATTTAATTAAATAACATAAAAAATTTTCATCAAATAATTTATAAAAATTATAAATTATTGTTTATATCTTTTAATAAAAATTAATAATATTATTATTTTTAAATTTTATTGTAACAATCTACTTTAATGAGTAATTCAAAAACAAAGTAAATTTATTAAAATTACATTAGTTTAATATTACAAACAGAAACTTGGTCGAAAGATGATTATGAATTATTAGATTATGAAAATAAATTAATAAAAAAACAATTAGAAATAAAAACTGAAGGTGAAATTTATAGAAATAAAAATTTAATTTCATTTTCAAATGATTATAATCAAGATTCTAAAGGAGAAAAATTAATGGAAATAAAATTAAAAGAAAAAAAATTTGAATTTCATTTTAATAAATTTACAATGAAAGATAATATCAATATATTTAACAGTAAAAATAATGCATGGTTTTTATTAAAACTAAATAAAAAAATAATTCAAAAACCAAACAAATATATTTTAAAAGAAGGTGACATTTTTAAATTAGGGCGAATAATATTTAGAGTAAAGGAAATAAATTTAGATAAATTTCAAAAAGAAAAAGAAAGAAAAAAATATATAATTAATAATACAAATTTAAATGAAAAAAAAAACACAACACAAATTAAAGTAAAAAAAAACATATGTAGAATATGTTATAATGAAGAAGAGGAAGAAACAAATCCTTTAATTCAACCTTGTCAATGCTCAGGAACAATGAAATATATACATTATAAATGTCTTAAACAATGGATTAAAACAAATTCATGTATTAAAATAGTTAAAAATAAAATTTATTCAATTTTCAATATTAAAAGTTTTGAATGTGAATTATGTAAAAATAAATTTCCTGATATTATTGAATATAATGGTAAATTTTTTGAAATAACAAATTATAATTGTTGTTATGAAAAATATATAGTTTTAGAAAGTTTAGTTCTTGATGGAAAGAATAAGAGATTTTTCTATGTTATTAATTTAGAAAATGATAATTTACAATTAAAAATTGGAAGAGGAAAAGAAATTGATATTTTAATTACTGATATTTCAATAAGTAGAATACATTGTCTTTTAGTAAGAGATAAAAATAATGTTTATTTAGATGATTGTAATTCAAAATTTGGAACTTTAATTTTAATTCAAAGTCCTTTTTTAAAAATGTCAAATGATTTACCATTAAATATTCAAATTGGAAGAACTTTTTTACATTTTGAATTAGAAAAATCTTTTTCTTTTATTAATTGTTGTACTTGTGAAATTTATGACAATGAATATTTTTATCATCAACAAAACAAACAAAATTTTGAATATTATAAAATTTGTATTATTAAACAAGAAAGAAATATTAAAGAAAATGAAAAAGATAAATCTATAAATGAAGAAAAAAATATTATTAAAGATTTATATATTGGAAAATCATTACAATATAAAAATACTACTATTTGTTCTCTTCAAATAAGCGAAAATAATGTAAATAATGATGATGATAATGTAAATAAAAAAAGAAATATGAATATTATTTCTATTCCTTTTAAATCAACTGATAATCAAATTATATAAATTTTGATTGTTTTATATTCAAAATTATTAAAATAAAAACATTTTATTATTGTATATATACATTTGATTTATTAATCTTTACTTAGTTTCTTTAAATGAATAATATTTTCTTAAATAATTTTAATATATTCAAATATTTTTTTTTAAAGAAATAAATTATTTAATATCATATTTATTTTTATAAATTTTAATTACTTAATTAAAAATGGGTGGAGCTGAAATAAAAGAAATAAATACAAAAAATAATAAAAATAATGAAAAAGATAAATCAAATGAAATTTTAAAAACTTCTTCTGGGCATATAACAAAATTAATTAATAAATTACCCAATAATCTTAATACTTATTCAATTATTGGAATAGATTTAGGAACAACATTTTCTTGTGTTGGAACATTTAGGAATGGTAAAGTAGAAATAATAGCAAATGAATCAGGAACAAGGACAACTCCTTCTATTGTTTGTTTTAAAGATAATGAAATTATTGTTGGTAATGCAGCTAAAAATATTATGTACCAAAATCAAAAAAGTGTAATAACAAATTCAAAAAGATTTATTGGTAAATATTTTATTGATCCACAAGTTCAAAAGGATATAAAATATATACCAGTTAATATTGACGAAGATCCTTTTACTCATAAACCTAATTATTGTATTCAAATAAATGAAAATGAAGAAAAAAGATTATCTGCTGAGGAAGCATCAACAATAATAATAAAACACTTAAAACATTTTTCAGAAGATTTTATAGGAAAAAAAAAAATTAAAGCAGTAATAACAGTACCAGCACATTTTAATAATTCACAAAGAGAAGCAACTAAAAAAGCAGCTGAGAATGCAGGATTAGAAGTAATTAGAATAATAAATGAACCAACTGCTGCTGCTATTGCTTATGGTGATATTCATAAATCTAATCAAGAAAGAAAAGTTCTTATATTTGATTTAGGTGGTGGTACTTTTGATGTTTCTATTGTTAATATTAAAGGTAATGAATTTACTATTTTAGCTTCTTGTGGTGAGGAACATTTAGGTGGAGAAGATTTTAATGAATTATTAATTGAATTTATATTAAATGAATTCAAAAATATAAATAAAGAATTGGATAATATTAATTTTTATGATAAAAATAATAAGAAGGCTTGTAAAGCTCTTCGAAGAGTTAAAGAAAAGGTAGAAATAATAAAAAGAGATTTAAGTGTTGAAAATAATATAATATTTTCAATTGATTATCTATATGATTCAAAAAATTTAGAGATTCAAATCATGAGAACTGATTTTGAGGATTTATGTACTCCTTTATGGAAAAAATGCTTTAAATCAGTTGATGAAGCACTTTCAATTGCAAAATTAAAAAAAGAAAATATTGATGATATAATATTAGTAGGAGGTTCTACAAGAATACCAAAAATAAAAGAAATGGTAAAAGAATATTTTAATAAATCACCATTACAAAACATAAATTCAGATGAAGTTGTAGCTCATGGTGCAGCACTGTGTGCAAATTTAGATTTAAAAATTAATGATATAACTTCAAAATCAATTGGAATTCAAACTACACGTACTAAAATGGAAGTTATTATACCAAAAGGAACTCCTTTTCCAAGTAAAAAATTTAATAAATATTTTACTTGTAATAATAATTCAAAAAAAATTGTTGTTAGAATATTAGAAGGTGATAATTCTGATATTTCAAAAAATAAATTATTAACTATACTTACTATTAATTTAAATGAGAAATATAATGAAAAATCAATTTATGAAATTATAATGTATGTTGATTGTAATTCAATTTTAAAAATTAAAGGAAAAGTTAATGATGAAGAGAATAATAAGATTGATATTAAATTACAATTCAATTAATTAAAATAAAAAAAAATTTAAAGCAATATAAATTTGAGAAAAAGAATAATGTGAAAAAAAATAGGAAATTAATTTATTAAATTAATTACATAAATAATTTTATTATATATAATAATTTTTTATAAATAATATTTTATCTTCTAGATTAAATTATATTTATAAAATAATAAAAAAGAAAATGACTGATGCACCTTCAACAATTTTACATAAATTATATGAACCAATAATAGGAATTGATTTAGGGACTACTCATTCTTGTGTTGCAACATATAAAAATAATAAAATTGAAATAATCCCAAATGAGTGTGGTAGTCGTATAATACCATCAATAGTATGTATAAAGGAGAATGAAGAATTAATAGGTGAAAGTGCAAAAAATATAAAGATTAAAGATTTTTCATCATTAATGAAAAATTCAAAAAGATTAATTGGACGTTTATATAATGAGAAAAATATTTTAAATGATATTAAATATTTTAATACCAAAATAATAAAAGATGATAAAACAGGTAAACCACAATATTATTTTAAAATAGGAAATGAAGAAAAAAAATATTATCCAGAAGAAGTATCATCAATGATATTAAAATATATAAAAAAATATTCAGGAGATTATTTAGGAAAAGAAGTTAAAAAAGCAGTAATAACAGTACCAGCACATTTTAATAATGAACAAAGAGAAGCAACTAAAAAAGCTGCTGAGAATGCAGGATTAGAAGTAATTAGAATAATAAATGAACCAACTGCTGCTGCTATTGCTTATGGTTATGAAAATCAAAGTGATGAAGAAAGAAAAGTTCTTATATTTGATTTAGGTGGTGGTACTTTTGATGTTTCTATTGTTAATATTAAAGGTAATGAATTTACTGTTTTATCATCTTGTGGTAATGATCATTTAGGTGGGGAAGATTTTACAAATGAATTAACGAAAAAATTATTACAATTATTTATAGAACAATATCCAAAATTTAAAAATATAGATTTTTATAATAAAGAAAATGCAAAAGAATATAAAACTTTTACAAGATTAAAAGAAGAAGCTGAAAAAATTAAAAAAATATTATCAAATTCAAAAAATGCAAATATTGAATTAGATGGTTTATATAAAGGAAAAGATTTTGAAAAAGAAATAATACAAAGTGATTTTGAAGATTTATGCTCACCATTATGGGATCAATGTATTGAATATATAAAAAAAGCACTTAATGAAGCAAAAATAAATAAAAAAGATTTAGATGAAATAGTTTTAGTTGGAGGTTCATCGAGAATACCAAAAATTCAAGAAATGGTTGAAAAATTTATAAAAGATAACAACAAAAAAAAAAATGAAAATTCCGAAGATGAAAAAACTAAAATATTAAAATCAATAAATGCAGATGAAGCAATTGCAATGGGAGCAGCAATAGTTGCTTGTATTGAAACTGATATTACTAAATTTGCATTACCAAATTTAAAAATTAATGATATTACTTCTAAATCAATTGGAATTGGAACATATGAAGGAAAGATGGAAATTCTTATTCCCAAAGGAACTATTTTACCAGTTAGAGAAAAACCTTTTCTAGTGGCAAAATATTTTGCTCCTCAAAAAGATTTTGCTTCAGGTGTTAGAATTAAAATATTTGAAAGTGAAGATAATAATGTAAATATAGAGAATTTGTTAAAAGAATTTCCTCTTAATAATCTTCCTATTGATGTTAAGGAAAATGTTGTTATTAAGATTTTAATGTATCTTGATCATAATGGTATAATTAAAGTTAATGCTAAATTAAATGATGTTTTAATGAAAGAATGTAATATTAGATCAAGTATAACTTTGAAATAAATATTCAATCATTTTTATAATAGAAATAGATATATAAATGAATTAATCATAATGTCTAAATTATAATTAACTTAAAATATTGAATATTTTTAAAATTAACTTAAATTATTTTTTAAATAAACAAATAATAACTATTTTCATTAAAAGTTTTTATTGAAAAAGAATATTGAATGACTTATTAATGAAAAATAAATTTAATGTATTCTTAGTTTCGGTCATAATTTTTAAATTTTTTTTATAAAACTATAAAAATCCTATTTTTATTGAGTTTAATTTTTTATTAATAAAATTTCCAAAATATTTTATATAAATATTTAAATGTTTCAATATGAAACAACAGATTTTTAAAAATAAATAAATAAATATATTTTTTTAATAAAATAAACAAAATAAATAATATTTATAATCATTAATTTACTATTTCTTTAAAATTATTAAATATTTTAAAAAATAAATATAATTTCTTATTGTTCTTCCAATTGAATACCTGAATTAAATAATTCATTAGCAGCTTTATAATAAAAATTAGATGAATTTGAACTTTTTTTTCTTTTATAATATCTATATCCAAAAAATAAAGCAATACAAATAATTATAATTAAGATAAATTTCCCAAAAGTAAATCCTTCACCTTTTTTTTTTGGAACAATAATTGTTGGTTCATCATTTTGTTTTGGATTGTTTGGATTTTTTTCTTCAGGAATTAAGGGCGATTTTTTCTGTTCTTCTTCTTTTTTTTTTTTCTCTTCTTCTTCTTTTTTTTTCTTTTCTTCTTCTTCTTTTTTCTTTTTTTCTTCTTCTTCTTTTTTTTTCTTTTCTTCTTCTTCTTTTTTCTTTTTTTCTTCTTCTTCTTGTTTTTTTAATTCAGCA
>Ga0256407_10014454_pt1 | contig 10393 bp, 12 predicted proteins | sample RumenRJG_04DNA_FD_193489 | JGI IMG/M metagenome (GOLD analysis project Ga0256407, IMG submission 193489) | Bovine rumen microbial communities from Lethbridge, Alberta, Canada - RJG_04 | ecosystem: Host-associated > Mammals > Digestive system > Stomach > Rumen | place: Canada: Alberta... | reverse complement strand
TTGAAGCTGTTCAGACGGAGTATGTAATGGAGGATAGCGTGCGCAGAGAGCCAGTCGCTCTGGGCGACTACAACATCATGCTGCCCGTTGGCGAATTGAATTTAGATCAACAAGATGGCACGGTAACAGTGAAGAGAGACAAGAAGGTGGTGCTGGTCTATCCCATCAACGAAAGGGTGCGCCGGAATCCACAACTGCTCGACCAGTCGGACAGCCTTTTCACTTGGCGCAACGACTCGCTGATGCTTGTCTTGCAGAGTTACTCTGTAGATGCCAAGGGTATGGTAAGGGCACAACCTTACAGGTTCCAGGTGTTCCGAAAGCCGAAGTGATGTTCAATAGGGAAAACTGACTCTCCCTCGTAGGGGGCGTTGATAACGAAGTGATTGTTCCACAAAACAAACCCCTCCATTTTTCCAAGTGGAAAAATGGAGGGGAATATATTATAATAATGTATGATCAGATGCCGCGAAGGAACCGGTCGGCCTCGATGGCGGCCTTGCATCCGCTGGCGGCAGCAGTGATGGCTTGACGGTAGTGTGGGTCGGCCACGTCGCCGGCGGCGAAGACACCGGGCAGTTTGGTGCGTGGCGTACCATCGATGGTGATGATATAACCCGTCTCGTCGGTGTCGAGCCAAGGCTTGAAGATGTCGGAGTTGGGTTTGTGGCCGATGGCGAGGAAGAACCCGTCGATGGGCAGGTCGTAGCGCTCCTCGTCGGGCTCGCCCTTGCGACGCACCACGTGTGCGCCCTCCACGCCGTCGGTGCCATAGAGGCCCAGCGTGTTGTGCTCGAAGAGTATCTCGATGTTCTCGGTCTCCTTCACGCGGCGCTGCATCACCTCCGAAGCACGGAGGAAGGGCTTGCGCACGATCATGTACACCTTCTTGGCCAGACCGGCCAGGTAGAGCGCCTCCTCGCAGGCGGTGTCGCCACCACCCACTACGGCCACCGTGCGTTTGCGGTAGAAGAAACCGTCGCAGGTGGCGCAGGCCGACACGCCCATGCCGTTGTATTTCTTCTCGTCGTCGAGGCCCAGGTATTTGGCCGAGGCCCCTGTGGCGATGATCACCGTGTCGGCGGCTATCTCCACGCCGCGGTCGGTGGTGAGGATATAGGGGCGCTGACTGAGGTCGGCCTTCACAATCTCACCGTCGCGGATATCGGTGCCAAGGCGTTCGGCCTGCGTGCGCAGGTCGAGCATCATCTGGTTGCCGTCCACGCCCTCGGGATAGCCGGGGAAGTTCTCCACCACGGTGGTCTGCGTGAGCTGTCCGCCGGTGAGCATCCCACAATATTCCACGGGCTGCAGGTTGGCGCGCGAGGCATAGATGGCTGCCGTATAACCTGCCGGTCCGCTGCCGATGATGAGGCATTTCACGTGTTCTCTCTCTTGCATGGCGTGGCTTACAAAAGGTCGATAATCTGTTTCTCTATCACCTCAATCTTCTCCGTAGGCTCGAAGCGGGCTACCACCATGCCTTTCTTGTTGATGAGGAACTTGGTGAAGTTCCACTTGATGTCGGGGCTGTCCTTATAGTTGGGGTCGGCCTTGCTCAGCATGTCGTCGAGGATGTGGGCGATGGGGTGATCCATGTCCCATCCTGCGAAGCCTTTCTGCTCCTTGAGGTATTTGAAGAGGGGGTCGGCATCGTCGCCGTTGACTTTCACTTTCTTGAAACGGGGGAATTCAGTGCCGTAATTCAGTTTGCAGAAGTTATGTATCGACTCGTCGGTGCCAGGGGCCTGCTGTCCAAACTGGTTGCAAGGGAAGTCGAGGATGGTGAATCCTTCAGCATGGTGCTTCTCATAGAGTTTTTCCAATTCCTCATACTGTGGAGTGAATCCGCACTTGGTGGCCGTGTTGACGATGAGTATCACTTCGTTGGCATACTCCTTAAGCGACACGGTGCCGCCTTTCCTGTCTTTTACGGTGAAATCGTAGACTGTTTTCATTTTTGCTTTATATTAATAATAAGGTGAATTGTCGTTTTCAGCTTAGGGTTGAAGTGGGGTGAGGGGGCGAGCTGCATCCTCACTTCGCGCTTTGCGCAAAGTGAGTGAAAAGCGAGAGCAGAAGAAAAGAGTTTGTTCTTTTTTATGCCGAGCTGCATCCTCACTTCGCCTCTTTGGCAAAATTAGCAAAAAAAGATTGAAAAGCAAATTTTTGCAGTCTATTTTTGAATTTGTGTGATTTTTTAAGTTTTTCGGATGAATATTTATTCAATCAACTTCTTTTTTCGAACACGAGATTTGTCATAGACCCACTGACATCCCGAATATTCACGAATAATATTTTTTGTGGTCGCTTCGCTCAAAATCTGAAAAAATCTATTTCAAAATCTATAAAAATCGGAGTGGAATCCCAACCCATCACAAAAGAAGACCCACCTCTCACAAGAAAAAAAACGGTTCGCTTGGAAAAAGGAACATGAAACGCTGACGCTCGGGAAAAAGGCCGCAAGGGCCTGGGAAAAAGGAAGAAAAAACCTCAAACATCGTGCAAGCCTTGAGCAATAGAGCTTGCTCTAATTGCCGAGACGCCGCCGATGTTCATCATGCGAAGCATGATAAACATCATCGTGCAAGTCGAACCGAGTAAGCAGCGAGTGCAGTGTGAACTTGTTCAAACACTGCCGAGTCGCGTTCGAGGTCGACAAAAGTCAACGCAATAGAGCTTGCTCTAATTGCCGAGACGCCGCCGATGTTCATCATGCGAAGCATGATAATCCTCCAATCTCAAATCTCAAACCTCAAACCTCCAATCTCAAGCCTCAATCCTCCAATCTCAAACCTCAAACCTCCAATCTCAAACCTCAATCCTCCAATCTCAAACCTCAAACCTCCAATCTAAATTTTCCCCCACTCAAATTAGGGAAAACCCTATTCGAAATATGGATTATCATTTGCGAGAGATGAAAAATAGCATTACTTTTGCGGTAGAAATAATAACCATTAATATACTACAGACATGAAAAAGTGGATTTACAACATCGCATGGGTCATGATGGCCTTCGTATCGCTCACACTCACCAGTTGTGATGACGATGTCGACATCGCACGCACCCTCGAGGGCACCTGGGAGGGTGATATGTATACTTCGACTTACTGGAACGGCCGTTACTACGATGCTTCCTACAGTCAGATTTGCTTCCTCCGCGATCCCTACACCTATTCCTCCGGAACGGGTTACTGGGTGGACTACTACGACGACAACTACTGGGGCAGCTACAACTATGTGACGAGCCACATCGAGTTCACGGTGAAGAACAGGGTGATCAACATCTATTTCGTGGAAGATCACGAATCTGTATCCATCTACGACTATAGCCTGTCGGACAACTACTTCACCGGATACATCGAGCTGTATAATGGCGACCGCCGCCAGTTCAGACTGCGCCACGTATCGTCGCCCAACTGGGGTAGCTACAACCGTTGGGGATACGACGACTACTACGACTATTACTATTATGGCAACGAGAATGCGCTCAACTTCAACGACGACGACAAGGCTGTCGCTCCCAAGAAGAACGATGGTGTGAAGTCAGAGGCTCCGAAGCGCATCTTCCGCGCCAGGGAATAATCCAGACCACTGCCTGTGGGCAACGCGACAACCATGTTGTCCACAGGCAACCTCTCTCAAGAATTGTGAACAATCCTATAAAAAAGAACCATCATAAAAACCATAAGCTATGAAAAGATTTTATTACCTCGTTTCATGGGCAATGATGGCCTTCATGGCCGTAACCCTCACAAGTTGCGAAGACGATGACTGGTACTACGAGCCTTATTATGACTGGCATGGCGACTACTACCGCGACGCTTACGTGCCCAACGACGACAACAGCGACTATCTCATCTCGATGGCCAATGTGCTCAGAGGACAGTGGGAGGGCACCATCAGCACCCAGTATGTGGACGACTACGGCCATACCCAGAAGGGCACCTATGGAGCCGACTTCCAGTTCGACCAGTACAAGACCAACACCATCAATGGTCGTGGCCGCGAGATCAACTACAATTTGTCGAGAGATTCCGAGGAAATCTACCGGATGCCGTTCAGCTGGTATATCGACAGCAAGACCGAGGACATCTATATGAAGTATGACGACGGCCGCGAGATGCTGGTCACCTCGTTCCATCTTGACGACAACTCGTTCTACGGCACGATGGAGAGCACCGACGGCCTGGAGGTGGATGAGTTCAACCTCACCCGTTACACCTTCTCGAACCAAGGCCTGGTCTTCGACGTGGAATAGCAACGAACATCCCTATATACGAAAATCCCCTCACGCACATCTGGCGTGAGGGGATTTTCGTGTATGGGGGTGCTTGAAGTGTTGTCAGTTCACCGCCCTGAATTGCTTCAGCACATCGCATCGGCTGACGTAGGCGGGCATCTGCGCGCTGTGCTGTCTGGCATAGTTGTTGAGGTCGTCGAGCGCCTTGAACTGCCTTGTGCCGCGCAGCGGTGTGTAGATATACTTGTTGGTATTGAAGTCGAAGTCTACGCTGCACCATGGGTCTTGCGGGATGAAGGCCAGGGCATAGAGGCTGTTCAGGTGCAGGGTGGCATCGGTGGTGAGCTTGCTCTGCTGCAGGTAGTCGATGGCTTTCTGCACGAAGTCGGGACGGTTGACACGTGCTGAGTCGTAGACGCTGTGGCCATAGTCGGAGAGCCACCAGCAGTCGCCCCAGCACGAGGCCTGGTAATAGCGCTTGGCCAGGTCGTAGGCCACCTGTGGGCGTGTCTCGTTGTTGGCTGTGGTGTAGCGCTCCAAGAGATTGTTCATCTCGCGGCAGAAGTCGGCGCGGCGGTTGGTGGTGAGTTTGGCCAGGTTAGGTCCTTCGGTCACCTCGTCTTCCTTGTCTACCTGATGGTCGAGCCAGCGGGCCTTGGTGTAGTCGCGGTTCTTCATATAGTAGCTCAGGTTGAGCTTCTCGTAGTAGTTGGCCGGCACCTGGTCGAGGTACTTGAGCGCCTCGGCGAACTTGCCCTCGGCGAGGAAGCGTGTTCCCACGAGGTCGTTGAAGTAGTTGTCGTCGGCGGTGAAGAACTGCTTGGCATAGTTTTTCAGGGGGTCGTTGCTCGGCTCCTTGATCTGCTTCACCACGGAGAGCAACTGGTTGGCGTCGAGTTCGTAAAGATCTTGGTAGAAATCGCTCGAGTAGTTGGGGTTCCAACCTTCGCCTATGAACTCGGGCGTCTTCAGCATGTTGCCTCTCTCGGTCATGAAGATGAGCATGGCGGCGATGTCGGGATGTCCGTTCTCGCGGTATTTGGGGGCGAGGTTGTTGTAGACCAGCCTCTCAAGCACGTCGACATAGTGGTAGTCGTAGTCGGGATCGTATCCCTGAGGGTTGGGACTGCCCACATTGATTTTGCCTGCCAGCCACTTCAGTTCGTTGGTAATCCACTGGCTATACTGGCTGTCGATTTTCGATGCATTGGCCGATACCACCATGCGGATGGCGCGGGCATTGTCCTTCATGCGCTCGGTGCCCTGTGCGTCGACGGCTTTGTTGAGCGTGGCCATGGCCTCGTTGTTTTGTCCGAAGAGGAACTGCAGTTCGCCGATGGCAGCCAGCCAGAGGGCGGGACAGTCGGTCTTCTTGTTGTCGACCAGCCCTTGGGCGTAGCTGATGAAGTTCATGGCCTCGTTGCGCAGGATGAGGCGTGCGTTCACCCAGTCTATGGCATCTTTGTCGCCATTGGTGTCGATGGTCTCCTGTGTGTTGTTTACGAAGTCTTGCACGAGGAAGGGGATGGCGGGCGACTTCGGGTTCTCGGCCACCACAGACTTGATGCCGGCCAGGTTGCGGTGCTTGCGCAGTGCCCATTTCACGCTCACCATGTCGCCTTGTTCGGCGTAGATGTCGCAGGCCTCGGAGCGGTTGCCCGTGTGCAGGAGTGCTCCGGCATAGATGTTGCGTGCCATGTCGCGGTATACGCTCTCAGGCAGTCGCGAAGCCCTCTGTTTCCAGTAGTTGATGTTGTTGGTGTGCTGTCCGAGCACCATATAGGCGCGCATCACCAGCAGTTCCCATTGTGCCTTCAGGCGCGAGCCTTTGTAGCCCTTTCCGCGTATGATGATATTGTTCAGGTCGACTTTGCGCTGGGCCAGTTCCTCTTTGGTGGGATAGGTCCACTCCTCCTGGAGCTGCTTGCTGATATCGAGGTATTTGTTCAGGCTGTTGAGATAGTTCACCATCTCGTTGTCGCCTTTCTTCTTGGCCAACTCGAGTATCTCGTCCTCGTTCCAGCGGTACCGCTTGACGGCGCCGTTAGTATACGTTTGCCAGAATTTGTCGATACGGTCGGTAAACACCTCGTTGTCCATCAGGTCGCGGTGGATAACGCTGAAGAGGTAGGCGTTGTGCGTGGGGTAAGGCCCTCCGCACGCCCAAGCCCCTGTGGTGAGCAGGAGCAGCGTGATGCTAATGATAAATTTTCTCATAGTGTTGGGAGTTAAAGCGTTGTATGTTTTTTTTGCTGATGTCGAAAATGATGACCTCGTCGTTGGCATGGGGACGGAGGCGGCCTACGGCCTCCTTCACCTTCAGCACGGTGGCGGGTGTTGCCTCACGCACGATGATGGTGTCGCCCGGCAGGCGCGACAGTTCGTCGTCGTCATACTGGATGCGGATGAAATGGGTGCCGTGCACGAGCAGTTGCCATTCGAAGATGGGGTAGGCGGTGGCCAGCGGCAGGCTGTAGTCGGAGATGTGTTTCAGATAGGGTTTCACGGCATCCTCCTCGAGGATGGGGTTGTGGCTCAGGTCGCTCACGTCGCCCGTGTTGTACATCATCAGCACGCCGCGGTCTACGGGTGGTGCCTTGTCGGCCAACTGGTGCAGGCGGATGGTGGTGGAGATGTTGATGCCTTTGGCATGCGCGCTGTCGACGAGCCGTTGCAGGAATTCGAAGTAGACTTTCCGTGTGCGGGCCGTCCAGTCGCAGTCGATCTGTATCTCGTGCACGCCCGTCACGTCGTGGGTCTCGCACATCTGCAGGATGCGGCCCAGCAGTTTCTGGTCGAGGTCGCTCGTGTCGTGGTAGAAACAGTCGTTGACGATGAACACGGTGGGCACGATGTCGACCCCCTCAGGCACGGGTGTGACGAAACGCACGGTGGCGTTGGGCATCACCATGGTGTCGGGCCTCACCACCACATCGAAGAACCGCAGGTAGATGCGGCTCACCTTTTGCTGGGTGATGAATTGCTGGAGTGCGGAGTCGTTCTCGAAGGTGGTGCTCCAATAGTAGGCCGAGTGGGTTCTTTCCTCAGTCGGCTTATTGGTGTCATCGCAGGCAGCCAAGGCCAAGATGGCGAGCAGTATCATCCAAAATCGAGTTGGCATGATATGAAGAATTCGTGCAGTTAGTTAGTTTTCGTTTCTATCTCAGGCTCCACGCCGAGGGGTATACGATTTTCTCTGTCTTCTCCTCGAGGTCGTCGGGCAGGTTGCAGAAGAAGTCGATGCCGGTGAGCCGTTCCAGTTCGTCGATGCTCACCACGTAGTTGAGGAGATTGTCGTTGCTGTGGTCGGTGGCGTAGTGCTCGGTCCAGAAGCCGATGGCCTTGTAGCCCTGGCTGTTCTTGCAGAGCACCGCCATGAAGAAGTATTTGGGCACGATGAGCCCCTTGGGCGTGGTGCGCATGATCTGGTCGGGCTCATCGATGGTGCCGCCCTTGCAGATGAATAGTGTGTCGCGGAAACTCGCTTGGTTCCACGTGCGGCTCACGATATTCTCCATCTTCAGCCACAGTCCGGCGTTGAAAATGTTGAGCTGGGGCTGCATGTTGGTGAGGAAGAAGGTCTGGTAGTTGGCCTTCGACGAGTTGAGCCGGTCGTAGGAGGGGCAGATATGGCCGTGGTCGAAGCCTGATCCCCAGAAGGGGTCGCTGCTGAAATAGTATTTGGAGGGCAGGTCGGGGTCGTTGGGATATTGCGGCTCGCCATAGTATCGCGACACGTTTTTCGGTGAGTTGTCTTTGTGCAGGGTGTAGCATGTCCACCGTTGCGACTTCTTCACGCAGTCCCATTCCACCATGAAGTTCACGTCGTTGCCGTCGGCATAGTGTACGAGCACCAGGTTGTCGTCGGTGCCTTTCACCCGGGGCACCTCGAGCCGTCCCAGTTCGCGTCGGGTGGTGGGGTTGGCGTTGATGTTCTTCGACGATGCCTGTCGTCCTGGAGAATCGGAACTGTCGTCGTCGTCGCTGCCGCAAGCCACCAGGGTGAGTGTGGCGAGCACGATGAGCAGTAGGGGCAGACCGGATGTCTTCATAGGCTTTGAAAAATGAAATAAGGTGCTTCCGAGCGCATATGCAACTACGCTTCAGAGGCACCTTGTTTTAAACCGTCACCAGGTTGGCGACTATATATCGTGGTTCTCCACCACGCTACCGTTACACTTACTTCTTGATTTTACCGTAGCGGCTCATGAAGCGGTCGACGCGTCCTGCGGTGTCGACGAGCTTGTTCTTGCCAGTGTAGAACGGATGCGAGGTGTTGGAGATCTCGATCTTTACCATGGGATAAGTCTCACCTTCAAATTCCACTGTCTCTGAAGTCTTGCATGTGGACTTTGTAAGGAACATATCGCCGTTGGACATATCCTTGAATACGACGGGGCGATAGTTTTCTGGATGGATACCTTTTTTCATTTCAGTTTAAAAAATTGTTATTATTAAAAAATCTTTCTATTGTCAATTGGAGTGCAAAGTTACGAATATTTCCGCATCCCACAAAATTTTTGTTTGAAATTCGGCCGGCTTTTCCTTTTTTTCTATATTTTTGTATTTCGTAACACTCAACTTTAGCCAATTGAATGGAGTTGAACGAAGGTGGAACTTGAAAAAAACAGTTTCAATCGAAATATGGTAAACAAAAAAAAGAAGTATGAAAAAGTACATTGTATTGGTCGTAGTCGCCATAATGACTTCAGTGAGTATGAATGCCCAGGAAAAGGGAGATTTTAACTACAAGGTACGTTTGGGTGCTGCCCTGTCGACATTCACCAATAACGATGGTGCGAAAATGGAACCCAACTTCCAGTATGCTATAGGTCTGGACTATATGCTGACCGAAAGGTTCGCGGTGAGTTTGGAAGCCCAAGCCAACTATCTGGGAGCGAAGAGCAAGGAATTTGACAAGCGAATGACACTTTTTTATACCAGTATTCCGCTGCTGGCCAAATATTATGTCACGCCATGGCTGGCCGTGCAGGCTGGTCCACAGGTCAGTTTCCTGCGCAGGGCGACGATGGATGGCGAAAAGACTTACGAAGGTGTGAGGGTAAAAGACCTCGTGAAGAAAGTGGAACTGGCCATTCCCCTCGGCCTCTCTTTTGAGCCGAAGATTGGCAAGAATGGAGATGCGCTGCTTGTGGACCTTCGCTACCATCTCGGCTTGACTCCGGTGAACAAGAAGAGTGATGGTGATTCCAAATCAAACTATAACAGCGCCATCGTCCTCACCGTGGGTTATCGCACCGATTTCTTTAGATAAAGGTATCGCACTGCTCCCCAAGTGGAGTGAGACAACATAAAAGAAGGATGATGCCTGAGGGGCATCAAGATAAATTAACGTGAGTTCGACGAATTCAAAATAATGTAAGCCTTGTATTCGAGGGGCTTCCTGTCATCCACATCCCCCGGCGTTATCAAAAAGAAAACCCTCACCTATCCTATTCCTATGGGGTAGGTGAGGGTAAAGGCGGATGGAATCGGGTAGGTTTCCGTATTTCCTTATGAAATCATTGGTGAAGAAGCGTGAGATGTCCTTTTTCATTTGGGGTATGCGAGTGCCAAAGACCTCTTGGATGTTCTGAGGCAAGCCACAACGGTCCCAAACGGTTACAAACGGGCGACCTCCGTCGTTGATGCCCGTCACGGAAATGGTTTCGCCATCAAACCAGTTCACAATGAATGTCTGTCCGGCAAAATCGAAGGCGTTTTCACTCAAATAGGTGCAAGGCGTAAATTGGCACTGCAAATTCGCTCTTGGAAAATCTGGATTGGCAGATGTGTCGTGACTTTGCCCAAAGCAATAACCAGCCCTTTTTTCTCCTCGTTTCTTTGCTGTTTGGAAGAAAAATTGTAGATTTGCATATCACATTTAACTTACAAAACCATGAACAGCATCAGATGTAACAAATGCGGGAATTTCGTGGCCGACAACACCCCGTTTTGTCCTTATTGCGGCAATCCTATCAGGGCAATTCCCCCTCAGCCGAAAAACAACAACAATGTGCTCCTTGCGATAATCATCCTGTTGCTCTCGATGATTATCGGCATGATGGTATGGATGTTTTGGGGCGACAAGATTGTAGGCAAAGTTCGTGGCAAAGAGAAACCCCGGGAGGAAATGGTTGCTCCTACCAA
>Ga0256407_10014453_pt1 | contig 10393 bp, 9 predicted proteins | sample RumenRJG_04DNA_FD_193489 | JGI IMG/M metagenome (GOLD analysis project Ga0256407, IMG submission 193489) | Bovine rumen microbial communities from Lethbridge, Alberta, Canada - RJG_04 | ecosystem: Host-associated > Mammals > Digestive system > Stomach > Rumen | place: Canada: Alberta | collected... | reverse complement strand
TCATCATCGTGCCTACTACACTCGAGCAGACAGCGAAATTCACCGAGAAGCTTACAGACAGAGGCATCCCCTACGTACTTCTCGACTCCTACATGCCCGACCTCAAGCCCCTCTCTTTCTTCGGACAGGACTCTTTCGCCAGCGGATATTTCGCAGCTAAGATGCTGATGCTCATAGCGGCCAAGGAGAAAGAGATAGCACTCTTTAAACAGACCCGCGATGGTAAGGTAGGTTCAAAGCAGCAAGCTAACCGTGAGACTGGTTTCCGTCATTATATGGTTGACCACTTCCCTGATACCAAGATCATCGAAGTAGACCTTCCTCTCGACGATGAGAAGAAAGACTACGACGGAATCCTTGAGAAGTTCTTTGCCGCCAACCCGGGTATCCACCACTGTATCACCTTCAACTCCAAGGCGCATATCGTGGGTGAGTTCCTCCAGAAGAGCAATCGTCGTAACATTCAGATCATGGGTTATGATATGGTGCCAAAGAATGAGGAGTGTGTACGTCAGGGAAGCATCTCCTTCCTCATTGCCCAGCATGCTTATCAGCAGGGTTATGCAAGTGTCGACGCTCTCTTCGAGGCAGTAGTGCTTAAGCGCGCCGTCAATCCCGTTAACTACATGCCCATCGAGATCCTCACGAAGGAGAACGTAGACTTTTATCGCCGAACAGCAATATAAACTAAAACAAATACATTATGGAACAAGCTACCTATTTAAAGATTAATCCGGCTGATAGCGTCGTAGTATGTCTGCAGCCAAAGAAAAAGGGAGAAATTATCGAAGTCGACGGCCTTAGCATTGCCCTGAATCAGGATACCCCTGCAGGACACAAGGTGCTCATCAAGGACGTCAAGGAAGGTGAGGATATCATCAAATACGGATATCCCATCGGTCATGCACGCCAGGACCTGAAGGCAGGCGACTGGGTAAACGAGAACAACCTCAAGACCAACCTCTCAGGAACTCTCGAATACACTTATCAGCCTGTTGGCAAGGAACTGAGCATCGCAAACGAGAACCGCACCTTCAAGGCCTACAAGCGTAAGAACGGTGATGTAGGTGTTCGTAACGAGATCTGGATTGTACCTACCGTTGGCTGTGTCAATGGCATCGCAGAGAAGCTCGCAGAGAAGCTCCGCAAGGAGACAGGCCTTGAAGGCATCGACAGCGTCTATGCCTGGCATCATAACTACGGATGCTCTCAGCTCTCAGAAGACCACGAGAACACCCGTAAGGTGCTCCGCGACATCTGTCTGCATCCAAATGCAGGAGCTGTGCTTGTACTGAGTCTCGGCTGTGAAAACAACCAGCCCGAAGACTTCATGGCTATGCTCGGCGACTACGATAAAGACCGCATCAAACTCCTCGTGACCCAGCGTGTAGATGGCGACGAGGTAGAGGCAGGTATGCAGATTCTGCGTGAGCTCTACGATATCGCCAAGAAGGATAAGCGTGAGGAAGTGCCCGTAAGTCAGCTGCGCGTAGGACTGAAGTGTGGTGGCTCTGACGGATTCTCCGGCATCACCGCTAATCCTCTCGTTGGTGAGTTCAGCGACTGGCTCGTGGCTCAGGGAGGTACAAGTGTTCTCACTGAGGTACCTGAGATGTTCGGTGCCGAGACGATTCTCATGAACCGTTGCCGTACTGAGGAGCTCTTCAATCAGACAGTATCAATGATCAACAACTTCAAGAACTACTTCCTCTCTCACGGAGAGCCTGTAGGCGAGAACCCATCTCCAGGCAACAAGGCCGGAGGTATCTCTACTCTTGAGGATAAGGCTCTGGGATGTACCCAGAAGTGTGGTAAGGCTCCTGTAAGTGGTGTTATGGAGTATGGCGACCGTTTGGAGAAAAAGGGTCTTAACCTTCTCTCTGCCCCAGGCAACGACCTTGTGGCAGCCACTGCCCTCGCCTCTTGCGGATGTCATATCGTACTCTTCACCACTGGTCGCGGTACACCTTTCGGCACCTTCGTTCCTACGATGAAGATTGCCACCAATCCTACACTTGCAAAGAACAAGCCTAACTGGGTTGACTTCTCTGCAGGACAGCTCGTTGAGGGCCGCACCATGCAGGAGATTGTTCCTGAGTTTATCAATAAGGTCCTCGCCGTTGCCAGTGGCGAGAAAGCCCGCAACGAGGAAAACGGTTATCGTGAAATATCAATCTTCAAGAACGGTGTAACTTTGTAAATGAACAGAGGTCTTATAGCATTATCACCCCTTGGGGTGTTCATAGTATTGTATTTAGTCACCAGCATCATTGCTGGTGACTTCTACAAGGTGCCTATCACTGTGGCCTTCATGGTGTCGAGCATCTATGCGGTGATCATCCACGGGGGCCGTCCGCTGCGCGAGAGGATAGATATCTTCAGTCGCGGAGCAGCCACGGGACAGATGATGCTGATGATCTGGATCTTCGTTCTCGCAGGAGCCTTTGCCAACTCCGCAAAGATGATGGGTAGCATCGACGCCACAGTCAATCTCACCCTCTCTCTCCTACCCCCACAGATGCTGCTCGCTGGTCTCTTCGTGGCAGCCTGTTTCATCTCCATATCCATAGGCACGAGTGTGGGCACCATTGTGGCCCTCACACCTATTGCGGCAGGAGTGGCCCAACAGACGGGTACCGACGTGGCGCTGATGACGGCAGTGGTCGTTGGCGGTTCCCTCTTTGGCGACAACCTCTCTTTCATCTCCGACACCACCATCGTGGCCACATCCTCACAGGGATGCCGCCTCTCGGATAAGTTCCGCGTCAACTCGTTCATCGTCGTACCTGCAGCGATAGTCATCCTCATCGTCTATATCTTCATGGGCTCTGGCATAAGTGCCCCGCAGCATATAGCCGACGTACAGTGGGTGAAGGTTATCCCCTACCTCGCAGTACTCATCACCGCTATCTTCGGAATGAATGTTATGGCTGTGCTCACTCTCGGCATCATCCTCACAGGAGTCATAGGTCTGCTTACTGGCTCTTTCGATATCTTCGGATGGATGAAGTCTATGGGCGACGGTATCATCGGCATGGGCGAGCTTATCATCATCACCATGATGGCAGGAGGAATGCTCGAGCTCATAAAACAACAGGGCGGCATCGATTTCATCATCCGTCGCATGACCCGGCATATTCACGGCAAACGTGGTGCCGAACTCAGCATCGGAGCCCTCGTGGCGATGGTGGATGTATGCACGGCTAACAACACGGTGGCCATCATCACCGTAGGAGGCATAGCCAAACAGATAGGCGACAAATACGGTGTCGACAACAAGAAGGCCGCCTCTATCCTCGACACCTTCTCGTGTGCCGTACAGGGTGTCATCCCCTACGGTGCCCAATTGCTGATGGCGGCAGGACTGGCATCACTCAACCCCGTCAACATTATACCTTATCTATATTATCCTATGGCCATCGGCATCGCAGCTCTTCTCTCCATCCTTCTGCGCTACCCCCGCCGCTATTCCTGATTACTCATGAACATCATTCAGCGCAATTTCTTCCGTCTTCTCCGTTCCGGAGCCTTTGAGAGCAAGGAACAGATAGAGCCCATGTCGGTATTCAAGTGGCAGAAGCTATATCAGTTGGCAGTAATGCACGATGTGGCAGGTTTCGTCTACGACGGACTCATGCGCTGCCGTGAACAGTTCTTCATACACCTTACCGATGCCCAGTGGGCGCAATGGGAGAAGACCATCGACAGCATCCGTAAGAATCCCCGTAACGACGATGCCGAAGAGGATGAGTTTCTTCGTGCCGACCATCTCACCAACCCCATCCTCAACCGCAAGCTCCAGTCGGTGCTCGATGATGAGAACTCCGACATCAAGAGCCGCCAGATGCTGCTGATGATTATCCGCATCTCACGACATATCCTCAACGAGGGCGTGCCCGTGCGACAGCTCGTCGAACTCGGCACCTTCCTCCGTACCGATGGCAACGGCTGTGATGCCACCCTTCTCGAACGGTGGCTTAAGAGTCTCAAGCTCCAGCCGGTGGCTCGTCTTGAGGCATCTCTGCTAATCATGCTCTTGGGATTCTCGCGCGAAGAGATATCCTTTGCCGGAGCGAAAGACGATAAGCGAACCGAACTTATCGCCCATGAACTGATGGAGTTTGCCAACACCCGTGTAAAAGACTTCTATTTCTATCTCTCTAAGGAAGAGGGCGACGTCATCGTGCATACGAGTAACGGAAGTGCCATGCTTGGGCATATACGCCGTAGTGCACGATACTTCCGTTATTATCCTTCAGAGACGCTCACAAACTTCTTCGCCTCGTTTGCTCACTCCCTATCGCATATCGAAGAATAAAGGGATTTGCGATTTAGGGGATTTGCTATTTCTTATGGGGCTACTGATTCGGCAGCAGCAGCTTCTTCCTTAGCCTTCTGTATTGAGTCCTGTTCAGCCTGTAGACGCGTTCTCTCTGCCTCTTCACGCAGCCTGTCATAGGCATTGGCAGCCTCGTCGTAATACTGTCCCTGCTGATGTGTATCCATATACTTCTGATATGACTCCATCGAATCCTCCAGCTTTGCAGCGTCGAAGTCGAGCGAGTCGATTATCAGCTTCGCCTCGGGAATATGTATGTTGTCCGGGTTGCGGTCTATGAAGAGCTGCAGTGCGGCCTTCGACTTGCTTCTCACTGCGTTTTCCCAGTCGCGGTCCACCTTCTTCAGTATCTCCAGATGAGCCTTCACCGAGTCACGATGAGCCACCGAGGCGTCGATATACATATCGAGGAAATTCTGCAGCACTGCTGGTTCGCTGCTCATCATCGCATTCTCATAGGCGCGCAGCTCGTTCTCCTGTTGCGACTTCTGGTAGAAATAGATTCCCAAGAACACTATTATCAGTGCCAGCACAAAGGCCATGATAAGTGTCGACCACAGTATCTTATGACCGCTCTTCTTCGGCTCCTCCGGTTCTGTAGGAGTAGAGATCTCGGGCACCTCAGGCGCCAATCCGTAATCCTCTACCGATTTCGTAGCTGCCGATGCGTTGATGGTGCAATGACAGTTAGGACATTCTGGCTCGTACTTGAAGATCAACTCACCGCAGTCAGGACAGCGTGTGATCTTTCCTGCTATCTCGATGCCGCAGGAGGGGCATATTTTTGCGCGATCGCTAATCTGATGACCGCATTCTGGACACTTTATTATCATCTTCTTATTTACGATTTACATATTTACTATTCAGTGGCGGAATCGGATTTCCCTCAACCCGTGTTTCCCTAGGAACCTCGACTTGTCGATATATCCGTTCACACCTATTATTCTGCCTTTTCCCGTATACTGCCACAGGGTGATATCCCTCTCATCGGCCAGCACCGGCTCCTCCTCGGTATACATCGCTATCATCAGCTGATAGTCGTCCAACTGTCCCACGAGGTGCCTGTTATAGAAGTTACGGAAGGTATATACCAGCGGCTTCTGATGATATGCCTCTTCTATCATCAAGAGGAATGTCTTCAGCGAGTCGCGGAACTGCTCCACGGGCAGCCCTCCCATCGTCTCCACGTCTATCATCGGTATGATGTCCTGTTCTCCGGGCCTGCACTGTGTGGTGAAGTTCTTCAGTTGCAGGTCGAGTGGCGTCCTCGGACGGAAGAAATGGTATGATCCCACTTTCAGTCCAAAGCGGTGAGCCAGTTCGATGTTCCTCTCATACCTGGCGTCGATGCGGTCACCGCCCTCAGTAGCCTTCAGATACACGTAGGCCATCTTTGTATTCTCTCCGACAGTCTCCCAGAACACCTCACCCTGATAGTGACTAAGGTCTATTCCATGCACATGACCGCAGGTGTCTTCGCACATCAGATATGGGTTATAGTCACTGTCCTCGTAGTTTATTATCGGTGCGGGTCTCAGTACCGCTGTCTTCTTGGCAGATTTCTTCTTCGTCTTCGCCTTTTTCCGGTTCTTCACCACCTTGTGGGTTTTCTGCCGGACGCGGCGCTTATTATTTTTTGCTCGCTGACCGAATGCGTCGCCTGCTGCCATCAGAGCTATGCAAAAGGCCAGGAATATAGTGAGTTTCTTCATTACTTTTCCAAATTTGGTCTGCAAAATTACTAAATTATCTTGATACCAACAAGGTTTTAACGAAAAATGGCATGTAGACCATGCCATTTCTTATTTTAACGTAACCGTCAGCGGATTTTTACTTATGTTATTTGACATCGAAGACTATTCTTCTGCGATTACCTTTCGGACGCACTGCGAAGTGAACCCATACCGTCGAGCCACGCACCTCGATAATCAGCTCATCGAAATCCTCTTTCGAATCATCTGCGATATCGAGCAGGATAACAGCATAGCGTAAAGCCTGCTCCTTGCCTAAGCACCTGATATCAGCCGCACAACCTACGAGGTGATTCGAGGTTGCTGAGCCTCCAGCCTTCTTATTCACCTCCCACGAGCGATATGCAGAGTTGATGATTATAGGGTCATTCCCATCACCATAACGCTTATTCCACTCTTCTCGAAGCATCTCCAGCCATCCACATAATCTCTTAAGATTCTCGATAGCCACCCGACTCGGGATATTTCCGTCCGCTGTCTTATGACTTGTCTTCGTCATCTCACCGAGCGTAAAATGCTCGGTGAGTTTCATCTGCTTATTAATTTCTACTGTGTTCATCTTATTTTGTGAGTTTGTTATGCATAGAATTTACTAATCTTCTTGAATTTACCCTTATCATCACCTTCGAGTATTTTTTCTATTAAGCCTTGATCAATAAGTCTTCTGATTTTCATATATACTGCTGAACCATCCTCTTTATAGCCAAAGCTCTTCAACACATCTTCGTTTGTGAACACCTCCGGCAGACGGTTATAACCATCCGCCGATTTCTGCTGATGTCGTTTTCCTGATATCTGAACATCATTGTTCATATCATCGAAATACTTCTCAGCCATCACTCCGAAGAAATGCTGCTGCGTGGCGTATTGTATTCGGGCAATGAGTTCGCAGAGCTTCCAGTCGATGTCATCGGTCTCGTATCTACCCGTCCAGTAGCTGCCCTGCTGATGTACATCCTGCCAGTGGCGCATATCTATGAATGGAGCAGCGTAATTGATGGCATGATACGGCACACGTTTCAGCATCAGCTCATTAGCCTCAGAGTCATCCTCAGCACAGTCTGCCATACGATCCTTCGTCCAGTCATAGAGCTTTCTCACGAGGCTCCAGAAAGGCAACTCTCCAAAACGGGTGTCGAGCTTAAAAGCCCAGGTCTTCATCCTATCAAGTCTCTGCCAGTCAATGGTACTCTCCTCTTCAAACTCCATCATCTCATAGTTCGTCTTTGGCATGGGTATAACTGCGAGACGAGTAGAGAGTCCTGAACCGAAGTTGCGCTCATTCACTTTCTTCTTCAGAGCTATAGGAGTTCCCGTATAGATAAAGTTCCAGGTGACGTTGAATTCATCCACAGGCGAGTCATTATTCTGATACATCTGTCCGTCCTTCTCATTGTGAAATGCCTTCAACTCCATGCTCTGCTTGTTTATCCACGAGCCGCCTTGCTGCAACGTGATGGAATTATCCAACTCCGTATCAAAGGTAAACATGTGCAACTGTATCTCCTTGCCCTCTATGGATTCCTTCGCATTGAGCATGTCCTGAATCAGCTGACCATTAGAGGTTCGTGCAGGATGCACACGGATTATTCCCTGCGGCTTATCCTTTCCCTCCTTGTTCGCAGCCTTCTTCTTCAGATCCTGCTTATACCTGTTGAGTGCCTGCTTTCCAGCCTTATCCGCAGACACCATAGGTGCCAGGAGTATCGTAACCAGATCATCTGCCATCGACTTATTACTTGCGGGATGTCCTATTATCATCAGCGCACAGTTAAGTCTTCTCTCCTGCTGCGGCCTGTGATAGAACCTGTACCAGCACCTCGTCATCAGCGTCATCAGCGCTCCTCCCGCCACAAACACCGCCGCCGGATACTGGCTCTTCTTCAGTCCCGAACACACATCGGCAAGCAGCGGGAAATAAGGAAACAATTCTTCTATCTCCTCGCCCCAAGATTTTAGTTGAGAGTTTAGAGTGGAGAGTTTAGAGTTTGCTCCCGCTCCGCAGGAATTTTTCGAGGTAGATTCTGCAGCGGTAGCACGCTCTACACTCTCAGTTCTACACTCTACACTCCTGATCGCATCTCTGTACTTCCTCCCTGTCACCTCCTCCACGGCCTTCTGCATGGCCTTACTTGGATAAGGCTCCGCGGTACTCTCTTCCCTTCTGGCCATCTGTTTGGCTGCGCTCTCCACCGTCTGCGCCACATTCTCATCTCTCTCCCTGATAATCTCCTGCACCCACGGCTGTCTTTCGACGATCCGCTGTACCAGGGCCTTATCACCGTCGAGCATGAGTAGCAGATCGGTGGCCAATATAAGACTCTCCTTATGTCTGCTTCTGCTCTTAGCGCTTGGCCGCCTATCACCACCATAGCGCACATCAATAATCTTCTGAACATCATATCCGCACCAGTCTGTCATTTCGAGCGTAGTCGAGAAATCTCCTGAGATCTCTCCATGTGCTTCGCGTAGTCGAGATGACGATACATCCATCTGCCTGACAATCCCAGACCCTTGTGCAGCATCCTTACCGGCCATAGCATTATTCTTAGCACTACCAGCACCATCACTCCCACTATCAGAAGGGAATTTATGATATAACGGCTGAGTCTTTCTCTCCCTGTACATGGGAGTATACTTCTTGTCAAATTCTTCATCATAATATTCAAACAACAGTTCTTCGTTAATATACAGTATATCCTCCTCCTTAGGAGCAAAAGAGTTTCTCGTGGCATCAATGCAACTATCATCCGGTATTTGTCCCAATGCCTCTGCAAACACTATCTGGTTATCCGCCAGATTACCCACATTGATATCCGCCGTAGAGATAATCCTTATCCCGTGTCCGCTGCTCGTAAGATGCACGAATGCCGTTCTTGCCATCAGCTCCGCATTATCCCTTAGTCTGTACCACACCTCAAGAGGATTCTCCAGATGATCATAGTCGTGCATCACCAGTCCGTTGACATGACAGAACTGCAGCTGTCGTGGACTATATATGCCTTTCTTGTCAAACTCATAGCAGCAGAATACAAAAGGTATCAGCTTCTGTTTCAGGCTGTCGGCGAATGCCAGTAGCTTCTCCGCATCAGTCTTCTGTTCCCAGGCCTCGCGGGCAGTGTCTGAGCTCAGTTCCTGTGGGTGCTCCACCAGATATCTCTGATAGTCATTATTCTGTAGCCATGGGATAAGAGCCATTGGTCCCTCATCCCCATTAGATCTCTCCACGGCGTCGATGATAGCCCTGCGCGCATCTATCCTCCACTTCGTGCTGGGATCCTTTATGGCGTTCCAGAAAACCTCCCTGCTGCATTTCGCAGCAGAGCGGCTTTTAGTCGATTTTTGGTAACAAAACATTATCTTGTTCTATGTCTTTAATAGTTACTATGTCTACAGCGTCTGTAAATCTGTGATATAGAACGCATTCTCATGACGGTCATTATTCTCGCCCCACGTTCGTTGTCGCCAGAAGCCCTTTACCACATACGGCTGGTTCTGGTAGTACTGTGTATCTCTATTCTTCGAGGCATAATCACCGGTGATCTCTCCGTAGAAGGTATCGCCACCTCGCTTCATCACCACACCTCTACTCTTGAAATACTCACATGTACCATCCTGCTTCTGATACTGGCGCTCAGAGTATGCGCCTACCTCTACGATTGTTACTAGTAGTTCCATATTTATTTTTTATTTTATATTTTTTATTTAAACATTCTCGATGATATCCTGAACAGTCTGTTCCTTCTCATCCACCTTCTTAACCGTATTAAACACCTTCAATATCTCCCCATAGTTCGCTCCGATGACCCTCGCCATTTCCGCCTGTATCTGCAACAGCTCTCTCTCCACTGTAGGACTACAGTCTATTGTCGTCTGCAGCACCACCTGTTTCGTCGTCTTGTTGAGATACACCTTCAGCTTCTGGCTCTCGTACAGCATCTTCCCCTTCACTTTCAGCTTGAGCTCGCTCTTCAGCTCTCCCTTCGTCAGTTCCGCGAATCGCTCCTGCATCGTTGCCACCGGGTCCGGATCATTCGCATCCACATTGATGTGAATCGAATAGCTGCTCTCCTTCTCCCCCTCGCTCTTGTAGAATGAGCTCTTCCCCTTCTGCTTGATCATCTTCCGGATGCTCTCCTTCGGTTCCTGAGGGTTCACCACTACTACGTCATTACCGTAGACCTTCACTCTCGCCTTGAAATTCTTCACCGGCTTCCCCTCCGGCTTCTCAATAAAATTCTCAATCATCGTTTGATTATTTTTTTTTATATTTTTTATTTATTTCTATCCTCATCTATCATTT
>Ga0256407_10014452_pt1 | contig 10394 bp, 8 predicted proteins | sample RumenRJG_04DNA_FD_193489 | JGI IMG/M metagenome (GOLD analysis project Ga0256407, IMG submission 193489) | Bovine rumen microbial communities from Lethbridge, Alberta, Canada - RJG_04 | ecosystem: Host-associated > Mammals > Digestive system > Stomach > Rumen | place: Canada: Alberta | collected... | reverse complement strand
TTTTGATTTTCTTGATACTTGCATTTCCGCTGCTGTTTGAACCAGCCCAAAAGCCGTACCAATAACCGTCTTTTCCGTCAAAAAAGTCATAATTTCCTTCATTTCTGTTTGGGTCTGCCATTACAAACGAAGTCGGATTCAGCTTGATTTCAAACAGCACTTCGTAATTACTGCTGAGCATTGTGTCATTCAAACCCACACTCGTAAAACTTGCCCTTACCTTTTGGATGACGATCTCGTTGCTTGTATTCAAGCCTATCGTCCAAAAGAAATTATTTTCGGGGTCTATCTCAACGGCGTTGATATAAGCCGTCCTTGCCTGTCCGCTGCTTTCACCGTTCCTTGAACGCATTGTCCACACAAAGCCTGTGCCGTTATAGGTATCACCCATATAGGCAAGTCCAGCCCATTTATGCGTGAGTGCTACACAAGATATAGTACCGTTTGCCTGTGAGGTGGTAAAGTCCCAGACAAAACGATAGCCGTTATCGAGCCTTTTTGTTTCCGTTAAATTCATACTTCCACGCATAATGTTGGTGGTAGCGTTGACATCATTTGACGCATAGCCGACACAGGGATTAGATGACGGTGCATAGTATTTATCGGGGTCTTCCTCGATGGTATCAGAAAACAGCAGAATGCCGCCGATACCATTCGGACACAGCGGCAGCATATTGCCGTTAAGATCATTTGTATTTCCATTGATGGTGAACAGCATACCGTCAATGTTATGGCTGAAAAAATCTGCTATCGCATTGGTGACAAGGTTCATTTCGGTGTATTTCTCTTTTTCACCTGTCCTGACATCAGTCAGTTCAATTTCCGTTATTCCTTTCAAAAAAATCACCCCTTAATTCAGATAATGTACTGTGATACGGTTGACAAAGCCGCCCTCACGCAAGGCAAACCGTATCATATACTGTCTGTCCGTTACGGCATCGTTCCACGCATCAGTACCGATTGCTTTTATGGATTCACGGTTCATGCCGCTTGTTTCCTCTGACAGAACAACCCATCTGCCGTCTGTATACGCTTTCCAAGTTGTACCGCCGTCAAAGGAAAATGCAAACAGCGTGTTGTCATCGGAGTCTATCTCCACACTTTCAATGCCTAAAATTGTACTGTCATTCATTTCTGTATTCTTTGAATAAACAAACTGCACAGGCGGCACGGCTTTCAGATTTGCAGAAATGGACGGCAGTTCGGAATCGGAGTCCTGCCAGTAATACAGCGTTGGATTGACAATACGAGAGAAAATAACATCTCTCGGAAAATCGTCAAAGCCGTACTGTCGGAATACCGATGATGAAAGGTTGCTGATCGGCACTTCTTCCAGATATGACATTTCATCGAAATCAAAACTTTCATCTTCATATTCGAGATTTCCGAAACCGCTGTTCTGATAGGTGCTTTCGGTCAGTGTGTTATAAAAGCACGGTCTGACCTGTTCATCAACACATGGTAAAAGGTGCAGTTTTTGTTCATCACCCTGCCACAGATCAATTCTGTAAATCGTTCCACGGAAATAACGGCTGTCGAGTTTATCCGCAGTATTCATTGTGCCGATAACTATTTCACAGGCGGCTGTAAATTCCGTTTCATCAAATGGGATAATCACAATTCCGTCACGCTTCAAGCCCTCAGCTGACAGTTCCAAAGTCATTTGTATATCTTGATAGTCATCGACTTCTTCTGTCACGCTTTGACCGCCGTAAACGCAGGTTATATGTTTATTGTCCGTCAGGAACACACCGAACATATCTGTGCGAATATCTGTTCTCGCACCAAAAAGAGCCGCATTTCCGAAAGAAGATGTTTTGAAAGTCACGGACACTTTCATATCATTTCCGGGCATAAGTCCCGTTCTGATACACTGACCGCCTTTGAAGATGATTGAATCAACAAAAGCCTTATTGTGCATTAGGCGATAGAATTTGTTGTCTTTGTCGGACAGTAGATATTTTCTTTCAAAAGGCGGTGCAAGGTCAATAATCGAGTATTCAATATCAAACAGCTTGCCTTTATCGTCCTTGTGATAAAAAGAAATGTACTGCTGTTGGGTGACAACAATCGTAAAATCGATATTCATGCCGCCGTTGATACGGTTGCTGCCAAGATAACCGGCGGCATTCGGTGCTTTGATGATGTTCAGGAACATATCGCCCGTTTCAAAAAAGAACCACTCATACACCAACCGTACATCTTCGGATGTGTTATTGTACTGTGCATAGCCCTCCCAGCGGATTTTTAAGAAGCGATACGCACCGAAAAGACTGCCCTCTTCACGGTAGAAATCATACATAGCGGCATCTCTGCGGCAGACGAGCAGGTGTTCGGCATTCGTGCCAAGACCAATAAAGCTGTTGCCGCTGACAAAGATATTTGAAATTGGTGTGCCGTTGAAATTAAACCAGTCCGCACCGGCAAACTGCATGACATCGTCATCATGGCGGGTATTTATAACAAGATGTTCCATGTTCTCTGTCGTGTTCATCATCGCACCAACAGAATCATAAACTGCCATTTCTTCGCACCTCCAAACTGTCTATTCTTGCAAACTGCTCTGTATTGATATCCAGTCTGCTCATTCTGCCCTCATCAATGGGAACTTCAAAACTTGCAAAGCTGTAGTTAGTCTGAATTTCAAAAGCTGTTTCCGACTTGACATACTGTCGGTTAAAGGTCATTTCTGCCCTGTCGGCAGGTTCTATGATTTCCGTAACGATAATGGGATTCATCTGCGGCTCTGCGATAAATCTGAGCGTTGTCAGCTTACCGAAACCTGCCGGAGTAAAGGTGTCCACAAATCCTATCGGCTTTGACACTTCTGTGTATAGTACAACATTTTCCTCTATGTTTCTGACTTCGACAATACCAAGATTGGGAACAAGAGTAAACTTTTCTTCAAACGACAGCCTGCCGTCCCACGCATTTCCGGCACTGAGTCCCTGACCTGTGATAGTGCAAAGTGCCTGCATTCTGTCGATAAAAGCCGTTCCGCCCGTTACCGACAAACGCACATAAAAAGTATTATAGGCATTGGCTTCCAGTTTGGAAATCGGATAGTACAAGTTGAGGATATGCTTTCCGCTGTGCCAAGTTTCGATAGGGTAATAAGTGTTCATCGCATTGTCGTTGATGACATAGGTGACTTTCAGCGTTACCCTGCCGTCCTCGTTCCAAGACATTACAATATCTTTATCATCAACTTTCGCAGCGGCACTTCTTTGCACTTCATCAGCCGTAATATCAATCAGGATACTGCCGTGAAACTCTGCATCGGTATCGTCCTGCGATGCAAATTCCATGCTGACAACTTCCGTATCGTTTTCACCGACAGTAAACGGTGACGAGTTCATATAGGAGTGAACCGTGATTTTGCCGACCTCCACGGAGTTCAGCAGTCCGGCTATGTTTTTGTCATTCTTGCTTTTCGCCTGTGAAAGACGGGGGTTTTTGCCGACACATTTTAAAGAGGTTTTTCCGTTGATTTTGACCGTCATTCCGGTTATAGCGGCTATCTGCGTGTTGTCAGCCTGACCGCCCGAAAAAGAAATGACATCGCCAATGTCGAGTGCCGGATTGCCAATCGTTTCGGAATCGAAAGGCACATATCTGACTTTGGAAATGTCATTTAGGATATTTCGGATTATTCTTTCTCGTGTGTCTTTCAAGCCGAACTGCAAAAGCGGATTGACTCCGAGGTTCATAGTCAGACCATCATCGGGATTTGCCGCATAATACTCTGCCGTGGCCGTCTTTTGATTGGTGGAATTGACGGCTGTATATCGAGTAATGAAGTCTGAAAAACTGCTTGAAAACCGCTGTTTATCAGTTATTCTCATTATGGGATTATTGCCGTATTTCCTCAGTTCCAGCTTTCCTTGGCGGTTGATCTGACAGTAACAGCCCAACACCTGTGCCACATAGAAAATCAAATCTCTCCAGCTTTCGATGTCATTCTCACCGTAAATGCCGTATAGATACTTGCCATTTGGCATCTTTTCAATATCGGCTCTGGTGTGTGCAAAAGGGACATGACAGTTCTCACAGGCAAGGGATAAAAAATCATACGGAGTGCCGCTTGACAGCTTGTTGCGGAAGTTTTTCTCGAAATTCAGCATACAGTCATAGGCTTTGATTTCAAGCGTCTTGATACTTCGGTTCGCTTCACTTATCTCGAAAATCCCCATCGGCACTTCTTCATACTTGCCGCCAACATCAAGATGAAAAGACAGTGTAATTGTGCCGTCCTCCAAGCTGTAGCGGTTAATGTCCGTGAAAAGAGAGATACCCATTTCTGCCGCATAAACCGTACCAAGCTCTATTTCCGTATTGCCGCAGCATTGACGGGTAATGTAGCCGCTGCCTTTGACAATGTCCTTGTTTTCAAAGGTGTACTTTTGACCTTTTTTCGTGGTTATCTCACCAGTCCAAAAGTAGCTGCGGCTGTTGCTCTGAATGGCTTGTATAAAATTTTCTGATACAGGATACAATCGCCGCACCTCCTAAAATTCTTTCAGCGAAAAGCTGACAGACCATAATTCCTTGTAGCTTGTATCTTTTTCAAGTTTAGCCTTAAAGCCGTCAATATACATTTCCGTTTCTTTCAGAGATAAGCTGTCCGTGTCAAAATACTGCACAGTCAGTTTGTTTTTCTTGGAATAGGCTGTCAGCTTTTTCAGCCATAAAGCTGTTACTGTAAAAGATACAGAAATATCAACCACACCCTGACGGACAACATCACGCTGAATTGTTCCGGCTTCGGTTTCACCGCCGGAATCCGACTCGACAGAGGAAAGCGACAAATCATAGGAATCAGGGAACGGCAGTAATTCACCATTGATTTTCAGATATTCTGTAAATGCCATACTACCGCCCTCCGCTTCTTAAATTTGCTCTCTGCTGTGCGTTGATGATAATTTCATCAAGCATTGTACCGCCAAGATACACGGGAATAACAATGTCACCGTCGCCGGAAGTACCGCACGTGGGCAATGTGCCCTTTATCGCTTTGACGAGTTCCGACATATCAAAGGCAGAAGTATTATTTTCGGCAGTGGCTGTTATATTCGCACGGGGATTCAGTACCATATCGGCAGACACATTCTTCATGGCTGACTTTATCATACCTCGGCTGTTTTCAATACCTTGTGCCAAGCCACGAATAAAGTCAGGCATCCAGCTTTCATAGTCGGTCAGAGGTCCCTCGTCCGGCACGGAAAAGTGCAGGAACGACCGTATCTTATCACCAATACTTGAAGCGGCATTGCCGATGAAGTTCAGACCGCTTTTGATACCATTACCGATACCCTCCACCAAGTCCTTACCCCAGCTGAAAGCCTGTGATGCCACATTCATCACATGGTCTTTGACATTTCCGAAACCGTCTTTGACGACATTAAAAATGTTCGTCATGCAGCCCTTAATGCCGTTATACATCCCGCTGAACATATTTGAAACGCCGTCCTTGATGCCGCCCACGACATTGGAAACTGTATTCTTGATACCATTCCAGACATTGCCGATAACATTTTTGATGCCGTCCATCACACCTGTAATTACATTTTTTATCGCATTGAACACATTAGAAATAACCGTATGAATTGCATTAACGACAGTCGTAATGGTATTTTTTATCCCGTTCCACGCATTGGACATAAAGGTCTGTATACCGCCGACAATAGCTGTTATCACGGTTTTTATCGTATTCCAGACAGTAGAAATGACTGTATGGATAGCGTTCATCACGCCCGTAATGACATTCTTTATCGTGTTAAAAACAGTGGAGATAACTGTCCATATCGCATTGACAACCGTTTCGATGACGGTTTTTATGGTATTCCACGCAGTAGTTAGAAAGTTCTGAATCGCTGTGACTACCGTCATAACTGTATTTTTGATAGCGTTCCAGATGGTCGAGAAGAAAGTTGAAATAACATTCCAGACGGTTTCAATAACCGTTTTGATGGTGTTCCAGGCGGCACTCAGGAAGTTCTTTATACCATTGACAACGGTCATGAATGTATTTTTTATCACGTTCCAAATGGTCGTAAAAAAGCCGGAAATCAGATTCCAAACTGTCTGAATAACCGTTTTAATCGTGTTCCATGCCACATAAAGCACACCGGCTATGGCACCGACAGCGACCGTGAATATCGTTTTGATAACATTCCAGACAGTCTGAAAAAATCCTGCAATCGCATTCCAAACCGTCTGTGCAACATTTTTTATGCCGTTCATGATATTGCCGAAAAAACTCTTAATGCCGTTCCAAATGTTCACAAAGAAATCTTTTGTACCGCCCCATAGGTCTTCCCACGAAGTGCCGAACCACCCCAAAAACACATTGAAGATATTTTTCAGGACATTCAGAATGTTGGAAAAGAAGTTCTTGACATAGTTCCAGGTTGCCGAAAAGATACCCTTGATACCGTTCCAGACTCTTTCCCAGTCACCAGTAAAGATACCAACAAAAATATCCAGCACTGACAGGATAAGGTCAAGTGTATGTGACAGCACGTCTGCTATATGCTGAAAAGCCCCCTCAAAAATAGGTGCCAACACAGAACACAGACCGTCCCACACTGCCTTGACGACTTCTCCAAAGTCCTTGAAATTAAAGCCGAGAGCGTTCAGCCTGTCGGTAATACCCTGAAAGAAGTCCTTGAACTTCTTGACTATGCCGTTCCATATTGCAGTGATGGCTTTTCTGAAATCTTCGTTGGTATTCCAAAGATAGATAAAAGCCGCCGTTAATGCCGCCACAGCCGCTATGACAATGCCTATGGGATTGGCAAGCATAGTTACATTCAAGGCACTCATCGCACCTTTAACAGCTGTGATAGCCGCTTTGACTTTCGGAATAATCGTCATGATCGTTCCGACAGCGGAGATGATTTTTCCTATAACAATCAATGCAGGACCTATTGCTGCCACGACAAGTCCGATAGTAACAATCGTCTTTTTGGTGCTTTCATCCATGCCGTTCAGCTTGTCGGCTAATCTCTGTATCCACGACACGATCTGACGAATGGCAGGCATGAGAATATCACCGAAAGAGATAGTCAATTCCTGTAACTGCGATTTCAGAATAGTCAGCTGACCAGACAGGTTGTTCTGCATCGTTTCAGCCATATCTCCGGCTTTGCCATCACAGTTCGTGATAGCAGAGTTCAGTTTTTCAATATCGGCAGGTGCGGCATTCATCAAAGCGAGAAAACCGCTCATGGCATTTTTGCCGACAAGTGCCTGTGCATTGGCGGCTTTTTCGGATTCCGACATCTTGCTGAAAGCCGCACGGCAGTCGGCAAGAATGCTGTTCAGCGACCTCATCGAACCGTCCTGATTGGTTGTTTCAATGGTCATTGTTCCGATAGCGTTGCCTGTCAGCTTGACTTCTTTTGAAAGCCTGTTCATGATGGAACGAAGTGCCGTACCAGCCTGTGAGGACTTGATGCCGGAGTTGCCCATCAGGCCAATAGCCTCTGCTGTATCTTCTGCCGAAAATCCCAAAGCACCTGCAACAGGGGCACAGTACTTGAATGTTTCACCCATCATGGACACATTGGTATTCGCATTGGAACTTGCCGCCGCCAATATATCCGCAAAGTGTGCCGAATCTCCGGCAGAGAGTCCGAACGCTGTTAAAGCATCCGTTACAATGTCGGAAGTGGTGGCTAAATCCTCACCGGATGCCGCTGCCAAGTTCATAATACCCTCGATGCCGTCAAGCATATCACTCGTTTTCCAGCCCGCCATCGCCATATAATTCATAGCGTTGGCGGCTTCTGTTGCTGAAAACTTGGTTTTACTGCCCATTTCACGAGCCTTTGCACGAAGAGCATCAAAATCATCACCTGTTGCACCCGACACCGCCGCCACTTCGCTCATAGCGGAGTCAAAGTCAGCAGCTGTCTTGACTGCCGCCGTTCCAAGACCTGCCACTGCAACAGTAGCCGGAAGGAATTTTTGTCCGACATTGGAGATGTTGTTGCCGAGTGTTTTCAGCTTTTCACCTGTGGCGGCTATTTTCTGAACAGCCGTTGCAGACTGGTTGGCGGCAGTTTCCAGCCGCCTTAATTCCTGTTCCGTTTCTACGATTTCACGCTGTAAGGCATCATATTGCGACTGCGATATTTCACCTTTTGTCAGTGCGTCATTAGCCTGTTCAGCCGCCGTTTTCAGTGTTTCAAGACGCTGTTTTGTGTCACTGACAGCCTGTGCCAGCAGCTTGTGTTTTTGCGATAACAGTTCCGTATTGCCGGGGTCTAATTTCAGGAGCTTGTTGACATCCCGAAGCTGAGACTGGGTATTTTTTATCGAGCTATAGACATTTTTCAGTGCTTTAGATAATTTAGTAGTATCTCCGCCGATCTCGACAGTTATGCCCTGTATTCTGTTTGCCACTCTCTCGCCTCCTGTTTCAAAGCATAATAAAAGCACCCACCGAACCCGATAGGTGCTTGTTATATACAATAATCAAATATTTTATTATCTCACTTTTTCATTTTAATTTACTGATTACTGCGACAGGGTTTTCACCTGCAAGCCATTAGAGTTAAAGTTTTGTAAATGAGTTAGTTCCGTTGGTTTTTTTTGAATTAACCACAATACCAAGTGTACTCTGATTCGCATAAAGTTTAACACCCAAATTTGAAGGCGGTGACTGAATCAGATCCTTTAACTGAAATGTTGTCCCCGATGCCATTTTAGATATTGAATCCTGTACCTTTGACCACATATTTGCATATGTTCTTGCTTGCAATGAAGCATCTTTGCAATATGACGGAACATCCGGGTAACCATTGTGTGCAGCTAAACGCTGCAGTTCTGCCCAATTAGTGGCGTTGACTGTGAACTGTACTCTCATAAAAGTACCTCCTAAGATAATATTATAATGGGCTTGTTCAAACACCCTATGGATATTATATCACATTAAGTCGGGTTGGTCAATCCCCTTTTTTGTTTTTTTAGAAACGGTCATAATCTTCCTGTGTTGCGATTTCCGAATAGCCTTTGTAATCATCGTTCCTGCTCTCGCTGTACATATCATTAACCATTCCTATTGTAAGCAAATCAAGGTCACGAATTGATATGCCAAGCTGTACACAGCGGAGCAGGAATAACGGTGTTGTCATTTCCCTGTCAGTCGGTCTAAGTTTTTTTTAGACTGTACATCGGTTTGGACATTCAAGCCCCATAACTCTATCAGTTTCGGCAAAATCTGATATATAGAAAAGGTGTTGAAGTTGTCGAGCCATTCTTCGGGAGTGTCGGGAATATCGGGGTCAGCGTGTTTCGCCATGATATAGGCAATGTTTTCAAACATCTCCAAAGAAAACAAATCAAGACCGCTGTTGTCCTCGTCCTGCTTGCTGACGGACTTTTCCAAAAGCGACAAGTCCTTGTAAATATCCCTGTGGAAACGCAGTCTGTATATTCTCGGAATGGCGGCTGATGCACGGAATTTCACCGGCTGACCGTCAATTTCTATTGTCTGTGTTAAACTCATTGTGTGTCCCTCCACTTTTACGGATTAGGCTCGCCGCCTGTCGTTGCATTTGGCAGATAGACTTCGCTGTACCAGTTCAGATACACTGCATCTGTCGTGTCGTCACCTGTTTTTGCCTTGACAAGACCGTTTCCAAGCGGTGCTGCTTTGATGGACAGCTTTTCCGTCTTGACCTCGATCTCGTCCTCATTGGTCTGTGATTCAATGGTTGGCCTGCTTGCAGAGCAGTAATACATGACATGGCGGATTTTTTTCGCATCGCCGTCAAACTCGAAGAGCAGTGCGAAGTTGGCAGTTTCCACATTGGAATTTTCGATAAGCACACCGTTGCTGTCAAGTGTTTCTTTCAGAATATCCTTGCGGAAACTTTCGGGAATAAGAGCCAATTCTAACTCTCCATCATATCCCATGTTATTGCTGATAGTGTAATAGGCGTACCCGTCTGCATAGAAGTTGTTCGGCTCACCGTTTGGGTCAAGCGACAGCGACACCGCACCGGGCATAGGTACGGGTGTTTCAAAAGTCGCTGTACCGTCCGTGTTCAGTTTTACAATGGCATAATGCACATTGCAGAGATTGAACTTGACTTTGTTCTTTTTATTCGGCATTGTTGATTTCCTCCATTTCAAATTGGTAAAGCACTTCATAGAGCTTTTCACTGTCAATCCACACTTCGGATTTATCATAGAAGATGTTATAGCGGTCAAGCACTTCCTCGACTTTCAGTTCAAGCTCCGTGTTTTTGTAATCGGTGTACAGTTCAATGTGTACGTCATCTATTTTGTAGTAAACTTTGCCGTCTGCCGCAAAGTTGTCACTGCCCGGCAGGAGATAGCAGATAAAAGGCGGATTAGGACTTTCTCCCTCGCTGAAATGATCG
>Ga0256407_10014450_pt1 | contig 10395 bp, 11 predicted proteins | sample RumenRJG_04DNA_FD_193489 | JGI IMG/M metagenome (GOLD analysis project Ga0256407, IMG submission 193489) | Bovine rumen microbial communities from Lethbridge, Alberta, Canada - RJG_04 | ecosystem: Host-associated > Mammals > Digestive system > Stomach > Rumen | place: Canada: Alberta... | reverse complement strand
CGAAATTATGTTCAATCTCCTCGTCGCCCTGCCTGAACACCTCCACCACGAGTTGGTTCAACGAGTTATAGTAGCTCTTACCTATCTTCAGCGGATACCAGGCATCACCACGCTTCACCTTCCGCTGCAGTCCCATCTCCTCGGTCTGCTTGCGGAAAGTCTCTTTCTCAGCGGCATACTCCATCTGGAGCAGCAGCCGTTGCTGTTGAAGCGCTAATATCGGCGAAACTTGCTGATTTCCCATAATCGCATGCAAAGATACGACAATTTCATGAAAACCCAACGCACTTCCACGAAAAAAGCCAGATTTCAGTTTTTTAGTCCCAGTGTGGGAACATTTCAGTCCCAGTGTGGGAATGTTTTATTCCCAGTGTGGGAATATCTGCTGGGATTAAGTAGGACTTATCATCAGATAAGGAACAAGTATTCAGCAATAAGCGTGCCTTATTGAAAAATAAGTGCCCATTATAGCAAGACCTAACATGTATTTCTGAAAAACTCCCTGTATATAGGTCTTTCGAGCGATTTCGATGCCCTCAAGAGGTAACATGATACCTAACAAAAACCTAACATGATACCTAACATCAGAGATAACACATTATCTGACATGCTGCTGTTTTCTTATTACCTATGATGTTAGGTCTATGTTACCTATATGTTAGGTATTATGTTAGGTATAAAAGTGGCATTCCCGAATGTAAACTACTGAATATCAATAAACTAAATTCTTCCCATGTTAGGTATCGAGATAATCACAATATTTCTGTCAATTTTCGCCAAAAAGTAGTTTCACAAGCCTTGTGAAAAGCCATTTTTGTTCTTTTTTCGCATTAATCTCTTGTTTATTCCAAAAATTTTGTATCTTTGCATTGTTTTCTGAACGATGCCGAAGCCCAAGGGCGGAGGCTGCGGGACGGGAACCTATATATAGGAAAGGCGTTCTTGTAAAGGACAAACGCGTAAACGCGAGTTCTTAACGCTTTGTGCTTGACGCATCGGAATCTGGCAGTTCCAAACTAGTAGTCAGGAATCAAAGCAACAATGACGTCCATGGATATGTAGTATCCGACAAATGAATGCTGACAGCCATTATTGGCTTCAATGCAGTCATAGTCGTTTATATACATATCGGCGTGGGCTTCGGCGTTGCTCGTTCAACTACTAGGGCGATGCCAGAGCCTCGATGCGTGGGACGAGTAACAAGGAGATTCCCACGCTTCTTTTATGTATAGCTAACAATAATTGTTATACCATCCTACTTGGGAGTCGAGGATTGAATATTTTGTAACGATGGACAAAACAATTATTGGACGCATAGGAGAAAAAGCAATTCCTGAAACTATTCGCAATTATCAGTCAAACATACCAGAGCAAGAGCTGACAGCAAAGAAGAATATTCGCAATAAGTTTGCTGCCCAAGGGTATGACCCTAATGATGTCACTTTTGATTAACAAATTCTAGACTATAATTTTGCTTTAAATTCCAAACAACGATAATCGAATAAAAGAAATATGAATATGGAGAAAAAGAATCATGATGAAAGTAGACGAGAGTTCTTAAAGAAAGCTCTACGAGGCTCCTTTATGGTTTCCGCAGGCCTGTTCTTTGGATCTAAAGAAATGTTGGCTAACACCATAGGTCATGGCAGTGGAGCATGTAGTTCATATTACTCATGTTCAGGGCAAACCGGTGGAAGGGGTCAATGCAGTTCTTCCATGTCCTGTTCTGGCGGCGGTGGCGCATGCAGTTCGTCAATGTCTTGCTCAGGTCAAGGCAGTGGTGGCAGGGGCCAGTGTAGTTCTTCAATGGATTGTGCAGGCGGCGGTGGTGCATGTAGCTCGTCAATGTCTTGTTCAGGCCAAGGAAGTGGAGGAAAGGGGCAATGCAGTTCTTCCATGTCCTGTTCTGGCGGCGGTGGCGCATGCAGTTCGTCAATGTCTTGCTCTGGTCAAGGCAGTGGCGGCAGGGGCCAATGCAGTTCTTCCATGTCCTGTTCTGGTGGCGGTGGCGCATGTAGTTCGTCAATGTCTTGCTCAGGCCAAGGCAGTGGCGGTAGGGGCCAATGTAGCTCTTCGATGGACTGTGCCGGTGGCGGCGGTAAGTGTAGCTCATCAATGGATTGTGCTGGTGGCGGCGGTAAGTGTAGTTCGTCCATGGATTGCGCCGGCGGTGGTGGTAAATGTAGTTCTTCAATGGATTGTGCTGGAAGTTAATTATGTCTGTCAAGATTAAACTACCTGATGGCATCACTCGGATTGAAAAGGAGGACAAAATACTCTTTTTCAATCCCGATATTCCCGCTTGGCTTGTAACAAATCAGAATGGTGCCTTTTTACTGTCTCTATGTGACGGAAATAATTCTGTTTCTGACATAGTAGATGCCTTAAAAGAAACAAATGGAATCGAATATGCTGCTAAAGCCAAACAGTTTTTCGACGAAGCTATTGCCTGTGGAGTATTCGATGAACCCATCACTTCAAGCATCCCAATAAAACAAGAAGAGCAAAAACTGAGTTTGGTTCAACTTTCCATTTCGAGAAATTGCAATTTGAATTGTAAATATTGTTATGCGACAGATCGAGTTGAAAGTGCGTTCCCTAAGATGGTATTGAATGACTATATTAATGTGATAGACGACATCACAAGCTTTTCAGAAGGCACGGAATTCACTATAACAGGTGGAGAACCCTTGATGAATAAAGACATATTCGAAATAGCGCAATATATTCGTTCCAAACATAGTGCTGTTGACCTTCTTACAAATGGTACACTCATTTCTCCTTCTAATATTGATAATATCAAACGATCTTTTGACAAGGTATCTATCAGTTTAGATGGAAGCACGAAAGAAAAACATGATTACTATAGAGGGCAGGGGTCATACGAAAGAACAATGAAAGCCATTGACTTGTTGGATAAAAATGAAATTCCTTGCAGGTTGTCAATGACAGTGAACCGTATGAACATCCAAGATGTTGAGAATATGGCTTCAAAATATGGCAATCGTCTATCTTTTCAACCTCTTTTCCCTGCTGGGAATGCCAAGAAATCAGAAAATGATTTATCTATAACGGGTAAAGAATATTATGAGGCACTGAAAAAAGCGCCGGGGGTTAACCCTATGGGCTACTGCGAAACTACTTTAACGGCAGCAAGACAAAAGAGAAGATGCAAGTGCGCAATAGGCGGCTCCGAACTCAGTATTTCTGAAACAGGCGATATCTATCCATGCCAATTGTTACACTACCCTCAATTCCTCATAGGAAATATTCACAAAGACAAAATATCAGAGTTGTATGAGACGTCTCCCGTTATTAGGCAGTGTTCAGAAATGGTGGTTGACAATATCGAAGGGTGCTCTAGTTGTTTCCTGAAATATGTATGTGGTGGCGCATGTAGGGCGCGTGCATTTCATGAATGTACAAATATTTACACATGCGGAACTTTTTGCGAGTATGAAAAGTCGTCTTTTGTAAATGGCATTTTTGAATTATATTCTAATAACAAGATAAATTGAAATATGGTATTTTAAAGGTCTATGAAAAAAAATCTATTAGTATTACTTATTATTTGTTGTTCTCCCATTAGCGTAAGTGCACAATACGATGATAGTTCTCTAATGATGCTAGAGCTAATGAGGGCCGCTTCCAGTTATGATCATAAACTGATGGAAGTGATGATGCCTGTTATAAAAGATATAAGAGACAGGTATGATAATGGACAGTATAGTGATTGCATTAAAGCAGTTGATTTTACTTTTGACAATGTAACATTCTATAAGAGAAATTACTACATTTATTCATGGCTGCATTATTATCGTGGTATGAGTTATCTACAGCTAAATTATGACGAAACTGGTCTCGCAGATCTCGTAAGTGCTAAAGAAGAACAGAATGAAGAGGCTTTTAAAGCTTTACAGCAGTATTTCATGAAACATATGGAAGAGGCTGTAAAAAATCTATCGAATGGTTATTACAGCAATTGTGTAAACCATATCAATTGGGCCAAAAAGACCACGCTTTATAATTATCAACTCTATGAAGTTGAAGGAAGGGCATTAGAAGGAATGAACAGATTTGATGAGGCGAAGAAAAGTTTTCGTCTGGCAAAGAAGCACGGCTCCCCATATGCACAAGAATTATTAAAGCAGCTCAAAGTTCACAAAAAGGAATACATGAAAAAGTAATTGTATTTGAGAAACTTAAAATAAACAGGATAAGATATGAAAAGATTATTAATGTGCAGTGTGCTCTTTTTGTTTGTTTCCATTTCGATGCTGAATGCGCAGTCTGTAAAGCATATGAAGTTTATGGGGATACCTATAGACGGTAATGCCATTTCTTTTTGTCAAAAATTGAAGGAGAAAGGTTTTTCTAGGGATAAAGAAGACGCCCCTAATGCATATTGCTTTACAGGGAAATTTTATGGAGAGGATGCTAATGTTCAAGTGGACTATACCCATGATTCTCATAAAGTATTTTCTGTTACAGTTTATATTATCAAGAGAACTGCACTAGCTTTGTATCCCATACAACGCGATTATTTGAAAGCTGTTGAAGACAAATACAAATTTGAAAAGAAGGTCATCAACCCACAATTATACCAATATAACTATTACATTTTTGACGGATTTGACCCTATTGGTCTAATCCAGACGTTTATTGTCGATTCCAATACAATACAATCGACAAAGGAAGCTATGTTAAGCATATCTTATGTGGATGTAGAGAACTATATGGATTATGAAAATCGCAAGAGAAATGACATTTAAATGAATACGAATATGAGTAGTAGATTAATTGCAATCACCGTTCTACTTTCTGCAACAGTTAGTTCGTTTGCACAGTCAAAAACAATTAATGGACACGAATATGTGGAATTAGGCCTATCAGTAAAGTGGGCAACTTGTAATGTAGGGGCTTATAGTCCTGAAAAGAGTGGAACATATTACGCATGGGGCGAAACTTCACCCAAGTATGATTATTCATGGCGGAACTATTTTGACTCCGTAGATAGCGAGGGTGAGAGATTCTACGAATACTTTACGAGTACATTCAATAGACAGGGGAAAAACAGAATCGATCCCAATAGCGGACGTGATGCAGCCAGAAAAGAATGGGGAGCGACGTGGCGGCTGCCTACAAAAGAAGAAATGGAGGAATTAAGAACCAGATGCAAATGGACATGGGGCAACATCAATGGTCAAAATGGTTTTTGGGTTCAGGGTCCAAACGGGAACCAAATATTTCTCCCTGCTACAGGTTGTATTGAAGGAACAGAGAAACATATTTATAATAGACATGGGTTGTATCAAACAAGTACTTTGTATTTTCAACAGTACGAATATGCTCTCTATTTTATTTCGGAAAGTATCAGTATTGGTAATATGAGTCGTTGTGCAGGCGTACCAATTAGGCCGGTGACTTACTGATTCTCGCATATCCACTACAATTCATAATACTATATGACTAAAGAAAAATTACTGCTATTGTTTATTGTCATTTGCTCTCTTGTTGGAGTAAAAGCTCAGACAACCATTTATTCTTGCAATGGCTTATATCGCATTGAATTGCCAGCAAAGTTGGAACTCCAATCATCAGAGCTGAATAGCGTCAAGAGGATTAGTGAGCAAGGAAAGAAATCGCAAGTATTTATTACCACGCAATCTGGCCACATTACATTCCAACAGAAAGGGCTGAATGACGATGTTAAGGAAGCCTATAATAAATACTGCCGCGTCATCGTGGAATATTTCAAAGAAGACAAAAATGATCCAACATTTGGACGAGGAGACCAGATTTTTGTAGATAGAGATATCCTATATGCTGTCACAGAAGCCTCAAAAGAATCATGTGCACGGTCTGGTACTCCATTCATCAAACTAATCTCCGTTCAGCCACTCACTATAAACGGTTTTCCTGTGCTATACTATTCATTTAAGCGCAAGGGATGGGAAGGAAAACAACCACCTGTCATCGTAAACGTGTTTCGCATCTTCAATCGATACGAAAGCGTTACATTGACATTTTCATACCGTGAAGCAGAACGTGAAATGTGGAAGAGCATTCATGATAATATCATAAAAACTTTCATGTTTACAAAAAAGTACTAGCGCAAAGGAAGTGGTTATTGCAAACTTGTAAATAATGTAACACATAGTTTATAAACAACTAAGAATTGAATGAAAAAGATATTATACCTAATTGTTTTAGTTATATGTATAGGAGTATACATAGCGGTCTACTTTTACTATATCCCAAGTCTTGCAGAGGCGACCTTTGAGCAAAAGCAGGAATCTCTAGAAATGGATATAAAAAAACAAATTAAAGAAGCATGGGAGAATGACAATGCATTTTTATTTTTTAATGACTATGGCGGGGCAAAATACCTTCGTATGGATATGGATGTTGTACGCTATATTGATAAGAGAGAAGATGCTAAAAGGCCACCTTATGGGCTAGCTTGGAATTTGTTCCCCAATGGTCGTTATGGTAATTCTGTGAGGATGGCCTTTGAGTCATTGCAACCGGGAGCCTTTAGTGATCTATACGAATTGTATTATATACAAAGTAAACCATGGATAGGAACTTACATAGCACCTGACCAAGATCTTTACAGCATAAAAGTCTTTAATTATTTCCCTTTGTTCGTTGGCTATAAAACGGGGAGCATATCTTTGCGTAATTATCGACCATCACTCGATGAATGTTGTATAGATGCAAAAAAATACATACAGGAGGAGGACAAAGACAATCGAATGTATTATAAACCACAAAACGAGGAAAAGGTTAATAAGATTTTCAATTTGCGTAATGATTATTATTATTTCCAGTTTCGAAGTTCTTTGGAAACGAGCACTCCCGATAGCTATATTAATGAATTCAATTTCGCTACATTTAATTTTCATAACCACGATAAGTATAATTTTCCTACTGGTACTTTAAGTTGGATTTACAATGGTTTCTATAAAGTGTATTATTTGACTCAAAGAAGTGGAACCATGTATTTATCATTTAATGACACCAGATATAATCAGGAACTGAATACGTTTATTTCTGACAAAAGGAGTATTTGCAATATAGTTTTCCTAATATTCATTATAATATCAGTAATATCGTTGACAATAATCCACACAAGAAACAAAAAAACGAACGTTAAAGAGAAACATTTAGAAAAATCATCGGATACCGTATCGCCAATATATGAGAAAGTTGTAAATCTTTCAAATCCGGTAAGATTTATTAAACCATATCAGCCAGATAAGTTGGAAAAAGCTAATAGAATTTATTCTAATGCTCTTAATAATAAAGATAACATTGATGTTCTTGAAAAACTATTAGAGGAGGCAAAGACATTATGAAAAGGATATTATATGTAATAGTTTGTGTAACTCTTTCTTTGACATCATGCAGTAATAATGAAACTACTCATGATGATTTATACGATGCCGTGAAATCTCATGTTTACAATAGAGAAGATGATGTCTATGGTTTTGAAGAAATAACTCGAGTAGCTCAAAAGTGCGCTCATCTATCTCGTGATACAGATGTCTATATTCTACAAGATAATATGAATATTAAGAACTCAATTAACATAAGGTTAGCCCTTGTTTCCCATACTTATTTTCTTAATAAAGTGGGGAACAACGATGGCAATAACAAGAATATATTGGAGATAGACGGAAAGGACTTGGAAGTTTGTCCTAATTCTGAAAATGCGGATTTATATCTATCCAAAGCAGAAATAGATTATGCTAATAAAGCTTATTATCTATCAATTCCTGACCAGTTAGAGACTATTAAAAACATGGAGTCTCGAATATTCAATGGTTTCCGATATTATTATGCATGCAAGTTTAGGAAGAAATTATCTGATAGGGAAATAACAAAACAGTATGTTGTATATAAGAATAAAGATGACGCATACGAAATATACGAATTGAAATATGATTATGATTTGTTTAGGTCATATATAAGAGCTATATCAAATGTTGACATGAACGACCCATACGTCATTTCTGTATGTAAAGAAAAGGATTCGGAAAGAACATACGATTTTTACAGAACTATTTTTAATCGACTAAGTATAGACATTACTGATGATTGGGCTATTCATGGTTTCTGATTCATGTCCTATTTGGATTAAGTAAGAGATTGCAAAGATTCTATTGAAAGCTAGCATTCTAATGCTAGAGGGCTTATGAGCACGAGAATGAGAATTTGAAATTTTTGTATTATTGCAGTTAATGAACACATTAAAAGAAGTTATAATAAATCTATTTAAAACAATATTACCATTCCTAGCATGTGTTTTGTGTTTGGGAGTTCTGTTGATTGCATTTTTAAGTATGTCAATAACATACATATCAATAATAGGACTGCTTGCAACAACTATTTATTGTCTGATTCCTAAAACGTGGGGAGTTTTACCATTATCAGTATGCGTCATTGTGGGATGCCTATACTTCTATATGCTGATACTCTCCATATTTTATCAGCCTGCATATGTTACATTATTCGGATTAGTACCTATTATGGCTGTACTCGCCATGCTGAAAGGCAAACCAATAAAGATGTGGCTAGTAGTGCTACTCATTTTCTTAGCGAGTGCTGTCTATTATTTGTTTAACAATGATATTGCTGGTCCAATGGAGTTCCACATAACGGATCGTCCTATTGACACGCCATCACAATGGGGAAACAATTGGAGGTTATACTGGTTTGGTACTTATGTTAGTGCTGTTGCATGGATTGGTGGTGTGATATCAATTGTTGTCATATTGTTGTATCATTTGTTTAACGTTTGGCAGAAAAGATGAAAAAGTTTATATTTGGCATTGTTGCTATTCTTGTGGTGGGAATTGTTGTTGTATCTCTACCCAAGCAAGGAAAAGAGGAAGATAAACAAGTGACGGATGCCACTAAAGATGTAGTTGAGGAAACCATTGAAGGCGACGATGGTTTTTACATTGAACCTATGTCAGATAAGGACATCTATTTCAAGGCTGACACGGGATTACCTAATAATCCTGTTATCAACGATATGATGGACCTAGCAAACGGCTATGCCATTTTGAGGGCTGCATATTGTGATGCAGAGTTGTGGTTTAGGTTTAGCATGGTTGTAAATAATGAGATTGGGCATTTGAAGACGGGCATGATTAAAGATGCTGACATACGTTTAGCAGCAGAACAATACGTGAGAAAACTTGTATTGATTATGCCTGTTGATACTGCCAAAAGGAATGAAACGGACTCTCTGCTTTGGAATCAGGTGTGGGATGCCTATAAATCTTTTGCTGACAAACTGTCGAGCCGATTCTCGTTGAGCCACTATGGGCAGATTACGGAGAAGGACGTTCAGAAGTATATGGATATAGAGCAGTTCATCCCTAACTATGACTCTGTCTATAACCTGCGTAAAGTTCAATCAGAAGAGAGTAACAGCTATCTAAAAAGGATGTTGTATGAGACCAGTAGTTTTGACAAGGAATGTCTTTTTACCATTGAGATTGCACACCAGAATCGGCACGAAGAGCCACATCCCGCTATCCCACTGTTGGAACATCTGATGATGAAAGGCAAGTTTTCACGCTATCTGCATGAGGTTTGGCGCACATGGCGCGTCTTAAAACAAGTAGCAGAGAGCCCTTCTCGTGATGGTAGGATACTGAATCTGGAATACAATCAGATGCGCTACCGTTGCTTGAACACCATCCTAAAACAAATCGCCAAGAACTCCAAGGATATTTATGCTATCAATGATTTCTGTTTCTTGGCAACATACAACAACATAACCCGCTATAGTGAATTTATGTTTGGCAACTCTGCCCCACTGGAACACATGATGCTGTTCCCAGAGATACTGGAGGATAGCGATGAGAACAGTGAAAAGAATTGATTTCTGCAAAAAACTTGCGGAAAATGTGGTATCTTTCCGAAATAATGCTTACCTTTGCCGGCATTAAAAAATGTGATACACAAATTATAAACAGTTGCGTAGATAAGAAATGAAGCAGATACTACTGGTAAACGATGTCGTGGGCTACAGTAAGGTAGGTATGGTGGCGATGCTGCCCATCCTGTCTTACCTTGGTATTCCCACCTATAGCTTGCCGACAGCACTCGTGTCGAACACGCTCGACTATGGGAAATTCAACATCCAGGACACGACGGACTATATCCGCGGCACGCTGCCAGTATGGAAAGAACTTGGCTTCTCGTTTGACGCTATCTGCACAGGACTGATGTTCAGCGACGAACAGGCAAAGCTGGTAGCAGGCTACTGCGAGGAACAAGGCGCACAGGGAACAACGATATTTGTGGATCCCATCCTCGGCGATGGTGGACGGCTCTATAACGGTATGACAGAACGGCAGGTAGAACTGATGCGCG
>Ga0256407_10014449_pt1 | contig 10395 bp, 16 predicted proteins | sample RumenRJG_04DNA_FD_193489 | JGI IMG/M metagenome (GOLD analysis project Ga0256407, IMG submission 193489) | Bovine rumen microbial communities from Lethbridge, Alberta, Canada - RJG_04 | ecosystem: Host-associated > Mammals > Digestive system > Stomach > Rumen | place: Canada: Alberta... | reverse complement strand
AACATCAAGCGCTTCAATAATAAAACGAACTAGGGTGCTTTTTCCACTACCCGCGTACCCGCTAATTACTGTATATTTTTCCCAAGCATTATATCTATCTATTGCAATTAATAATCCTTCTGACTGTTTTCTTGTTAATATCATTAATCATGATCTCCTATTATTTCATCTAAGATTTGACAAAATCTCATGATATCTCTATTTGCTTGCAACTGATAATAGGCTTTATCATGCTTTTTTGAAGAGTCTTTTATATATTCATATTCAGCCATTTGTTCTCTGGCTCTAATATATCTATAGACAAGTGAATCAAATGCATAGCCTTTTAAATGTGTAGAATTATAAAATTTAGTGCCATCTATTTCAATTGAGTCAAGAATTGGTTTTTTAAGCTCTAAAGCCATAATTTTTTCTCCTTTTTAAAAATAATATTTAGAAGAATCTATTATTTCAAAATCCTACATTATTAATTGTGGATATATCTGTCCGTTCCATTCATTTGCATTACATTTACAAATAGCATTAACTTCAAGGTAACCAGTAGTAGTAAATTTTGCAATCTATTCTTCAGTTCCATTAAATTTTATAATAGATAAACCATTAGGAAGATTAAATTTTAAAGTATTGCTTTTCATAATTTGAAAATTAGAATTTGTAATTTTAAAATTAATATTTATATAAGATCTGTCAATATCTTGTCCCCAATAGTCATTCATTTTTGCGATCTCTAAAATATATTGATTATTATTATCGGTTTCTTTAAAATTATAATCTATTCTGTAAATAGGTTCAACAGATACATCTTCTAAAAGCTAATCAATGCGGTAAAGAAAATTATCAACCTAGGTTCCTTTAATACTTAAACCCGCGGCATTATCATGTCCTTGAACATAAACTACTTCAGGACATTGTTCAAGGATTTCTTTAAAACTATCAATTCCAGTTTTTGTATAACCGCGCATAGATCCTTCATAAGTCTATTCTTCATTTCTATTGGTTCTAGTTAATAAACAACATGGTCTTTGATATTTTGCCATAAATTTATTTGCAATTAAACCACGAATTTCAGAATCAATTTGACCAGGTTCTAACAAAAATAAAAGAATTTTATGATCAAGCATATGATTGGTTTCAATCATTTTCTCTAGCATAGTTAATCCAGCATCTTCTGCTCTTGTCTGTCTGTTTTTAACATTTGTAACTGTTCTAATTGCCTGTAGAATTAACTTTTCTTTTTCTCCTAATTTATGTCCACGTTTGTTTGAAAGAACTTCCTTAAATGCTTTATGATTTAGCATAGAATTAAAAAGTAAATTTTTTTCATCTAAAGTTCCACTTCTAGTTATTGCATTAACAAAAGGAACAATAAAAAAGGCGGCGCCGATAGAAGTACAACTCATACTAGAATCAGACGGAGTATAATCAGCTTTAGATAATGGGAAAGCATTTTTATCAAGCATGTAATCAATAAAAGGATTATGAATATTATCTTTTTTAAATCCTTTTGTGATTAAATAACGAGTTTCAAATGATCGTAAAGACATCATATCTCCGCAATTTCCAAGAGCAACAAGATCGAGAAAATTATTTGCATAATTTATATTTAATATATTATCAATATATTTACAAAATTGCCAAACTACACCCACGCCTGATAGTTCTTTATTAGGATAATTAGATAATTGGTTATTAATAATTACTGCATATTCACTAATACGATCAGCTAAGTGATGATCTAATACTAATACTCCAATTCCTTTTTTAAATAATTCATAATGATATTCATAATCATTACTGCTAGAATCTGGACAGATAATTAAAGAATAATAGTTTGAAATTTTATCCATACAATCAGACAAACCATGTTGTTTTCCGCCATGCATAATCCAATTTAAATGATTATTTGTCCAAGTTGGAAATATTTTATATAAATAATTAATTAAAAGTGCGGCAGACGTATATCCATCACAATCGCAATCCACTATAATTAAAGCATTTTTATTTTTTGATATAGTATTAAGTAATAATTTTAATCCATCTTTTAAATTTTGTTCACCTAATAATAATGGTGAATTAATATCCTAATCTGACAAATTCATATAATGAGAGATTTCATTTTCAGCAATTCCTCTATTATATAATATTTGCTATATCGCTGAAAATTTTTTATTTGGTTTATTTATTAATTCATATTTCATTACATCTACTTCCTTCAATTTTATAATATTTCCATTTATTATATTATATTATATCTGTTGCATAAAATATATATTGCCAACCACTTGTATTTTTTTTCTTTATTTTTTTTAAATAACAATGTGGCATTCCTATCTTTTTGAAATACCAATTGATTTCATAATGCTTATTTTGAATTTTATCTAAATCATTGTTTAATGTTTTAATTTTCTTTTCAGTGTAAGAAAAAAAAGTACGAATATTAAAAGCAAGAAAAATTTTATATATTTTATCTTCATCATTTCCTTCAATATATTGAATTTTATAATGTTTTCTTAAATATTTTATATTATAATGCTTATTTGGAGTCATTATTTTATATTCCTTTCCTTATTATAATATTTCTATTTATATTATAACAAAAAAAGAAAGAGTTGTCAAGTCAACTCTTTTTAATGTACTTATCTTTTAACATGAAAATTTTTCAAAACGATATTTTTGTTTAGCGTTTGGATATTTATTTTTATCAACTTCTCCCATAAACATTGAATAAGGTCTAATATAAATTTGAAAATTATCATATAATGCTTGATAAACTACTTCCCTTTCTTTTGTTTCTGTATGAATACCAAATGCCAATATTTTATAAAGATATTTATTTCTTTTCTTTTCTGTTTCATCATTATCATGATATTTAAAATGAGCTACAATATCACCAATGTTTAATCTATTTGTCATTCTATTCTTATCCTTTCTTTAAATAATTGAATAAATTTATCCTTACCTTCATCTATTGGACTTGATTTATATTGTAATAAATTATTTTTATCAAACATATAACTAATATTTATATAATTACCATATTTATTATAAAGAGTTTTTAATTTAATAACCCATTTTTGCCATTCTTCATCTCCAATTTTTTGAAACTGTTTATCAAGAGCTATAATAATTTCTTTAACACCAAGAGATAAAAGTAATTTAACTTGATAATTAATTAAATTACTGCCGCAACATGCTACACTAATATCTAACTCTTTCCCAAAATAGGACGCGTATAATAATGTTGACTTTTCACCTTCAAATATAATTGCTTTTTGAAATTGTTTAATAGCTTTTTTACTATTGTTAAGGTTGTAAAGTGAAAAACCAAGCGGATGATTATACATCTTCCCGCCAATAATTGCAGGTTTGTATTTTCCATTTATTTCATTTTCTTTTATCAATGTTCTTTCTCTAATACCGATAAGATTCCCCTCTATATCATAATGAGGTATAACAATTCCTTCATTTATAGGATCATAACATATTCCTCTTGATTCCATAATATCAAAATTAATGCCCTCTTTTTCCCATGGAATAATGTGTGGATGAGGTAAATATCTTAATACTTTATTATCATATGTTTTTAATTCTACAATTTGTGGCTGATTTTTTTCTTTATTTCTTTTGAAAGCATTAATTATTTTCCAATCTTCAGTTGTATCTTGATTATCTTCAAAATCGAATGTCTCTGCTGTATATCCAAAATATTTAGCTACAAAAACTATGGCTTTTGGTAAAGAAAGATTTTTAATACCAGCAGCTTTATTTACTTTTAAAACTAAATCATATATATCAAATGATGCATCTCCACAGCCTGTATAACAATGGAATAAATGAGTATTGGGGTAATAATAAAGTTTATGACTATCGCCGCCATGACAGATTGTGCGAGCAGTGAACATACCATTTCCCATAATAGGTTCACCGCCTAATTCACTCACAAGGTCAAATACTTCTTCTATTGTTAAATTTTCTTTTAATGTATCTTTATCATATTTGAACATTTTACTATCCTTTTGTCCATTTATATAAATTTTCTGCTAATAATACTGTAAAAATTATAAATAAACAAATTAGAATAAAAAGAATTATAATCATATGTTTTTATACCTTTCAATATAGGCTTGTAAACAACCATCTTCTGGAAGGATGACTATAGTTTTATTTCTTGATGTAAAAGTAATAATATCTCTTAACCAATTTTCCCATTCTTTTTCTAATAATGCAATAAAAGATTCATCATTTTCTCTTCTTTTGTATCTATTTAAATAAATTTTTAAATCATCAATAGGAGGAATTACAACAGTATATCTTACTTCCATTTGTTCAAATTGTTCTAATAATTGAGGATGAGTAGACACCATAACATTATATCCGTTATCACTCATATGTTTTGCTACTTTTGCATAACGAACCCAATCTTTCTCAAATGGAGTGCTTTCTAAATCTATCCAATTAGAAAATTTTGCTAAGGTAGTTTTTCCAACTCTAGGAAATCCGCAAATAATCATTTTATTTTTCCTTTTTTTATTTTATTTTATTTTTAAGAAATATTACCATTTCATATACATATCAAAAATATTTAATTTTTTTGCAAGATTGTATACAATATTTGTATCCATATAACAATCGGCAAGATCGGAATTATTTAAATCTTCAATTAATCGTTCCATATTATTAAACATTATTTTTAATATAGCATATTCATCTTCTGTAAAGTCTTCTCTTGTCATTTATTTTCTCCTTAAAAAGCACTTTCATATCTCTTTTTTAATTCTTTTTGAAACATAGGAATATATAAGTTAGCAAAAGGAGAATGATTTCTTTTTAACATATTAATGCAATTTAGGATATGGGATTCATCCATTTCATTAATATTTATTTTTTTACCATCTTTTGTTGTCCAAATGTTTTTTGAAGATTCAATTTCCGCTTTTGCTTGAATTAATTCAAAATTTTTTTGTGATTGTTCTAATTCATATATATGATCTGAAATCCATTCTCCACCGAGACTCATTTTATTCTCCTTTATAAAATAATTTCATAATCTTTTAATTGTTCTATGAATTTTATTTTTCCACAACTCTTACAAACGATAACACCTCTAGCAAAAGAACCATATAAAAATGGGCTTGCCGTTTTCCAATAAAAATGTGGACATAAGATTCTATTTATAATAAGATTTTTATATTTTTTCATATTAAAATGCACTACTTTCAATTTTAGGTGTTACTTTAATTTTTAAATCTTCTATATCAATTAATTCATAATTATAATTAGTTATAAATATTGGATCAATACGACAAGACCCTCGATTAGATTTACACCAAAGTAATATATCTTTATAGCGGCCGCGCCTATTTTTATAAACAGAAATTTTTATATCAGGCATTCCAATACCCATAGAATTAACAATATTTTTTAAAGATTCTCTGTCGTCTTGGCTAGTTTGAAGCATAATCATACCACAGTCAATTTTATCAGCAATTGCTTTTGCTCCGCGAAGAAGATTTTGATCATACTGTTGAGCAGATACATAATCTGCATTAAGCTGAGTTGCTGACATAATAAATATACCATATTGGTTGCATAAATCTTTTAAGCGAACACTGATCATAAAAAGAATATTATCTTCTCGTAGTCCTTTAACACCAGCTTTTGAACTAATCTCACTAAGTATTTTCATACTTGAATGAATATAATCCATAAAAATATATCGAGTGTCATATTGACGAATACCAAATTTAATTGTATTTTCAATATCTTGTAATGAAAAATCTGGAAGTTTTTTAATATACAATGGACTTTTTTCAAGAATGGCGGCAGCCTCGGTTACTCGCTCCCACTCATCTCCGACATATGTGTTTTCAAGGATGTGATCTTCATTAACACCAGATAAAAAAGAAATCATCATGGTTTGAATCTCATCTTCTTCCTGCTCTGTTGTAATAAATTGAGTGGGTTCACGAGTCCCATTGTCTTCCCATTGTCTAGTTTCAAGATTATAAATTTTATTACATGCAATAAAGCAAGCGTCTGCTATCATAGAACGCGTCTTTCCGATTCCAGTAGCGGCTGACCGCAAATAAAATTTTTTTAATCTAGCGCCGCGATGAATAGCATTAACTAATCTACCATATAAAGGATAACCAATTTCTGGATTATTTTTTAATCTTTCAAGAAGTGCTAATGCTCCATTTCCCGCTTGAATAACGCCATCTTCTGAATTATCAACATACTTAGCTTTAATTTCATCTATCTTATCATTAATAATATTAGCAATATCATTAATAGGAGTATTGTCAAACCAAGTTTCTTGAACTTCTTTTTTCTTTGCATCTAAAATATTGTCAGGATCATATAACCAAGATAAATCCATTCCAATATGATTATACATTCTAAATAATGTCATTTTTTTCATTCGATTATAATAATAATCAAATGCTGCCAATTGACACATTTCTTTAATATTTTCTAAATATTCAGAACCTTTATTTATTTTATAAACAGCATATTTTTTTGGTCTTTGCTCTAAATATTTTTCTATATCTTCAATAGATATTTGTTTTGCTCCAAGTTGATGGAGATTATAAATTGAACCAAATAAAATCTTATGAAACTCTTGAGAAAAATCTTCTTCATGAAATTTATATTTTTCTTCTAAGTCTAAAAGAGAAGGATTTATAAAGACATCTCCGATTACTTGCATACAAGCAGAAACATCATAATATTTTGAACTCATTCATTATCCTCCTCTTCTAACCACATATGCGGCGGCCGCGTATATGTTCGTGGAGACTCAATAGTTATAACTCTTTCTTTTGGCAACATAAAATTTGAAAGATCCTTTTCTTTATTAATTAATTGTGCTTGATATAATGCATAGTAATAATTTAATGCTTGTTGATATATATAAGGAAGAATTCCAATACTGCCATTACTTTTTTCTATTGAATTTCCTTCTTTTTCATAATACCACTTAAGAGTTTTTAACATTCCACTGTATGTAAAATTGTTTTCTTTAACATATTTTTCAGCTAATTTTTTAGTTAATATATAGTTATAATCTTCTCCAAATAAATTTTTAGTATAATTATAAAAAGCTTCTATGTCTCTTTCTTCTTGAGTCATATTAGCTTGATGTTCTTCCCAACATTTTATATGAGCATATCTACGTGAGGAGACTTGTTTTGTTGGTTCAACATCTCTATCAAATTGTTTATTACAATATAGGCATTTTACATAATGATGAGCCATTTTGCACATCTCCTTATATTTTACTATTTATATTATAACAAAAAAAAGAAGACTTGTCAAAAAATTCCTTCTTTGACAAGTCCTTTAAAATATATAATTATTCTGATGGACTTTCTTTGGAAAGTAAGAGAAGATCATCATAGATCAAAGAAAGGGCTTCAACCTGTTCACGAGAACACTGGCTCATTTTTTGACCTCTACCTAAGAAATGATCAGTAATCTGAACAATTCGAGGCTGATAGAAATTTTGGAAAATCTCATCAGAATTATTATCAATCATATCCTTAATTAAAGCATTACAATTTTTCATAAGCTCATCAAAATTAAGGTCTTTAGTAGTATCTTCATAAAGATTATTTTTCTTATCTGTAAAGAATTCATTGCCATCTTCTTTGGCTTGCTGATCAATAGCATCACTAATTGCGGCAACTAGATTATCATAAGAGAAATCAATATAATCTGGAGTATATTTAAATCTTGAACCAGCTTCATATCGAGGGGTGCCGCGCATAAAGAGTTTAGTTAAATTATTACCATCTTTATCCGTAACAATTCTTGAGTATCCAATAATATCTGCCATTCTAGCAACAATATTATTTGCTCTTTTATCAAGAGTTGGAACAATTTTATTATACTCATTTCCGGCTTCATCTTTAAACACTTTATCAGTAGCATGAGAAATAAGAATAAGACCGTAATCCATCATAACAATAGATCTAAGACATTCATCAAATTCTTTTGCTACCAGCGTATATCCTTTACCAAAGGGAATATCACTAATACTATCTACACCATATCCGCCATCTGGGCGGAGAGCATTATCACAAATATATTTTGTACAATAATCATATGCGATGTCTCAAATTTTGTTATCCTAAAGGCTTTTTATCCTTTAGTTCTTATACTTCATTATTCGTATAAGTTCAGCATATCTTTTATTCTTCTATCGAAGAATTAGAGTCTCGTGGGATATTTAAAATTGTTTCAAATTTTTCTTTTTTTCTTTGAAGAAATAGATCACTGTCTGTGGTATAAAATAAATTATAAATTTTTTGAATCTCTTTTTTGTTAGTCGTAATAATTTTATACATTATTGTACCAATGTCTGTGGTATAATGTTCAGGTTTATTTAAAATAATATGATAATGATTGATTAATTCCTCTCTAATCCAGTCTATTGCAGATTTAGATGCACCTACAATTTCAAAAGAATTTTTGTTGTAAATAATTCCTTTACTGTTTTTGGCTTTAGTCGTAGAAATACTACCATCTCCATCAAAATAACCTCTAATATAATCAATTCTATATTCTGGAAGTAATAATGTTGGAGGCTTTAATGTAAAAGTTTTATTATTAACAATTCCATAATGCGATAAATCTTGCTTCCAAGATGCAGACCAATTTCTTAATGTAGCTGTTTCATAACCATTATTTCGAGTTTGTAAAGAAATTGGTCTAGTGATATTTGTTTTTTCTGCAATTTGAAATAATATATTTTTATCTTTTTGTAAAATTTCTATTGATATACAATTTTCTTTTGCAGAAATATAACCATCTGCAGCAATGAATCCAAGAATATATGCCATATCTGGACTTTGAATTTTAAAAAAATTATCATTACAAGGATATTTTCTTCCTTCTTGTTTAGCTTCTGTATAAGTCCTTTTTGAAATTCCATATTTTTTAAGAATTTTTTCCATCATATACTGACTGATTCCGAACTCTTTTCCAGCCGTTGCAAGTCCTTGTTTTTTTTCAATATAATTAAAAATTGCCTGTTTTTCTATTTCTTCCGAAAAATTTTTTGTTCTTCCCATAGTGAGCCGAACCTCCTTTAAATTTAAATCCTATGCGTTGCGCGTGTTATTAATATAACTTCCGCTCTGATTCCCATCTCAGGGTTCCAGTTTTTACTCTAATGTTGGGTATAATTACTTATACCGCACGGCAAACATTCACCGTATCAATGGTAATTGTATAGAATCTTTCTCTTGCTTTTGGATCTTTTAACTGTCTAAGAACTTTTCTAAATTCTGCCCAATTATTAATTGGCTGTGCCATAACCCCAGGAATTGCGTTGTAACCTTTTTCAAAGGCTAAAAGAAGATTCTTCTCAAACTTTGCGGCGGTTGTCGTCTTGCCAGATTTTGGCTCTCCGTAGAAAAACACCGAATATCCTCTAAGGTTACGACTTACCTGATGGGGCTAAATACTAAAAATATCAATATCTGCCATAATTTATCCTTTCTATAAAGAAAGGGGAATTTTAATCCCCCTTTTATTAAAATACAAACTTTCCTTCAGGTACTTCCTGAGCTACTTTGGTTGCAGCATTTACGTTAAAATTAGCACCAGCTGCTTTATCGGCCTTGCGTTTATTATATCTTTCTTCAATCTCAGCAAGCATAACCTGTCTATCCTGCGTCATCTTATTTACATCTGCAACTGTAAGAACTTCTTCATCTCCAAAATCATAAGGTACTTTAGAGGTTCCTGTAACTACATACTCTCGACTTTTACGTTCATAAGTCTGAACTGCCGCCTCACCAAATGCAGACTCCTCTTTCTTTTCAGTCTTAATTGTCATACAATTAATGTGACCCCAAACTTTTGTAAATACAGGATTTGAAGGAGATGCATCCAGATTTTCAAAATGACTCATTCCCATTTTATTTCTTACTGTAAAGGAAGCGGGAATAATAACTGGGCCATATCCAAAAATAGCTCCATTAATTGTTGAAAAATCTTCAAGAATATTCTTTTCCTCATTTGCATCAATATGAGTTACTTTTGTGATAAGCATATCTGCTGAGAAAGTATTTCTTTCATCTTCTTTTCCAAGTTCAGTTACGATAGAACAAAAACCATTTTCATTCCTCAAGGCGGCTACCTTTGAACCATCTGCCGCAATAAAATCATTTACCGCGAGAGAAACTCCAGTACACTGAACTTTAAGAGCATTTTCCTTGCCGCCATTAATCCATGTTTTATCTGGATTATCAATAATTTTCTTAAGAGCAATATAAGTATTATTTGTCTGACCAGACTTCGCATATGTTGCAGTTACATAGGTATAATGAACTGTTACAACATTCAGACCAGCTTCATCTACTACAATGTCAAGATCTCCTGCAATAT
>Ga0256407_10014446_pt1 | contig 10396 bp, 10 predicted proteins | sample RumenRJG_04DNA_FD_193489 | JGI IMG/M metagenome (GOLD analysis project Ga0256407, IMG submission 193489) | Bovine rumen microbial communities from Lethbridge, Alberta, Canada - RJG_04 | ecosystem: Host-associated > Mammals > Digestive system > Stomach > Rumen | place: Canada: Alberta... | reverse complement strand
TATACTCCAATGTTTTATTGTACACAAAAGCACTGGCATTAATATTAAACCATAATTCCTTTTCCATCTCTTCATCAGGAACAAATTCAACCTTATCAGTTAAAATAAAAGTTTTATCGCACATATTAAACATCTTTTTTTTCACATTTTATTAAAATTATAAAAAAAAATCCTAAAAACATCATCACTTAATGACTAAAAATAATCACTAAAAGGATTGTTTTTTTTAGAATATTATTATTATGAAACCGTGTTTTAAAAAAGAAAGGAAAAAAATTAACTTATTGAAGTTTTTCCCCCATCTTTCTATATTACATATTATAAACCTACATATTATATGGCATTTATCCGAGAGCATTTGAAAACTAATCTCACCACCCCATCCACATAAAAAAAAATATAGACACTAACCCACCAAATGTGCAATTCATCCCCGGCTTAAAGAAGCCGGAGAATTCTTGCACAATAAAGTTAAAGTAAAAAATTTATTCTTTTTTAGCAATTATACAAATCCAATCATTTTCATCATCAGTATATGCTTCAAAGTCTTTAAAACCTGTTTTTTGAAGAGATTCTTTTAAAACATCTTCAGAATATATTTTCATATCCAAAAGTTCGACTAAATCATCGTATTTATCCATTTCACCTTCTCTGTAAACTGCTTCGTTACAGAAAAATAATAATCCGTCTTTTTTTAATACACGATTTACTTCTTTTAAATCATTTATAAAATCCGGCCAGAAATAAATTGTCTCAAAACCTGTGATGATATCAAAAGTATTGTCTTCAAATGGCATTTCAGATACAGATCCCTGAATCACTTCCACTTTACCTTCATCAACTGACTTTTTATTAAGTTTAATGGATTTTTCCACACTTACTTCTGAATAATCAAGCCCGACTACCTTTCCTGTGGTGATTTGTGTGGCGAATCTTTCAAGGTTTCTTCCACCGCCGCATCCGATATCAAGTATTAAATCATCTTCTTTTATATCAAAATGACTTACTCCCCACTGAGCCATATTTTCATGGGATTTATTCATTCTGTCAAGTATCTGATGGCCCAGCTCACCAACCGGCTTTCTTGCATTTACAATTAACTCTTTATTTTCAATGTTATGGCCTGTATTTACCTTATCATTTTCACTCATTTTAACACCTACTTTTTAAATCCTTTTCTTGTTTTAATGGCTTGGCCTGTTTGGAAATTATTAATTTCAATTGCAGATAACAATGATTTACCATAGGCAAGGAGTTTATCCTCTTCATTAACAATAAGCACTTCATCATTTGATCTTATATTTTCATCACATTCAACAACAAATTTTGAGAATACACTTTTTCCATCCAGTGCAAATGGTTCTGAGTCTTTATTTACTACAACACGATTTTTTGGATAAGCGGTTGAAGCGTGCAATCTTCTTGCACCTTCTTTTGATAGAATCAAATATGAATCGGATGCTCTCATATTTACGATTAAGGTCTTGCCGTCGTAGATGTGTCTGATTTTACCTGTCTTTTTACTTTTTTCAACATTGATGTTACCTTTAAATAATGCTTCACCACAACCCCATCCAAATTGATAGTCGGCTATTGCCTTAAGTTTTCTGACATCATCCTTGGCATATCTGATTTCTTCATCTGTTTTTTCACTCAATCCCAAATCCAAATCATTATTGATTCTTGAGTGAACCATGACCTGCCCGTAGTTATCACAAAAGTCTTTAAAGAAGTTTTTAATGAATTGTTTGCTGTCGCCGTCACGGATTTTTGGAGCTGCATTCTGACTTAATGGATACAGCTCATCAATGTCAAGAGGTATTAATCCAAATGGAATATCCAGCACCATAAAATCAGCATTGTCCAGGTCAAGTTCCTTTTTATCTCCATAAATGTAAAAGTCTCCCAATTTACCTGAAATAAATTTGGAGTATGGTTTTCTGCCCGGAGGTAAAACTATCAAATCACGTTTTTTAGGCATTTCAAGAAGTTTTTGATGGTGTCTTAATACTTCTGAGCGATAAAGGGATTCCGCACCAGTATAGAAGAATGCTGATTTTTTACTTCTAGGGTCATATTTTTCAAAATCTTCATTGTAATTTTTAAGTTGTCTTACAGCATCCAAAAGTGCAGGATGTGCTCTGCAGCGTTCTTCCACAAGTTCCATTAAACTTCCTTCATAAATAGCTTGTCTGATTAATCTTAACTCTGCAAATGAAACATGCAAATTATGCTGTGCAATTAAATCTCTTCTTTCACGTTTTGGCATTGCCCTTAAATCATCCGGAGTGTATTTGGAACACACTTCACATGAGCATGGCATTTCCTGCAGGTTCTCCAGTTTGAATGTTCCTCGAGTTGATAATAAACGGTCATCTTCTGCATATAATATATAAGCTGCAGAATCGAACAGATCACAGCCCAATGCAACTGCAAGGGCAAAAACCATAGGGTGTCCTGCACCCATCAGATGACGGGCAGTATTGTCCGGCAGATACATTATTGAGTTCATTACAACATCAACAAGTTCTTTATAATGATATGATTCCATTAAAGGCACTACTGCACCGATAGGATATAAATCAGCATCCAATTGGGATAATTCCTTTGCACATTCTTGCCTTAAATCCATGAAAGTTGATCCCTGAACTACTGAGTTTAATAACATTTCAATATTATTTTCTTTTTTAAACTCGACAGCTTCTTTTGCACGCTCCAAAGTTATTTCTAAATCACTTTCTGCTTTTTCTCTTTCAACAAATGGTGCGGTCGGAATGTCAAGGCTTGTTCCGATGTCGGTTCCAATCAGCTCCTGAAATTCCAGTACTTCATTATTTGTAATTTCCACATCACCATAAACAGACAGTTGAAATGAACCGGAATCAGTCATGACCGGTCCATCAAAGTTGATTAATTCATGAAGCCCTTCATCAATAGCTTTTTGTTTTAAATCTTCATCCTTATAAATTAAATAAGCATTGGTAATTACCATATCTGCACCATACTTCTTAACATCAATTGCCTGTTTACGCGGGTGTATAACAGGCATTAATGCAGGTGTTTTTACATTCCCATGTTTAGTCTTTAAAACACCAACTCTTCCTCTCATATCTTTAGCTTTTATTTCAAACATTTAATTTACCTTAAATAATTTATTCAAAAATAGTTATTTTTTAAAAATTATTTAAATTTAACTCATTTTTAAAAAAATTAGTCAGGAGGGGACATGAAATTTTTTAATTTTTTATAGATTTTTTCCATTTTTAAAATTTTTTAGCAACAATTTTAGTTTTTAGTTGTTTTTATTGTTTATTTTGTTGTATATTCTTTTTAAGTTGTGTCCAATTGTGTATAATTTAAATTCTGTATTTACTTGTTTCAATCCTGTTGTAGTGAATTCTATTGGATGCATGTTTTGTTTTATGTTTGAAAATGGTATTTCTGCTGTTTTTAAGCGTATTTTGTAGATTTCTTGCCTTCTTTTGTTTCCATTTTTCGTTGCATTTTGATTTTGGAAATGTCTCCATAGTCGCTGATTATTCTGTATCGTTGTGTTTTACTGCAATATTCTTGTAATGGGCAGTTTTCGCATTCTTTAGTCTAGTACGTGATTCTTGTCTTGTTTTTGTATTGATATTCGCTCTTTTTGTATAGTGGTTGGCCAAGAGGGCAAATATAAGTCATCATTTCATAATCATAGTTGAAATTGTCTTTGGAAAATGGTTTTTCGGATAAATTTCTCTTTTTTTCCTTTCTTGAGAGTTTTTGTGATAATATATATTCATTAAACCAGTGTTTGTCAAGATATTCTGTGTTTTCATCAGTGGAATATCCATTATCAGCACTTACTTGACAATTCACCGGTATTTCAACTCCCATACTGGTTAAATTGAATTGTACTTGTTCCATTAATGGAATTAACTCAAAATGGTCTGTTGAATTATTTGTTATTTATTGGTTAGTGATTCTGGAACACTATTTCCAGATTCCTCACCTAATTCCATATCTTCTTCTTGATCTAATTTAATACTTTCTTCCAAATGTTCTTTCATTATTTTTAATTGTTGTTCATTGGTTTAGATTTTTTTGCTTTAACTTAAGTTCCATCCAAACTAAAATGATGAATAATTAAATCTTCTTCTTTTGCAATCTTTAAAGTTGTTTTAAAAGCCCCATCGATTAAATCAGGAAAATCGACTTTAAATCCCAATATAGTCCTGTAAACTGGCTTTTGCATACCTGCTAAGTACATATAAGCAATGTCAGTTCTTGTTCTCCTTTCAATTTCACGAGAGGATAATCCTCCATCAAAAAGTGAAGTTAAAAAAAAATAATTGATGATGGTTAAAAAAATAATCTGTAAGAAAAACTCACAAATTAACTTTCATTAATGAGTTTGACAAGCAAATCTCTGTTTAAACGCAAATCACAATTCTTCACATGTGCAATTCTTTTAACTGAAACTTTACTTTTATCATATATCATTGTGTCAGAAGTTGTGAAATCATCACCTAATACATACCAGTTTTCAGGATCCTTTATCGGAGCAGGATATAAATGACCAAATTTGACCATATTAGCAGCAGGATTTGATTTTGTATTTCCAAACCAACACCAGGTAAAATAAACCATGAAATCATCATCCAAAACGTTTTCCCCAGTATTTTTAAAGAAAGCACAATTTGTTATATATGTAGTGAATCCTGAGTAAATTGTGTGGGAAGCATCGTTGAAATAGAAGTTACAGCGTTTAATATCAAGAGTGGCATAACAATGTCTTAAATAAAGTAATGAAATTACATTTTTTCCTTTGTTTTTGTAGAAATCACAATCATATATTTTGACATTATTAAATCTAGGAGATATGTAAACCGCAGCAGCTTCATCTATAGCAGTATTGTAACCAAATGCACATTTTTGAATATTGATGTTATCAGTAAAATAAGTAAATCGCACCACCATTATTTGCACTATTTCTTTCAAATAATGATTCAACAATATTTCCATGATTGCTGTACCAGTAAATCGCACCACCATTAACTGCTCTGTTTTGTTTAAAAGTACAATTTTTTACTTGAGAATCATCAGTTGCGATGCCAAAGAAAATTGCACCCGCAGTATCTTTTGCAATACAATTTTGGAATGTGCATCCGTTTATTTTAGTTTCGAATCCGGATTTTTCGAATGGCCCGGAGTTAGTTACATAAATTGCACCGCCGTTTCCAGCAGTACAATCTTGGAATATGTTTCCACTCACTTTACAGTAGCTTCCTATCATGAAAATTGCACCACCATTACCTTCTGCAGTACAATTTTGGAATGTGCATCCATCAACTTCACAGCAGTCTTTGGATATATAAATTGCACCACCGTTATGTCCTTTACTGTTTATAAAAGTACAGTTTTTGATTTTTCCATTAACACCTAAGCATTCAAGTACACCGCCGTCATATCCTTTGACGTTTTTAAAAGTACATCCTTTAACGGTACAATTGTCACCATACCATTTGACTGTAGTATTTACATTAATGAAATTAATATTCCTTAAAACAACATTATCACTAAATACTTCAAACATTCTATAAAGATTTTTTCCATTTAAAGTATGACCATTACCGTCAATGGTTATTGGTTTGTAAATTTTTATATCCTCTTTGGTATCCTGATACACATCATTGTCTAAAATTAATGTATCGTCCTCATTTGAAATTTCGATCTGATTTCTTAATTCAGTAAATGTAGTTCCATTGAATTTTACGACTTCTGGTGGTGCACAAATTTTATTATTTATAAAATCAAGCCCAATTTTTTTAAAATCGTTTTCGTTAAACCCACAATCATAACCAACAAATTTTATTATACCGTTATTGACACCACGATTCTTTTTAAAAGTACAATTTTTTACAGTGACATTAACATTGGACAATATAATTGCAGGACATCCATTTTCAAAACGAATATTATTCAAAGTTACAAACGATGAAGCAACAAAAACACCACCGGATTTATATCTCATGTCCATAGTAAAACCATTACCCTCAATAGTAATAGGCTTGAGGACATTAAGTGGTGAAGAGGTATCTTGGACAACATTATTTGATAAAATTATCTTATCGCCAGAATTTGTAGTATTTAAAACTTTTGCCAACTCACTAAAAGTTTTTCCTCTAAAAGGAATTGTTTTAGTAGTGTCAATAGTATTATTTATAAAATTAAGCCCGATTGCTTTTAAATCTCTTTCGTTGAATGCACAATCACAACCCAAAAATCTTATCACATTGTCATTGCCATCACAATTACTTTTAAAAATACAATTTTTTATAGTACCGCTAAAATTACCCCACATTAATGCAGGATTTCCATTTTCAAAACGAATATTTTTCAAAGTTACAGATGGTGAATTAACATAAAATGCAGGAGCATCATGTTTAATATCCAAAGTAAACCCATTACCATCAATAGTAAGAGGGTGATTAATTGGAATAGGATATATGAAATCTAAATCAACATTATTTAATAAAACTATCTTATCACCCGGATTTGAATAAACCACTGCATTTAATAACTCATAATAATAGTTTCCATTAAAATAGATAACATTCTGATTTTCGTCTGTTTTACTTTCATTAGTAATATCTTAAGTTTCCACGGAATCATCTGATGAATTATTTTGACTATCACCAACCACATCAGAAGTTTCCACTGAATCATTTGATGGTATAGAAATGGATTGGTCATCCATAGAATTTATATCAGGATTATTATACACACCAGAAAAATTATTTAAATCAGCCGCAGAAGCACAGCCAATACCAAGCATTAAAATTCCAAAAATTAATAACGACAATAAAATTTTATTCATTTTAAAAAATCCTCCAATTATTATTTAAAAGATTAATATTATATATAATATTTCGCATGTAAGTGCCTACTTACATCAAATAAAGCATAAAATATCTCTTAAATAAAAAAATAATGTATATTAAGGATTTAATAAAAAAATAGTGAAAAAATATTCATTATAATAAAAAATATTTAATTACAACAAATTCAATAATTCTTAATAATTCAATTGAAAAGTTTTATGAAATTTTTCTTTATTTGTTAGTGATTTTGGAACACTATTTCCAGATTCCTCACCCAATTCCATATCTTCTTCTTGATCTAATTTAATACTTTCTTCCAAATGTTCTTTCATTATTTTTAATTGTTGTTCATTGGTTAAATTATTTTTAGATTTTTTTACTTTAACTTTAGTTCCATCCAAACTAAAATGATGAATTTTAATTAAATCTTCCTCTTTTACAATCTTTAAAGTTGTTTTAAAAGCATCATCGATTAAATCAGGAAAATCGACTTTAAATCCCAATATGGTCCTGTAAACTGGCTTTTGCATACCTGCTAAGTACATATAAGCAATGTCGGTTCTTGTTCTCCTTTCAATTTCACGAAAGGATAATTCTCCATCAAAAACACTCATTAAAACTAGTCTAAGCAACATTTAACGGAGATAAGCAGGTTCACCGGGCTTGTCACGAAACTCTCTGTTTGCTTCAGAACAACCAATTTAATCGACTACATTTTTAATAAAATAACATGGATGGTATTCAGGAATCAAATTCCTCAAGTCCATAGGAACCAACATGGTCTTATTAATAATATAATCTTTTAAAACTACAAATAAACGACCATAAAGATTTATATCTATAATAATAGGTTGTACTTCATAGCATATAAAATTAAAGGAAAAATAAGCAAAAAAATTAAAAATTAATGAGAGTCATGTCCCATCCGGTTAGTATAAAAAAATATAAAATTATGACTCCAAGAGCCATAATCAATTAAATTTATTTTTTCCTGTATCTAACTACAGAAGTGAATAACATAACTACAACAAACAACAATAGCATAGGGTTTCCAGTAGCAGGTAAAGTTTTTGCACTAGCTACATTACTGCTGATATTTTTCTCAGGATTCACCTGATCCACAGGACCCACAGGATTCACCGGATCCACAGGATCGACAGGATCAGGATTATCTCCAAGTATTGTAACATTAGTATATGCAGTATCATAGTCATATGCAGAAACATTAGCTAAACCGGCTTCATCCCCTTTAAGATAAGTGCTGGCTTGTCCATTAAACCAATCAAGAGTGACTGATTTTTCACCATCAAAACTTCCTTTATCTGTAGATAAAGTAACTTTTGGTCCATTGAAAAATGAAAATTCATCAAAACTATGGTCTGAACCTGCAGAATCTATACGGACATCAGCAGTGATTTTTGATGATTCACCTAGACCTAATACCCCAGGATCTGCGTTAACACGTAAGGTTAACCATGGGTCATAAAGAACATTACCATCATTATTCTTGAATTTTGAAGCTGGCGGCATGGAATTAGAACCCCACCAATTATATTTGGCATCGACGTCACCTGCAGCTACCTCATCCAAATCATCAAAGAATTTATCAACAAATACTCCCACATGATCACTAACATTTCTAACTACCTCATCAGGTATTTTATCAAAAATTTTTTGTGATCTTATAAAGGAATATAGCAAATCTTTAGAAGGAACATCAGGATTAATGCCTAATGATTCCAACAAAAAACTTCTGGTTGATTCTTTAACAACATTATTTTTCAGGTTGGTAGCACGATTATAATTCATTGTGGATGATTTTAAAACAGCAAAACCAGTTTCGGTTCCGGTTCCTTCTAAATTATTACCTGTCATGGATAAATTACCATCAATAATTAGAGAAGAAGCATTGAATAGTTTTTCTTCAAATTCTTTTATAGAATTAATTATTTTTTCTATTAAATCATCTAACGGTAAAGTATCTATAATATCATCAATTCCTAAAAGATTATCAACAGGATTACTTTCAGGAGCCGGTATATAAAGTCTTCCTAAATCAAAACTTAAAGCATTTCCAGTAATAAATACTGAATCCTCGCTCGGAAGATTATATAAAAGATTTTGATTAATTTCCGCATCACCTAAAGAAAAGACATTAATACCTTTAATTTTAGAAGCATCAAAATCAGTAATATGATTAGTGGAAACTGAAGTATATGAATTAAAATCATGGAAGTCAATACCTATAGTAGTGATTCCTTTTGCTGAATTAGAAGATTTTAAATTGTTTACATTATTAATTAAAACAAATAAATCAACACATCCAACACCAACTGCCACAATACCCCTTGCTGAAGATTTTGCACCTGAAGCTGCCACATTATTTATTTGAACATTCCTGATTACTGCATCAGTTTTTTCAGTCTGTCCTATAGTAATTGCATACAAATCCAAACCCGTTGCGACACTATTTTCCTGACCGCTTGAAGAAATATCGCTAATATTCACATCAGAAATAATGACAAAAGGTAAATTACTATCTAATGAAAAAACAACATTAGTCATACCAACAGCCTTGTGTGGAGCTACAATATTGCTAATGGTATTTCCAGACGTATCAAAATCTGTTAACTCCATAATGCTTAATCCCCATACATCAATACCATAAGCATTTTCTGATGATTTAATATTAGAAACATGATTATTAGTAACAAGAACACTTGAATTAGAAAAGAAAGCGGCACCATCAACATGAATACCATAAGCCTTTTCTTTTTTGCTGACTATGTTTGTAATATTGTTATTAGATATTGTTGGATTGGATGCTTTAATTGAGATTCCGCTTTCACAACAATTTGTTATGCTATTTCCAATAACTGATATGTTTTCAATAAGATATAATTCAATATCTTTAATGGATATCTTAGCATCGGACCATATACCAACTTTTCCGCCGGATATTTTATTATCAGTAATTTTACAATCACTTGCATTAACTAAAATTCCAACTCCTTCATCACTGGAGACAAAAATATTAAATCCGGAAATGGAAGTTGTATTTGCGGTTGAGAGTATATTGAAAGCAACATTATTGGATTTTATAATTGCACCTTCACCTACAATGGAAAGAGATTTAGGAACAATAATATCTTCCGAATATGTACCATTTTGGACAATTATAGTACTGCCTGCATCAGCATTGTCAATAGCAGACTGGATTGAACTGCCTTCACTAACAGTAACTGGACTGGCAGTTAAAATAGCATCATCACTATTACCTGGAGCCAATTGAATAGGGTTATCTTCAACAACTGTATTATCATTTGTTATAATAGCATCATTATCCATAGCTGAAACAGAACTTAAACTAACAAAGAAAATTACTAAAAAAATAATTAGAATTTTGAGTCTGTCCAATAAATAATTTTTTCTAATTTTTTATTTTTTTATTAATTTTTTAATAGTAAATTTCCTTATTTTGAATATTAATTTCTAAAAAGTAGTTAATTATAAATATGTGAGAAGATAAA
>Ga0256407_10014443_pt1 | contig 10397 bp, 4 predicted proteins | sample RumenRJG_04DNA_FD_193489 | JGI IMG/M metagenome (GOLD analysis project Ga0256407, IMG submission 193489) | Bovine rumen microbial communities from Lethbridge, Alberta, Canada - RJG_04 | ecosystem: Host-associated > Mammals > Digestive system > Stomach > Rumen | place: Canada: Alberta | collected... | reverse complement strand
ATGGTGAATGTGCAAAACCGTGCCGCCACTGTGCAGGGACGACTGCCCAGCGATGTGGTGAAAGGCGGCCTCACGGTGCGCAAGCGACAGACGAGCAACATCAAGCAACTCACGGTGTATAGTGCCGATGGCACTTTCGACCGCACTTTCCTTGCCAACTATACGAAAATCAATATCGAACCGCGCCTCTCACGCATCGCGGGAGTGGGCGACGTGAACGTCATCGGTGCCGACTACTCGATGCGCATCTGGCTCGACCCGCAGAAGATGGCCAACTATGGCATTACTCCGGCCGAGGTGAACAGGGTGCTCGATGAGCAGAATGTGGAGGCGGCCACAGGCACGCTGGGTGCCGACTCGGAAAACACGTTCCAGTATGTGCTGAAATATCGCGGTCGCTATGAGGAGGAGCAGGGCTACGAGCAGATGGTGATCCGCTCGTTGCCCAATGGCGACGTGCTGCGCATCGGCGACGTGGCAAAGGTGGAGCTAGGTGCTCAGAGCTACAGCTTCATCGGCGAGACCAATGGGCATCCGGGCGTGAACATCATGATCAATCAGGTGGCAGGCTCGAATGCCAACGAGATCATCACGGAGATCGACCGCGAAGTGGAGCAGATACGCAAGGACTTGCCTCCCGGAATCGTCATCGAGGACTTGGAGTCGAAGAAGGATTTCCTCGACGCCTCAATCAAAAACGTGCTGAGGACACTCCTCGAGGCCATGCTGCTGGTCATCCTGGTGGTCTACCTATTCTTGCAGAGTTTCCGTTCCACGATGATTCCCACCATCGCCATCGTGGTGTCGCTGGTGGGTACGCTCGCCGTACTCTATTTCATCGGCTTCTCGCTCAATATGCTCACCCTCTTCGCTCTGGTGCTCGTGATAGGCACCGTGGTCGACGACGCCATTGTCGTCGTCGAGGCCGTGCAGGCGCAGTTCGATGCGGGCAGCCGTTCTGCCTACGACGCCACGGTGAATGCCATGCATGGAATCACCTCGGCGCTGGTCACCACCACCCTCGTGTTCATGGCGGTGTTCATTCCTGTGAGTTTCATCGGTGGGGTCACCGGCACCTTCTACACGCAGTTCGGCCTTACCATGGCCATTGCCGTGGCCATCTCGCTGTTCAATGCGCTGACGCTCTCGCCGGCCCTCTGCGCCCTGTTGATGACTCCTCATGCCGACACGGAGAAGGGAGAGAAACTGAGTTTCTCGTCGCGTTTCCATATCGCTTTCGATGCTTCCTTCCACCACCTCGTCAGCCACTATAAGGGTGGGGTAGGCTGGCTGTCGCGACACAAGTGGCTGCCGGCTTCATTAGTGGTGGTGGCCCTCGTGGCCCTGGCCGGACTGATGAAAACCACCAAGACTGGATTGGTGCCCAGCGAAGACATGGGTACGGTGTTCATCAATGTGCAGGCCTCGCCAGGCAGTACGCTGAAACAAACCTATGGTATTATGAAGGAGGTGGAGAAGCGCATCAAGGACCTGCCTCAGTTGCGCTCCTACTCGCTGGTGGCCGGTACGAGCATGGGATTCGAGCAGTCGGCATCAAACGGCAACTTCACGTTGAAACTCAAGAAATGGGATGAGCGCACGGCAAAAGAGGATAGGGTGGATTCGGTGATGGAGGAAATCTACCGCCGCACGGCTGACATCGCGAATGCGAAGATCCAGGTCAATACGCAGGCCATGATTCCGGGTTTTGGCCGCACCAATGGCTTTGAACTCTATGTGCAGGACAAGAAAGGTGGTACGATAGAGGAACTGCTGCACTATACCAACCAACTCATTTCCGGGCTCAACGAGCGTGAGGAGATTAGCAGGGCCTTCACCAACTTCTCGCTCAAGTATCCCCAGTATAGGATTGATATCGATGCCGCACTCTGCAAGCGGCATGGCGTGTCGCCCAGCGATGTGCTCAGTGCGCTCCAGGGGTATATCGGAGGCACCTATGCGTCGAATTTTGTGCGTTTCACCAAACTCTACCGTGTGATGGTGCAGGCCTCGCCTGAATATCGTCTTGACACTGAGTCGCTCAACCGCATCTTCGTGAAGAACGGACAGGGAGAGATGTCGCCCGTGGCACAGTATCTGACGCTCACACGCATCTATGGCTCAGAAACCTTGTCGAGGTTCAACTTGTTCCCCAGCATCTCGGTGAGTGGCACGCCAGCCGACGGCTATAGCAGCGGACAGGCCATCGAGGCCATCCGTGAGGTGGCGGCAGAGCAGTTGCCCGAGGGTTATGGCTTCGACTTCGGTGGAATGACGCGTGAAGAGGCTTCGGCACAGAACACCACGACGATGGTGTTCATCATCTGCGTGATTTTCATCTACCTCATCCTGTGCGCCCTCTACGAGAGTTTGTTCGTTCCCTTGGCCGTGATTCTGAGCGTGCCCTTCGGACTGGCTGGGTCGTTTATCTTCGCCAAGATATGGGGACTGGAGAACAATATCTATATGCAGACAGGTCTGATTATGCTCATCGGACTGCTCTCAAAGACGGCCATCCTGCTCACGGAGTATGCCTCCGAACGACGCAGGCAGGGCATGGGCATCGTGGAGTCGGCGCTCGACGCTGCTGGTGTGCGTCTGCGCCCCATTCTGATGACCTCGATGACCATGGTCTTCGGATTGCTCCCGCTGGCCTTTGCCACGGGTGTGGGTGCCAATGGCAACCGTTCACTGGGTGTGGGTACCATCGGTGGCATGCTCATCGGAACGATAGCCTTGCTCTTCGTAGTGCCGGTTCTCTTCATCCTCTTCCAGGGCATAGAAGAGAAGGTGCTGGGAAAAAGACATCCCAAGAACTTGAGTTCAAGGGCCCAAGATAGCAATAATATCTAAAACCAAGAGTTCGGGAAAGCAAGTTCAAAAATCCCAATAACAAGAGTTCAAGAATGCAAAAAGTTCAGGAGTTCAAGAAAGCAGGAGTATTGTCTGAACTCCTGAACTTCTTGAACTCCTGAACTTATTGAGAACCAGAGTATTGTCTGAACTTCTGAACTCCTGAACTTCTCAACTCCTAAGAAAACTACTTTACCATCATCTTCCTGGCCTTCCCATCTCGTCCTACCACGATGTTCAGGCCTGGCTGAAGCGACTCCCTGCGCACGCCTGCCACACTGTAGATGCCCATGGGTCGGATGTCGCGGTCTGTGGTCTCGTCGATACCGGTCTGCCCGGTGGATTTGATGTTGCACTCCAAGAGCAGGAACTCGTCGAAGCCGGAGCCGTTGTTTACGAAACTGATGATGTATTTGCCACTCTCCGTAATCTCGAAAGGCAACTCATGCAGTTCAGACGAGGAAAGGTTGGCCGAGGTGCTGCCATTGGCGTTGGGTGTGGCGGCAAGGGCCTCTGTGGTGGCCACGCCAACGTTAGTGGAACTGAGGATGCGTGCCTTGTATTTCGGGCTGCCCTTCCAGGCTGCCATGGCGAAAGTGAGTTTGTAGGAACCTTTCTCCAAGGTCAGCGGATAGGCGCTCTGACGGCCATACTCACAGTTGTTCACGCGCCAGTAGAGGGCTTTGCCCTGATATCCGTTGAAACCTACGAAAGTGCGGTCGCCAGAGGTGTAGTTGTTGGGATACTCATGTGTGACATTGTCTTCCTGCATCGCCCGCCAACCTTCGGGGAAGTTGCCATTGAGCACGTTGCTGTAGTCGATAGCGTAGATGGCCGACATGTCGGTGAAGATGGGTTCGATGGTCACATTGTCGTCGGGCATGGTGAACTGTCCTTCGTCGCTGATGCTCACGCCGCCATGGATGATGTTCCATCCACTCAGGGCATAGCCCTCGTCGGGCATGACCGAAAGCGACACCACTTGGCCTTCAACGGCGGTGTCGGTGTCGGCCACCACGGTTCCATGTTCTGCCTGATGTACGCTGACGCCAAACCGCTCTTCCTCCAGTCCTTCAGGAGCGTAAATCACCTGGTCGATATACATGTTCAGACCGCTGGTGTTCTTGATCACCAGATTGTTCAAGCCTTCGGAAAGGGTAGCGTCGAAGGTGGCCTTGCGCCACTCATTGTTGGCGGTCTTCTCACAACTCACAAGTTTCCTCGCACCATTGATCATGATGGCGAGATTGCCTGAGGTCTGGGGCGAGGTATAGCGGATGGTGATGGTATAGTCGCCAGGATGCTTCACGTTCAGCTGATGGCGCAGGGCGCCAGAGGTGCTCGTACCCATGTCGGCGAATCCGTTGCCGGCATGGCCACGCACGTTGGGGTATCTGCCATAGGGGTCGGTCACGCAACTCTTGATGCCCATGAAGTCCATGTCCTCGGCCTCGATGATGATCTCGCCATGGTAGTCCTCGGGCTGTTTGGGCAGGTCGGCCGACAGACTGGTCATGGGCAGCACGTCGGTCTGGCGGTCGGTGGCATTGCCCGTGCAGTGCAGGGTCAGGTCCACCGCTCCGTTGTGGCTCACCTCCAAGGTGTAGGTATGCGCTTCGGCATCGTAGTTGGCTGTGGCCGAGGCATTGGCTTCCACGCGCTTGGTCATCTCATACGAGGGTTGGCTGGTGACGCCGGTCACTACAATCCTGTCTACCACCAGTTTTGTGGTGTCGTTGCGGTAGTTGTTCAGGTAGAAGTCAATGCGGTCGGCACTCTCGCGGATCAGGCCGCTGCTCAACTTGCCATAGGTGAGTTGCAGCCGCTCGCAGGTGTTGTAGAGCAGGGGGATGTCGGCCGATGCCGTGGTCTTCGTGTTCAGATAGGTGTAGGGGGTGTAGGTCACTAGTTGGTTCTTCAGACGCGACACGTACAGGTCGCCCTGGCTCACCTCGGCATACTGGTTGTCGAAGTCGGCCACTTTCTCCTTCTGACTTGACCAACGCGAGGTGTAGGCCGATTTCCTCACCTGCACGGGGATGCTCTTGCTCAGGTCGTCGTAGAGGTCGATGACGATGGGTATGGCGGCATAGCGACCGGTCTTCTTGAAGTAGCAGTAGTTGTCCATCCATTGGCCGTTGTTACGGTTGAAGGGGTCGTCCTGCTTGTAAAGTCCGTCGTACAGACTGCCCCATGCGGCGTATTTCTGCTCGTCGTTTCCGGTCGACACGTCGTTGATGACCACGATTTTAGTGCGGTCGATCACTTCCTCACGGGTGGGGATATAGATGGTGCCGTCGATGATTTTGTGGAACATGTCGAGCCATGCGTTGCGGAAACCGGGGAAAGTGCCCCAATTGCGGCGGGTGTAGCCGTCGACGTTGGTGTCGCTCAGGTTCTGGAAGTCCTCGGTCCATATCAGTTCCGGACCATCCCATACCGCTCCTCCGTTTACGGCAGTCTGCTCCATCACCGTTCCGATGCCGGCAGCTACGGGATATTTCTTGCCGTTGTCTTTTCCCAAGATTGATTCAAGGGCGCCGTTCCAACCGCAGTTGTCGTAGCGCACGCCATAACTCTTGGCCAGTCCTGAGATGAAGGGGCCGTAGGTCATGCTCTCGTTGTTGTAGAAGCACGACGAGGTGGTGTATTTGTAGAGCCAGAGGATGGCGTCGGGATAGTCCTTGCAAGCCTGGAGCAGTTCGGCATTGCGCTTCATCATGCCCATCGGGTTGAGCGGATGCGACCAGATGTTGCCGCAGAACGAGATAGTGAGGAAGCCGCCATACTTATGGGCCATGGGCACCAGTTTGGCAAAGAGGGCGATGCGTGATGCCTGGGTACTCGAACTCTTGTCGTTGGGCTCGTCGAAACCCCAGAACTGCTCGGCGTAATTCCAGCCAAGGAAGTTGGGATAGCGCTTATAGAAATACTCGAAGGTCTCGAGGTCGTTGTCCTGGATATGGGTGTGTCCGCCACTGGCTGGCTGACAGGTGAACCAAAGACCGTTCATCTGACAGACCGAGGCCCACGACTTGTAGGTGCGCACAGCGTTCTGGGGCATCTTGTACACGTTCTTCTCCGTGTCATATTGGCACGACAGCGAGAGATTCATGCACACGTAAGGTTTGATGTCGTCGGGAATGAGGTCGATGATTTTCTGGGGGTCGGCCTTGTTCCACACATCGATGTGGATGAGCCAGAGAGGATGTTGTGAGTCGATGGGGCGCCGCGATTGGGCGTTGGTGCCTGTAATGACAAGCACAAGAAGCAAAAGCAAGAATAATCTTTTCATGTTGGATAAGTAATTTGCGCTGCAAAAGTAATACATATTCACCAAATCCTACTCCTTTTTTTGTATCACACATTATGTCATTTGTATCATTCATCTCCTTTCGAATTTTTCCACACCTGTGAATTCCAGACTTATGTCTGAACTCCTGCAACTTCTGAACTCCTGAACTACAAGAAGTTGAGCGGATGCGAAACTTTTATCTCTTAATTATTTGTGCGTTCGCCAATATTTCACTAACTTTACACACGAATTATACGAAATACCGTACTAAATACCATAATAATATGAAAAGAAATCTATTGTTGATCGTGATGGCTGTAGTTTGCAGTTGCACGATTCAAGCCCAATCGATGAAAATGGTTGTTGATAAGAAAGGTGAGGTTGTGGGGCGCTATGTGCGCACCAGCGGCAATTCTTTCATTGTGGAAGTGCAAGACACCTATGATGTGCCAAAGGCAGGCAACCGCGTGGTCACTTTCAGTGCCGCAAAGGGCCAGGGCATCTGCTACCGCAACCAAGACAAAGTGGGAAATATCAACGTGCGTAAGGGACCGTCGACCAAAACGGCCGTAGTGGCCAAAATCCCTGAGTTTGATGGTGTGCCCGACTGCTATCCTTGCCTGGGAAAAGTCAAAGGTTGGTATAAAATCAATATTGATGGTGTAATTGGATATGTCCGCCAAGACCTGGCTTGCTGGGATGGCATGTGCACCTTCTGAATCTATTAAAGTCCTTAAATTTAAAAAAATATGAAAAGTTTTGGCTCTAAACCGTGGATGCTTCCACAGCCCGTGCTCATCATCGGCACATACGATAAAGACGGAAACCCCAATGCCATGAATGCCGCCTGGGGTGGCACCTGGGATATGCACGAGATTATCATCTCGCTGGCCTCTCATGCCACCACCGACAATCTTGAGGCCACTGGCGAATTCACCGTGGCCTTCGCCACACGCGACACCCTTGTGGCGGCCGACTTCGTGGGAATTGTCAGCGCCAGGAACGATGCGGAGAAAATGGCAAAGACCGGATGGACCATCGAGAAAGCGCCCAACGTGAACGCCCCGGTGTTCCGTGAGTTCCCCATGACCATGGAGTGCAAAGTGCTGCGCAAGATCGATGAGTCGGAGACGGGCTATTACCTGGTGGCAGAGGTGGTCAATATTCTCTGCGACGAGCAATTCCTGGCCGAGGACGGCAACCCCGACGTGGAGCGCATGCAGGTCATCACCTACGACCCTGTGCATCACGGGTATATCCAGTTGGGACAAACCGTGGGCAAGGCCTTTGCAGATGGCAAGCAACTAAAGTGATTCCTTAACCCTCTACTATTCTATAGCCAATTTCATCCAGACACAATAACTTCAAAAAGACCCATGCTTCAAGTCCGTTGCAAGAACATCAATATCACCAAAAGTTTCCCTGAGGGAATTTCGCTCCTCGATGTCTACCAAGCACTCGCCGATGAAATCAAGTTGCCTTATCCTGTAGTCGCAGCAAAGGTGAACAATGCGACTCAGGGACTCAAGTTCAGGCTCTTCCAGAACCGTGACGTAGAGTTCCTCGACGCACGCGAGGGCGCCGGGCACCGAGTCTATGTGCGGTCGCTCTGCTTCGTGCTCTACAAGGCCACGTCCGACCTCTTCCCAGGGTCAAAACTCTTCATCGAGCACCCCATCTCGAGGGGCTATTATTGCAATTTCAAGAAGCGGGGTAACGAACCGCTCACAGAGCAGGATGTGGAGCAAATACGTGAGCGTATGCAGGAGATTATCCACCTCGACATGCCTTTCAGGCGCTCGGAGGCAACCACCGAGGAGGCCATCAGGGTGTTCAAGGAGAGGGGATTCTCCGACAAGGTGAAGTTGCTTGAGACCAGCGGACAAATCTACAGCGACTACTATATGCTGGGCGACACCGTCGACTACTACTACGGACCGCTCGTGCCCTCGGCCGGCTACCTTACGGTGTGGGGACTGGAACTGATGAACGACGGTATGCTGCTCCGGGTGCCCAACCATCACAACCCCACCTTGCTGGCAGAGAAACTCGACCAGCCCCATACGTTCGAGGTCTTCGCCGAGAAGGTAAGGTGGGATATCATCATGCGGCTCTCGAACGCGGGCGACGTCAACAAGGCAGTGCTCAAGGGTCATGCCTCTGAACTCATACAGGTGAGCGAGGCGCTGCAGGAGAAGAAAATCGTGAAGATAGCCGAGGAAATCGACCGGCGTTTCCATGCCGAGACCGACCCCGTGCGCATCGTGCTCATCACCGGCCCGTCGAGTTCGGGAAAGACCACCTTCACCAAGCGACTCTCCGTGCAGCTGCTGGCCTGTGGCTTGCGCCCCATATCCTTCTCTACCGACGACTATTTCGTCAATCGCGTCGACACGCCCAAACTGCCCAACGGACAGTATGACTTCGACAATATCAAGGCAGTGGACAGCGAACTGCTTGAGGACCATCTGGCCCGACTCGTCGCTGGCGAGAGGGTAGAGGTGCCCGAGTATAATTTCGTGACCGGAAAACGGGAGTACAATGGCAAGAAACTGAAACTCCAGGGCGATAACGTGCTCATCATCGAGGGTATTCATGCCCTCAACCCCATGCTCACCAAAAACATCCCGGGCATCGCTTATTACAAGATTTTCGTGTCGGCGCTCACCAGTGTGTCACTCGACGACCACAACTGGATTCCCACTCGCGACAATCGGCTCCTGCGCCGCATCATACGCGACTACAACAAAGGGGCATATTCGGCCCGCGAGACCATCAGCATGTGGCCCAATGTGTGCGCGGCCGAGGAGAAATGGATCTTGCCTTTCCAGGAAACGGCCGATGTGATGTTCAACTCGGCGCTCAACATCGAGTTCGCTGTCTTGCGCAACAATGCCGAGATCATCCTCTCCACCGTGCCCAAGAATTGTCCTGAGTATGCCGAGGCCCATCGCCTGCTCAAGTTCATCCACTATTTCCTCCCAGTGAGCGACAAGGAGATACCGCCCACCAGCATCATGCGAGAGTTTGTAGGCGGCTCCAGCTTCAAGTATTAGTCTTTTATCGTCTCTATGAAACGATGCCTCATGCTTGCGCTGCTCTTTTGTGGGGTGGCGCACACCCATGCCCAGACCGAAAACGTGGCGCGCGAGGATACCCTCCAGGGCGTCACCATCATGTCGAGGTCGGCACAACGCCGGCTTTCCGAGGTGCAGGTGGGCGTGGAGCGCATCGACGTGGGGACGATGGCCAAGGTGCCGGCACTCTTCGGCGAGCGCGACATCATCAAGTCGCTCCAGCTGCTTCCTGGGGTGAAGAGCGAGAGCGAGGCGTCGAGCGGATACCAGGTGCGTGGCGGCACGTCGGCCCAGAACCTCATCCTCCTCGATGGGGCCACCATCTACAACGCGGGTCATCTCATGGGCCTTTTCTCCACCTTCAACGACAACGCGCTCAACAATGCGGCACTCTACAAGGGTATGGTGCCGGCTTATTTCGGAGGCGCCACCTCGTCGGTGTTCGATGTCAGCACGCGCGTGGGCGACATGAGCCAATACCATTTCAATGCCTCTATCGGACTGCTGTCGGCCAACGTGGCGGCCGAGGGGCCTATACAGAAAGAGAAATCTTCCTTCCTCTTTGCCGGAAGGCGGTCGTATCTCGACCTTTTCCTCAAGGCATCGAAAGACTACAAGGACAACACACTCAACTTTTATGATGCCAACCTGCAACTCGCCTTCAGACTGTCGCCGCACGACAGGTTGTCGCTCTCTTTCTTCCGTGGGCGCGACAATATGGGGGTGGTAGACCTCATGGATATGACATGGGGCAACACCACCGCCAATGCCAGTTGGCTGCATACCTTCAACGACCGGCTTTACGCACACACCCAACTCATCTACAGCGATTTCTCCGACGATGTGGGCATCGACATGCTCAATATCTACTACACGATGAAGGGTTTCATACGGCATCTCACCTTTCATCACGACCAGCGGTGGATGCCGTCGAAATCAGTCACCCTCAGGTATGGTCTGGAGACGTCGCTGCTGAAACTGAAGTCGGCAGAGTGGGACATCAACCTGTTGCACCAGCGTGAGAAACGCGACGCATGGACCAATGCCTTCTGGGTGAATCAGGAGTGGAAGGTCTGCGACAGGCTCGACCTCTCGGCGGGTCTCCGCCTGAGGTTGCACTCGGTGCTGGGAGGTGCTCCTTATTACGAGATAGACAGTGAGGGGAACATCAC
>Ga0256407_10014437_pt1 | contig 10399 bp, 6 predicted proteins | sample RumenRJG_04DNA_FD_193489 | JGI IMG/M metagenome (GOLD analysis project Ga0256407, IMG submission 193489) | Bovine rumen microbial communities from Lethbridge, Alberta, Canada - RJG_04 | ecosystem: Host-associated > Mammals > Digestive system > Stomach > Rumen | place: Canada: Alberta | collected... | reverse complement strand
CATTGTGAGATTTTATTTGATTTTGCTTTCCAGTGTGATAAGCGGGATAATCATTTCTTCCATTGATATACCGCCGTGCTGGAATGTTCCTCTGTAGTATGTGACATAGTAATTGAAGTTGTTGGGGTAAGCGAAGAATTTGTCACCGCCACATAGAATATAGGCGCTGCTGATGTTGGGAGAGGGCAGACCTACATTTTTCGGACTCTTGATTTCGTAAACCTCTTTAGAATTATAGTTCAGGTTTTTCCCGACTTTGTAGCGCAGATTGGTGTTTGTCTCTTTGTCTCCGACAACTTTTATCGGTTCTTCCACCCGGATACTGCCGTGGTCGGTCGTAATGATAACTTTATAGCCTGACTGCGCTATGGCCTCAAACAGATTTCTGATTGAGGAGTGGTGGAACCAGCTTTGTGTAATACTTCTGTATGCTGCTTCGTTACCTACGAGCTCATGCATCATCTGGCGCTCATTGCGTGCGTGGGAGATGATGTCTATGAAGTTGATGACAAGGACATTCAGTGGACTGTTCATTAATCTGGAGAACTGTCCCAGGAGTTTGTCGGCACCGACCGAATCGTTTATTTTGTTGTATGTGTATGTCTCTTTCCTGCGATAGCGCTGCATCAACGTGCCGATGAGCTGGCCCTCTTTAAGGTTTTTGCCTTCATCTTCGTCTTCATCTACCCACAGCTCAGGGAACATCTGCTGTATCTGTAAAGGCATAAGTCCTGCACAGATGGCGTTGCGGGCATATTGTGTTACGGTCGGGAGGATACTGTAGTAGAGTTCGTCGTTATAGCTGAATAGGTCACTAATTTCACTCGCTATGGTCTTCCACTGGTCGTAGCGCAGGTTGTCAATGATAATGAGAAAAACTTTCTCTCCGTTGTTCAACAGCGGAAATACGCGTTTGCTGAAGACGTCAGCGCTCAGGAGGGGCCTGTTGGTCTGGGAACCGTCTATCCAACTTTCGTAATTCTTGCGGATGTATTTTTCAAAGAGGTTGTTGGCTTCTTGTTTCTGCATCTTCAGCATCTCGCTCATCTCGCTGCCTACTTCTTCCAACTCCAGTTCCCAATATACCAGCCGTTTGTAAACGTCAATCCATTCTGCCCATGTCGGGGAGTCATTGATTTGCATGCCCAGCTTGGCAAATTCCTGCCGGTAGGATGTCTGGGTGACTTCGGAGAGGATTTCTTTCTTGTGTATGTTCTTTTTAAGTGACAGGAGTATCTGGTTAGGGTTGACCGGCTTGATGAGATAATCTGCTATTTTAGAGCCGATGGCCTGATTCATGATATTCTCTTCTTCGCTCTTTGTAACCATTACTACCGGCACTTCCGGCTGTATTTCTTTGATGCGCTGCAGCGTTTCCAGACCGCTGAGTCCCGGCATGTTCTCATCAAGGAGGATAAGGTCAAAACTCGTTTTTGAGCAGATGTCAATGGCATCTGTTCCGTTTGATGCCTTGATGATCTCGTATCCTTTTTTTTCTAAGAAATATATCTGGGCGCGCAGCATCTCGATTTCGTCATCCACCCATAGCAGCCTTCCGTAAAACCCTATTTTATCATCCATAAGCAAAGTCTTAATACCATTCACTTGAATCGTCTATTATCTCTATCTCGTCATCGTCAGTCTTTTCTGTCTCCTTAGGCTTGACTTCTTCAAATTCATCCCATATAAATTTGCCCGGGTCAATGTCCAGATCCAAGTCTTTGCGGACGTGGATGGGCACAAAGTGCTGGTTGTAGAATATCTGATATTCTTGCAGTGTATATCTCTCATTGACCAGTTTGAGGTTATGGTCTGAGATGATGACCGGGTCTGTATGCTTTAACATTGTCTTGCTGGCAGAGTCTTGGTAGAGTTCCATCGCATAGCGGTGCACTTCGTCAAAGTTTGCAAAGCCTTCGATGATGATTTGGTGTATGGTGTCGGCATGTGCAACGCTGACGTTGAAGTTGCGTATGGCGAATGTGGTAAAGTTGAATTTTGAGATGTTGTAGAGCAGTTTACCTTCTTCCACGGAGTCGGGCGAGAATGTCAGTATAAATGTGAAAGGTTCCAGCCTGTTATCATTGAGCGTGTCTGCTTTTGAAGCTTCGTCTCCGTTGTCAAACAGCATTTTCCGGCTCTCCCAGAAGTCCTTCATGTTATATTGGCCTCCGATGGGCTTTCTGCCCGACTTGATGCCTTCGAGTATTTTGTTAGCTATCTCGCCGATGGGGTCGTCTTTGTATCTTGATACGCTGTCTAAGCGTATCGTAAATGTCTGCATATTGCCATCGTGCAGGGCTGACATGGCTTCCAGGAAGATAAACTTGCTTCTGTTGGCTCCGTCCCTATACTCTGCGTCAGACTTTTCACAGTTTCGGTTGAGTGTCTCAAAGTCGTTTTTTCTGAAGGCTTCATACGCCTCTGCATACAGGGAGTCTTCTATCTGCTTGCCGTAGCGCGCCTTCGTGAAGAAGTTGGGATCCCGTATAATCTCTGTATATGAACTGGTGGGGAATGTGGCTAACAGTTCGCTCCTGTATTTTTCCGCTTCGGCAGGCTCTCCCCATCGCATTTCCATCATGTACATTTTGTATAGCAGGTAGTCTTTGGGCTGGAAGTTGGGGAAGTCGTTATAGAGTCTGGTCAATGTCTTTTTCGCTATGGCATATTCTTCCAGGTCGTCCATTTCGTAGATGCCGGCATAATACAATGCTTCTTCAAGTTTTTTGTTGGATTCCTGGAGTTTTTCCGGCGTAAACGGCAACTGTGCCAGGTAATATTCTCTGCTCAGTTTGTTGTCAGGGTCGTTTTCGCTCTGTTTTTCTTTGCGTGCTTTCTTGCTCTGTTTTATGGAGTCTTTCCGTGCATTCATCAACGAGTCTGCGCGTGCCTGTGCCTCTTTGCTGAGCGCCTCTGCTATGTTAGAAAAGCGCCAGTTGTCGGTGTTGGTGCGTTTCCCCCATTGTTTCCTGAACAGTTCTATGCCTTGGCTGACGCTTTGCTCTTCATAGAAGTACCACATGGCTTCATCGTCGCTGCTGATGGCAGTTACCTGCGGTGTCGGCTCAGTCGTGCCTCTGCCTCTGGTGTTGGCGCGCGCCTGGGCGATGGAGTCCCTGCGTTGCCTCTCGATTTCTTTCTGCCGTTTTTTCTCCAGCTCTATCATCCTGTCGATGGCTTCGTTACGGTCTTTCTCGCTCATGCGTGTCAGCGCCTGCAGACTGTCCTGCAGGAAGATTTCCTCTGAGTAGGGACCAAGTTTCCCCAGCATCTTTGCCTTGAAGTTGATTTCTTCGTAGCGCTCGTAGCCGTAGCGCACACCGCTGATGGCGGCCTTGTAGCAGTCGTGCGCCCTGAGAAATCGCTCCTGCTTGTAGTAGATGTCTCCCAGGGCAATGAGCAACATACTCTTGGCGTAGCTTGTACCTGATGTCTTGTATCTGCCCGCCTCGTATGTCTGTATGGCTTTGGCGGTATCCGGTAGCGCCAACTGTATGTTGCCGATGGCATAGTATATTTGGTCAAGATAGTTCTTGTTGTTAGTCTTCCGCGCCATGGATTTCAGTCGCGAGAGCTTATGTTTGTTGCCGCCTTTCTCCAGAACTTCTGTCTGACTGATCTGTGCATTGAATTTCGTTTCATAGGGAGGATTCTGGCGCATACATTTGCTGAGGGCTTTGTAAGACTGCTTTTTCATGTCAAGCATCTTGTATATCTGTGCCAGCAGGAAGTAACCGCGTGCCCTCTCTTTGCCGCGCTTCATCTCTTTGACCTCTTTCTCTACGTAGGGCAGGGCTTCTTTCCAGTTCTTGCGATGCAGGTGGAGGTCGGCAAGTGCCATGTTGTAATAGCGCCGGCTCTCTTTGGGCACACCCGACCTGCGCACTTTGTCGAGCAGGTCTTCGGCATCGTAATACCATTCCATCTCTACGTAGGAAAGGGCTTGCAGGGCCCGCGCCACTTCTCTTATCTCAGGTTGTGTCTTGTATATCCGTGCGGTGTAGGCAAATGTTGCGGCTGCATCAACAAAACTGCCTTTCTGAAGTTGTGCCATGCCCATGAGAATCCACGCGTTTTTCAGAAACGGATTGAACTCTGTCTGGTTTTTCATGGCTTTTTCCTTGGCTGTCAGTTTGTGGCCGCGCGGGAAAACCGGCTTTTTGTTGATGGAATACAGCTGTATGGCTTTTTCGCACTTGGTGATGGCGGTCTCAAAGTTCCCGCTGCCTATCGTCCGCGAATTCTCGTTGCCGACAATCAGCAGGGGCAACGGCTCCAGGTAGTTGTCTTTGTTGTTGTCACGTTTGGTCCTCATACCCTCAAGGTATGCCTGATGACCGTTGTAGTATGTGTTGTATTTGGCTTTGAAACCCTTCCAGAAACGCACGGAGGCAGTGTTTTTACTGGTATTGCATGAAGTCAATAGCAATAAAACACATGTGAATAACAGTAACCCGATGTTCCGTAGATTCCTATTCATTCCCTGCCGGTGTTATGCTTTAGAGGATTTTAATTTCTTATATTCCAAACGTGTAGAGAGTGTTTTTATTGTCTTGCACAGGGCATAAATCACAATCGAGACAAATACTATCGTCGCACCGCTCGGCACGTTAAACTGGTATGACAGATACAGCCCCAGCAGACTGTCTGCAATGGTAATCAGGATCGACAGTCCTATTGTCTGGCTGAATTTTCTTGCAAAGATGCCTGCGGTTATCTGCGGTATGGACAGCAGCGATATGGCCAGCACTATTCCCATTGACCGCAGGATGGCGACAACCGACAAGGCAATGATGACCGTCAGGCTGTTTTCCAGAAAATTTACCGGCACGCGTATGGAACGTGCAAATTCCCGGTCAAAGGCTATGGCGGCAATCTGAGGCATGTATCTTAGGAAGAACACTGTGGTGATGAGTGTCAGCGTCGCCAGAAAAACGATGTCGGAAGTGGTCGACAGCAGGATGTTGCCGAATATGTAGTTGGGCAGGTCAGGCAGGAATGTGGGCGACATGAAGGCGCAGATTATTCCAAGGCTCATGCCGAAAGCCCATATCATGGCTATCGCTGCATCTTCTTTGACGGAGAGTGTGTGGCTGATTTTCTTTATGCCTGCTGCCGACAGCAGGGAGAACACGCTTGCACCCACTATGGGCGGTGCGGAGCACAGCGCGCAGAGTCCTACTCCGCCCAGCGAGGCATGTGCCAGTCCGCCGGCTATGAATACGAGTCGCCGTGTGACGATATACGTACCGATACATCCGCCCAGGATGCCGGCAAGTATGCTTACAATGAGCGCGTTGGTGAAAAAACTGTAATGCAATAGTTCTAACATGTTGATGTGCCTCTATTCGTTGAGTATTGTGAAGCCTGCGTGCAGGAGGTCTTTCCAGAAACGCGGATACGACTTGCTGACGACTTCGGGGTTGTTGATGCTCAGCCTCTCGTGTGAAAAGGCGCATGGAGCAAATGCCATGGCCATGCGGTGGTCCTCGTAGGTGTCAATCATGGGACTTGCCTCTGGCGTTTCCGTCTTTCCGTTCCAGATGAGCGTGTCTCCGTTTTTCTTCTGCAGGTTCACACCGAGTTTCCTGAGTTCCGTGACGAGGGCTTTTATGCGGTCGGTCTCCTTGATGCGGAGCGTCTGCAGTCCGGTGATATGAAAGGGTATTTTCAGCATGGCACATGTCACCACAATCGTCTGTGCCAGGTCGGGCTGGTTGCTCAGGTCGGCCTCGTAGGTCTCACATCGTGCTCCGCCTTTGCTGAGTCTGACGGCGTTGTCCCTGTATGTTGTCCTGACGCCCAGTGGCTCAAACAGACGGCTGACCTGACTGTCGCCTTGCAGGCTGTCATGGTGTAGGTGCGGCAGTTCGACACTGTGGTTACTGCCTGGGGCCAGGGCCACGATTTCATACCAGTAGGAGGCTGCGCTCCAGTCGCTCTCCACGGTGAAGGCGCCGCCCGTGTAGGTGGATGGCTGTATGTTGAGCGTCCTGTCGCCCTCTTGGCTGATCTTCGCTCCAAACTGCTTCATCAGTTCCATGGTCAGCACGATGTAGCTTTGGGAGGTGATGTCGCCCTCGATGTGTATCTTCAGTCCGTTCTCCATATACGGGGCTATCATCATCAGCGCCGAGATATATTGCGAACTGACATTGCCCGGGAGGGTTGTTTCTCCGCCGGCAAGCCGCCGCCCGCTGATGCGCAACGGCGGAAAACCTTTTTTGTCCATATATTGTATGTCGGCACCGAGTCCCTGCAGTGTCTCTACCAATATACTTATGGGGCGGTGCTTCATCCTTTCCGTACCCGTCAGTATGGTGCGGTTGTCTGTCGAGGCGTAATATGCCGTCAGAAAGCGCATGGCTGTTCCCGCTGCATGGATGTCTGTAATCTCACTGCGGTTGTTCAGTGCCTTGAGCATCACTCGCGTGTCGTCACAGTCGGAGAGATTGTCCAACTGCATCTTGCTGCCTGACAACTGGTTCATTATCAGGACCCTGTTGCTGATGCTCTTTGACGAGGGCAGTTGTATGACGGTGTCAATATGGTCTGGTGCGCGTAGTGTGTAGTGCATGGATGGTCTTGCTTTTTGAAGTGGAGATAATATATAATCTACAAAGGTACATAAAAGTATGACAAAGCCGTGTAAAGAAAAGCAAAAAAGCAGTCATGCCGTTTCTCCCGCCGTTGCCCGGACAGGCACCTGAGGGTTTCTTTGTGCTGATGTCCTTCCCGGCTTTCCCCGAAAGGCTTTCCGTTCCAAAGGCTGGAACGTAAGTTCTATTGGACGGAACATATGTTCCATAGTTTGGAATCTATGTTCCATCCCGTGGAACCGAGAAACCTGCGAGGCATCACTGACGCCGGTAAGGAGGAGAAAACGGGAAACCCCTCATCTGGAGTGGTACACCCGCAACAACGGTCACGCTGTCAGAAACAGGAGAGATTGGGGTATTTTCCATCGTATTCACGATTGAACAGCCCGCCTGCCTTTGAGCGGACTGATATGAATACAAAGAGAGGAGAACCATGCGGTCCTCCTCTTTGTTTCTTCAATGTGCAAAGGAATAATAAACGTCGGGATAGCGGCTTCAGAGATGTCACATTGAGGCATAAAAGAAATCCAAACTGCTGATGACAGCGGTTTGGATTTTCTCCCGGTCGGGGTGACTGGATTCGAACCAGCGACCTCGCGCCCCCCAGACGTGTACTCTAACCGGACTGAGCTACACCCCGTAACGTGATGCAAAGGTACAATAAATAATTTGAACATGCAAAAATATATGGCTTTTTTTAGTCTGCAATAAAATATTTTGTATTTTTGTTTGACTATATTATACTGGAATACAATGAGAAAGAGTTTATTCTTGGCTTGTTTGCTTTTGACGTCAGTCATTGGGATGACGGCCCATAGTGCAGGTGAATACAAGTTGTTTTTGCAGAATGACAAAAGTGTCAGCTATTGTGTACCGACACAAGAGATTGACTCCGTCACTGTGGTGAGTATGGGAAGTAAGAAATTGCTTAAAATATACTCTCCTGGAGGCAAAGTGCAACATTCAGCACTCGTGTCCTCAACTGATTACATGAGGGTTTTGCCAGATTCGGTCTGCCTGCTTGAATATGCCGCTTATAAAAACGGAGATGACTGGGCGCCGGCTCTGGAGAAAGCATTGGGATATCACAGCATAGTTTATGTCCCTGAAGGTGAATACAGCTGTTCGCAACTGAACATTCCCAGTGGAAAAACTCTGAGGGGAGCAGGAGAAAAAACAGTTTTTGTGCCTTTGACTGCCGGCTTGTTCAGGGTGGACGGTTCCAAAGGAAAAGGAGCTGTCGTAGCAGAAGATGTGGCGGACTATAGCGACCTGCTGGTACTGACAGACGCATCGGCACTGAAAGTTGGTGACGATGTGATGATTCAGTCACAGCGCAACTGTATGCTTAAGGAAGGTATCGGGGGTATTAATTATGATGCTGACTGGGTGTTGGGACGTACGGCGAAAACCAGCGTGTTCTATGGCGAGTTTGACAAGGTGCAGAGCATTGATGGGCGACAAGTCAAAACAGTTGGCAAACGTATTTTTCCCTGTTATTACAAGGATGACTCACGGGAACCCGAAGTACCGTCTGATGGATATGTGACAAGACCAGCCGCAACGGTGCATAAAGTGGACTTTGCCAAAAATGTCATACTGGCGGATTTTGCGATAAAAGGGACGGCACAATGCTATAAGCCGATATTGCTGAAGTATGTGGATTCCTGTAAGGTGGAGAATGTTCACTATGGCTCTTCTGTTCTGACTTGTAATGAGGATTCGGCATATTCTTTGACGATTATCAGGATAATGTATTCCAAGAATACTGTGATTAAAGACTGTCATTCTATCTTAGAAGAGGAAGCATTGCGGCAATTGAATGCATTGGAACGTAACTGGGATAATTTTTCATGTTACAATATCTTTAAGATAGAATCATCCCATGGCTGCGGATTTGAAGACTGCTCGTCAAACGGAGCTACCCATGCCTTTAATATAATCAAGAGTAACTCAAAGGAGAGCATCTGTTCCGCCAACTGTTTCATCCGTCGTTGCAAGGCAAGTCATAATATATGGTCTGGAATGAATATTACCCAGGGGTGCTGGAATAATGAAGTTTCTGATTGTGTGGTGACGTCCAGCGGACAAGGTATTACCGTTTTCTCCCGTTTGTCAAGAATAGTAAATAATACAGTGTCAACGGATTTGCCATTTGGGACAAACTATATCTATACACATGTGAGCTCAAAGAGTAATGGTAAGACTGTTTACTTGGGTGGCACGGCCGGTATTATGCTTCCAGAAGGCTACAGTGGCGGTCAGAAGGATAAGCGTACTGTTGTTTCCGGAAATGCTGTTTCGGGCTTTTATACAGGAATATCAGTGCGTGACGGCTACGAAAGTAAAAATATCTTTGAGACAGGAATAATCGATATAACCGGCAATAAAATAGAAGGTTGTTTTAACGGTGTCGGAATCTACAGGAACGGCTATAACACAACTCCGGTATATTTGGACATAATCGTTTCCAATAACAGTTTTGTCAGAGCTGTGGATCTGGCACCGTACAGCAATACTTATGAGCCGAAAGCGATCTATGTGCCGGCGGGAGTGACCGGGGTTGTGTCAGACAATAATACTCAGAAAGGATTTTGAGAAGGAAAAGGGGTAGAGAGCAGTCAAAGCTTAAGCTCCACTACAGTGTATGAATAAGGATAAATGCTTATGGGCTTTCCTTTTTCCTGATGCTGTGCTTGAGGCGTAATCTTGCGCGGATTTTCGGGCGTATTGTCGTCATCCGGTTGGCCGGAGATGGACCACACCTTGACGGAACGGTAAGTCAGATTAGTGGTGATGTCCTGTTGCTTGTCTGACGTGTTGGCGATGTGGAGCACGATGGTCTTCCCCTGGGTGTCCCTTGTGGCTGCGATATCCAAGTCGGGGAGAGAGGTCGTACACTCTACGCATAGAGGCTGGTGATGGCGGGCAGACAGTTGCTCGGCATAGCTTGTGGGCTGGTGCCAGACCTGTGAGGGCGTGAAGAACACCTGTCCCTGATTCCAGCCGTTGTCGTTCTGGCGGTAGGGTTCCAAGGCATTGGCCTGACAGGTTGTCAGTACGAAGTCTGCGTTTCTCCTGGCAGCATTCTGGGCGATGATGTGTCCCAGCATACGGCTGATGCCGTGGGTGGAGCCGTTTTCCTCAAAGATGGCGCAGCGGGTCTTGGTGTCGGGGACCCATTGTCTGAATTTGCGTTGCATGCGTTCCAAGACGCCCTGTACCTGGCGGGGCTTCTTGAAAGAAGGGTCGTCAACCCATGGATGATAGTCCCAAAATGCCACCCTGTCCTGGATGGCCTTGAAGGTGCTTTCCATGTAGGGCGAATTCTCGCGCCACCATGCGGCGGAGACAAACTGGAGGCAGGAGTCCACGCGGAGCATGGCATCGGTGAGGAGCTTGAAGCGCTCTACATAATGGCGGTAGCCAGCTTCGTCGCCCAACTGGATGACCTCTTCATTGCCCAGTTCGACATATCTGACATTGAAAGGCTCAGGGTAACCGTCCTTCAGGCGTTGGCTGCCCCATGTGGTGTTGGTGTCGCCGTTCAGATACTCTATGAGATGAGCGACATCGGCGGGATTGTCTTCCATGTTGATGGCAAATGAAGGTTCCATGCCAAGAGAGCGGGCGAGAAGGACAAACTCAACGATACTGAAACCGTTGGTCTCATATCGGTACCATGAGCCCCTGTAAGGTTGCCGATGCTGTCGGTTGCCAAGCATGTGGCGTGTCATATATTCAGGCGAGTTTACCATAGAGCCGCCGTAGCGCAGGAAAGTGAGTCCTTCATTCTT
>Ga0256407_10014436_pt1 | contig 10399 bp, 8 predicted proteins | sample RumenRJG_04DNA_FD_193489 | JGI IMG/M metagenome (GOLD analysis project Ga0256407, IMG submission 193489) | Bovine rumen microbial communities from Lethbridge, Alberta, Canada - RJG_04 | ecosystem: Host-associated > Mammals > Digestive system > Stomach > Rumen | place: Canada: Alberta | collected... | reverse complement strand
CATCGCCATCAGTGCAAACGCAAAGAAGGTTAACACCGCAGTGTTCAACTCAGTAAAGGTAAACGCACCCGTGCACCTGGTCATCGTCCCCAGCAGGGAATACTCAGTTGACGTCACCTCACGCGAATCAGGCCTCGCATCCGCCATCTCCTGGAGCATCAAGGACGGCGTGCTCAACATCTCAGCCCGCGACCTCGAGACCCTCGAACAGGCCAACGGCACAGTGGATGTCATCGTATCAGCCCCACAAGGTGTAGATTACACGATCGGTCAGGACATGCAGCAGGTGTCCAGCAGCAAGAAGCGCGCTCCACTCTTCCGTCGCCATCATCGCCGCTAAACCATAGCCACTCTCTCTTATACAACATATATACCAATGAAGAAGAGACTCTCACATGGGGAGTCCCTTCTTTTTTATGTCGAAAGACCGACCTTTTACCCTCCTGCTAAATTGTCAAGTATTCCTTGACTGTTGACGCTTGCTCCAGTTCATGTCTATTTATAATAGAGAAATGTTGTGAATTATCCATTCTTCATCAATGTTCGATGGATTGTCACGATATAAATGGAACGAGAATTGAAGTAATATACAAGATTCATCGGCAAAATACGGCATCTATTTCATGTTGAGTGGCATTCCCACTCTTCATGGACACGCGAATCTCCTCATCTAATTCTTCTTCTGAGAAGAAGCAAGCCATTGACATCTCTAACATGGTTTTAGAATCACCACGCTTTCCTGTGTGCCTTGTTGTTGGACGCGCAGCCATTGCCAAAGTGGGTTCTTGAACCATAGAAGGAGCTTCCTCCCTACTATTTAACTTGTTAGTATAGTCTTTCATATCGTTGGGCTTTTTGTTTTCGTGTGCAAATATAATATTCAATTGTACAAAAGGTACGACTATTTCTCAGCAGAGGCAGGTTATTTGGTGACAAGGGTGGGTGGTTATTTCACTTGCCAATGTCCAGTTTTATTGCTGCCAATTCGAATGATGACACCTGCCTTTTTCAATTCTCCCAAACGTCGCTTGACTGTTGCCTCTGACACTCCTATCATAGTGGCATATTCAGCATAGTTGAGGCTGGCGTCTTTCAATATGGCACGATATAATTGTTCCGTTATCGGGTCAGAGAATGCGTTTATCGGGTCAGACGTAATATTTATCGGGTCAGACGCAATATTTATCGGGTCATCGGTCTGTGATTTCTTATATGCTTCAATCTCTTTGCTGATGTTCCGGATGTGTTCTTCCAGCATGAATTCACGGAAGGGCTCAAGCGATTCTTGTTCACGGACATCAACAAGAGCCTGAATGTATTCGGCCTTGTCTTCTCTGTTGCCTCCTCCAATGACACCTGAAACGAATGTAGCATCTTGTTTTCTATTCACTTGCAAAGTTACGAAAAAAGATTCACATATCCAAATGAATGCGCATTTAATTGGGATTATTCCGCAAAAAGTTACAAGATAGCGTTTTGTCTTACTCTGAACGGCGTGACGGCGCTTGTAAAAAAATCGCTTGATTTCGAAAAAATATCTATGTTTACTTGCATGTCTTAGGAAAAAGTATTAACTTTGTACCGTAATTAAAGAAAAGCGCACACGAGCCCTGACGACCTCCACGAAAGGGCAAAAAGACAAGGAAAAGTGCCCCGCCGGCAAGCGTGCCGAGAGGCGGCGGCAAAGCATCAAAGAGGTGACGGCAAAAGGGTGGATTGCCGGCGGCAAAATAAAGGGGCGTGAAAAGGGACTGAAAACGTACGGTAAAAGTGAAAAACTAAGAACTAAAAACTAAAAGTGAAAGTTGCTTGACAACAGAAAAATAATCTATTCAATCTCTTAATCATCCGCAACGCGGATTAGTCGTAAAAAACTAGGTCGCAAGCGGCCGATGAGAGGATTGGGAGGATTTGGAAGATGAAGAAGATTCGAGTTTGTTCGAAAGATTCGTGTTCGTCTGAAATAAATTTCCTACAAATCGGAGTAGGGAGGAATGTCCTGCAGAAAGGTATAGGTGCCGTTCTGCAGGTCAACTTTGCAGCAGTAGTGTTTCAGACCGTTGCTCACGACGAGGTATTCGACTTCGAGCACCATGTTGTAGCGGCATATCTGGTTGAATACTTTCTGGGTGATGTCCACATCGGGACGTTTGTATTCGATGATCATCAGAGGCTTTAGACCTTCCTGACGATAGACCACTGTGTCGCAACGGCGACTCATGCCGTTGAGCGTCACAGCCACTTCGTTGGCCATGAGCGTAGGGGAGTAGTCCTTCTGCTCGATGAGGAAATGCACAAAATGCTGACGCACCCACTCCTCTGGGGTGAGGGCGACGAACTTGCGGCGAAGCACATCCTGTATCTTCACCATCCCGTCCATTTTCTTGATGTTTGCCTCGAAAGGCGGCAAATTCAATGGTTGCATCTTGACGTATTTGGAAACAAAGGTAAGGATTTTTGACGGATTAGCAATAATTTTCAATTTTCAATTCTCAATTCTCAATATAAAATGCTACCTTTGCACAAAAGAACGCCCTCTTATGGCAAAAGCAAATATCACACATCGCGAAATCGTGGAGCAGATTCTGCGCAAGGATTATAAGCCCATCTATCTCCTGATGGGAGAGGAGGCTTATTACATTGATCGCATCGCTGAGTATATTGCCGACAACGTGCTGACAAAAGATGAGCAGGATTTCAACCAAACTGTGGTCTATTGTACGCGCGAGACGGCTGTTGCAGACGTGGTCAATTGTGCACGCCGCTACCCGATGATGGCAAAATTTCAAGTGGTAATTGTTAAAGAGGCGCAGAATTTGTTAAAAATTGACGAACTTGCCACTTATGCACAAAATCCAATGCCGTCCACTATTTTGGTGATTTGCTACAAAAATGGGAAGGTGGATGGACGCAAAAAACTGGTGCCTGCCGTCGAAAAGGTGGGCATCGTGTTCGAAAGTCCCAAATTGAAGGAGGGCATGCTGCCACAGTTCATCGCTGACTATCTGAGACGCAAGCAGATAACCATCGAGGAACGTGCTTGTCTGATGATGGCAGAGAGCGTGGGCTCGGATCTGAACCGTCTGGCTGGCGAACTGGACAAGCTCGTTCTGGCATTGCCAACAGGACAAACACGCATCACAACCGACCTCGTACAGGGACATGTGGGTGTGTCTAAGGAGTTCAATGTGTGGGAGTTACGTACTGCCATTGCCAACAAGGACATTGCCAAGGCCAACAAGATCATGTACTATATGGAACAGAATGTGAAGAGCAATCCTCCTGTGATGACTGTCTCCACTTTGTTCAACTTCTTTGCGCTGCTCATGCAGGCCTGGTACTCCCCTGAACGCACAGAACAGGGCTTGATGAAGCATCTGGAATTTCGCCAGACGTGGCAACTGCGTGAATACACGACTGCCATGCGTCATTATTCTGCTTTGAAGGTGATGCAGATCATCGGCAAACTTCGTGAAACGGATGCTCGACTCAAGGGTATCAATCGGGGTAACTTGACCGATGCCGACATCATGCACGAACTTCTTTTTTTCATCTTGCACTAAATCCGGTCTCTAATTCGACTCGGATTTTTTGTTCGCAAAAAGTGCCCGGAAAAATTTTGTTCGGGAAAACTGTTCTAAAAAATTGCAAGGCGATTTTTGAGCATCGGGAAGGGTGCCGAAAGTCGCCTTCATCTTGCCAGAAAAAACAAAGTCAAGCCCAAAATCCTTCAATTTTTTAGCTCCAAAATCCTGAACAAAATCTCTTTCACCCAAAAATCTGAACAAGAATTTTACCCGTCTTTCATCGGAAAATCAGCACTTTAACCCTTAAAATGGGGCTAAAAAATGCGTCTATTTCCAGCCAAAAACGCACCAGAAACCACCTGTTCGATTCTCGCAAATTCGCTCTCTTTTTTGAAAAAATGAAAGTGCCCAAATTTTACATTAACAAAATTTAAGTTTCAAGAAGTGGTGATTTACAAAGTTAAAACACTCTTCTTGTAAATTGGTTTTACAAAATAAAACCAGCAATGACGCCTGTAGCATTTTACAAACATAAAGGACGCAATATTTTACATTTCTTTATCTAAAATTTTATCAAAATAAATATCGAAAAAATGCACCTTAAACACTCTTCTCGTAAGTGCTTGTTGTATTGATAATTACGCACTTTTATTCGATGTATAATCATAAAATTTACGATTTTCACCCTTCTAAAATGCCCAAAAACGGCAGTTTTTCCCTATAAAATGAAAAATGAGCCAGGAATAACCATATTCCAATCAATTACTTGTATAACAGCCATAAAGTGATAGAAAAGGAGCCTTTTACAGGTGTAATTTTACAGATATATTATACTTTACAAAAAGCAATACACTACAGTTTTCCAAATTGCAATTTTGAAAATAGAAAAATTAATTTTAAATATACAAAAAGAAACCAAAATGTTTTGATGATTGGAAAATAATGCCTACCTTTGTAAAAAATTAGTAAAAACAAGAAAAATAGTACTATTACATGACTGACAAGGAAAAAATCGAGTTGATCATCCAGGAGAAGCACCTCAACAACACCCAATTTTGTAATGAGGTCTGCATCGCACCTGGTACCCTCTCTCACATTTTGAGTGGTCGCACCCAACCTACCCTGAACATTCTTCGAAGTATCGTTCAGGCTTTTCCTGAAATCAACCCTGCGTGGTTGTTCTATGACCAGGAACCGATGTACAAAAATTCGGACTCTCCTACTCCAGAAAATGAAGAGTCGGATCATACCAATTTAAATAATAGTAAGGAGGATGTCGCTTCGTTCGATGATGGTCAGTTGCCGCTCTTTGCATCTGCCCCCACTTCTGTTGCTCAACCCACCCCTTCGCCAACTGTTGGTGCGCGTCGTTCATCGTCTCCATCGCCAGCACCTGTCACAACACTCAACGTACAAGACATCGTGGCAGAAACTTTGAAGCAACAGCAGAAGCCTCCTCGCAAGGTGGTCGAGGTGCGCATCTTCTTCGATGATGGTACTTTCGAGACTTTCAGCGCTAACTAAAAATGTAACAAAAATTTAGGATTGTTAATAGGTGTAATGATTTTAACAATTGGTAGTTAGAATAGTTTACTTATTGACAATCTTTTTTTGTCGATAAAAGGCAATCAAATAGGATTTTCATCAAAAATTGAGAGGTCACCATCAAAAAAGAGCCACTTGGGGGTGACTCTTGGGTGATTTGCTGGAAAAAGTGACTCGGATGGGACTCAAACCCATGACCTGCAGAACCGGAATCTGATGCTCTATTCAACTGAGCTACCGAGCCATGAATGTTACATTTCGGCGGCAAAGTTAAGGAATTTTATCGATATTTTTGATTTTGTTGCCGATTTTTGTTTGAATTTTGGATTTTTGTGGTACTTTTGCAAGAAGAACACGAAAAATGACGAAGAAATGAAGCTTACGAAAGCATGGATTAAGACGATTTGGACGATGTGTCTGCTGACATGTGCATTGACGGCATCGGCTCAGTTGTATAATGCCCCTAAACATAAGCATGGCGACTGGTATATGGGTATTGGAGGTGGATTTAGTCAGTCGATGGCGGAGAATGCGGATGCCACAGACTTCATCTTCCACCAGATGCCTTCCTTTAGCGGTGTGCTTGGACATAATTTCTCGCCAGTCTTTGGTATTCAGGCCAGCGGAAGCATCAATTCGCAGGTGTCGCGATGCAGTGAGGCGGCTTCGAATGCTATGCCTGAGGTGTATGGCAATGGACGCTACAATTTCAAGTTCCTGTCGGCTTCTTTGTCGGCTGTGATCAACATCACCAACGCCTTTTTCGGCTATGAGGTGGAGCGTCCAGTCACATGGAACCTCATCTTTGGAGCTGGCGGCATCCAGACCTTTGCGTTTGATGACAAGTTGGCGTTGTGGAATGTGACGCCCAATGCCGAAAAGCCCTATTATCCTGTGAATAAGGAAGGTAGCAGGTACATCACGGGTCATGCGGGCATGCAGATGGCTATCCGTCTGAACGAGCCTTGGGACATCTGTGTGGATTTGCGTCTTAACGGTACAGACAATAAGTATAATGGTGCGAGCGATGGCAACACGCTTGACTTCTATCTTGATCTGATGGTCAACTTTGTTTATCACTTCAAGAACGGCAAGCAGCAGTTGCGCCGTTTCCGTCAGCCTCCCAAGGAGCCATTCGTTGACCCTGTGCTGATTGACCACACGCGTGACTATCGGGAGACGGTTCGCTACGGAGAGGCGATGTACACGGAGATTCCTTTCTATTCAGGCTTCTACTACCTGAACTCCACTACCAACAAACGTGTGGAGCATGTGGCGAAGTTCCTCCAGTCGCATCCGTTGGTGAACCTCAACATTGTGGGTCATCCAGACATCATTCCCGACGAGGATGAGGAGTATCACCGTGTGCTTGCCGAGAAGCGCGCAGAAGCTGTTCGCCAAGCCCTTGTGCTGAACTTCCACGTTGATCCCACACGTCTCCGTACTTCCTACAGCGACAAGGCTCTGCAATCTTACAAGACCGTTCGTGAGTGGGTGCCTGCCGTCAACTTCATCATGGAAGATCCAGGCGACGAGATCCCTTCCATCGACAGGAAGGAATGATGGATTATAGGAAAGTGTAAATAAGAAGAGGAGTGCAACACTGCACTCCTCTTCTTATTTTATTTTTTCTTTCAGTCCTTATTTTTTCTTCAGCAATCTCAGGTAGTAGAGGCCGGGGCACATGGTGTTGGGCGATGCTACGATGCGGAAGGTGAGTTGGGGTTTGATGTTGCCCGTTTGTGGGTCGATGAGGAGGTCGTCGGGGATGGCGTACTCGACATTGAAGAAGCCTTGTTCGTCGGCACCTTGCATGCGGGGCTGGATGGTGATGTCGCCCAGTTTCTCGTCATCGAGGTAGATGTTGGCTGTGCGGCCGCGATCGGAAGTGATGAAGCGGAGCATGAGGGTGAGGTCGGTCTCGAGTCCCTTGTTCTCGATGACATATTGGATGAACTCGCCGTTCTTGGCGTCGCGATAGTTCTCGCCACGATAGCTGCCGCTGGTGGAGCCTGTGGAGAACTTGACTTCGTGACCTGCTTCGCTCTGCTGTTCGCCTGTGGCTACGTAGTCGATGGTGCGAGCCTGGAGTGCCTGTTCCTCAGCGTCCTTCTTGCCCATGTCAGAGTTGGCGTAGTCTTCCTTCGTGCCCTGGAAGAAGTAGCAGGAGTAGCGTGAGTGCTGGATGCTGTAGAAGGGTTCGAGCGGCAGCGTGCCCTTGTCGGTCTTGAGCGTGAAGCTCAGCTTGGTTGGGTCTTTCTGCTCGATGTTGCTGAGCACCTCGGAGCGGTTGCCGATGAGGAGCGGAGCTGATGAGAGGGGCTTGGCTGCTGAGCGTGCGCCTGGAGAGTGATCCATGCGTCCTTCGCCTCCGTATTCGTTGGGCAGTTGCGCCTCAGTCTCTGTGCGGGCAGCGAGAAGGATGGGGCCATACTTGAAGGCGATGTAGCTCTTGTAGTCGGGACATTCCTCGTAGCGGAGCTTCATGGGGAGGTCCACGCTGAAGGTCTCGCCCTTCTTCCAATTCTTGGTGGTGCAGACATAGCTTGCCTTGCCGTCTTCGCTGGCCCAAGAGGGTTTGCGAACGGCGATGGTGTATTTGCCGCCCTTGGTGATGGTGAAGGTGCTCTTCGTCTCGTAGGGGAACTTGGTCTCCTGACGGATGCCGAACTTCTTGCTGTTGAGTTCGCTGGCCGTGAAGAGGTTCACGTAGAGCGTGTCGTTGGTGGCGCTATGTGTATAGATGAAGTGACCGTATTTCGAGTGGTTCTCCATGCCTGTGCCGACGCAGCACCACATGCCCTGGTTCACCTGCGAATAGATGCGGTAGGAGAGGGGGCGCAGCGAGGTGAAATAGACGTAGCCGCCCGTCTTGGGGTCTTGGGTGGACATGATGTGGTTCCACATCGTTGCCTCGTAGAAGTCGGCGTACTTTGCGTCGTGCGTGTCGTCGAAGAGGTCTTCCGAGAGCTTCAGCATGTTGTTCGAGTTGCACGACTCAGGACCCTCCATATTATTAATGTACAAGTGGCCGTTCTGATGGCTCTGGAAATGCTCGCTAATGGAGTTGCCGCCGATGCAGACGGTGCGGTTCTGTGCCACATCGTTCCAGAAGTTCAGCACGGCGTTGCGATAGTCGGTCAGCGACTTGTCCTCCTGCCAAGCACGTTCGAAGCCGATGTACTTCGGCACCTGCGTGTTGGCGTGCTTACCGTCGAGGAAGGTCGGGTTGAACGTCTTCATGCCGTCGATCATCTGGCGATGGCTGTACTTCTTCGCAGCCTCGAGATATTTCTTGTCGCCGAAGATCTTGTAGGCATCCACCAGCGTCTCGTTCATGCCGCCATGTTCCGAGCCCAGCACCTGCTGCATCTGCTCGTCGCTGATGTTGCTCACCAGGTTCACGCTCCAGTCGGCAAGCCCGCGGAAGAGCTCCTTGCCCACTTGGCTGTCGGCATAGAGGAAGGCATCCCTCAGACCCGCCAGCACCTTATGCTGACAATAGAAGGGCACCCAGCCGCCCGAACGGCGGAACTGCGAGATGTCGCCGGCATAGAGGCCCGTCCAGATGTGGTTCAGGGGCTGTCCGCCGATGAATCCCTTCAGACCCTTCGTGTCGTCCTTGTAGGCATCCTGACAGTCCTTCATGATGGCGAGGCAGTAGTCCAGCTTCTCCTTCATCTTCGCCTTCGTGCCGGCATCGTTCGAGGCGGCATAGGCCAGGGCGAGGGCGCTGATGTAGTGTCCGCCCACGTGTCCGCTCAGGTCGAAGCCCGCATCGCCGCCCCAGTTCGGGAAGTTGGGATGCTTCTCCTCCCATCCGTAATACTTCGACGAACTGTCCTTCGACAATCCTGCCTGACGGATGAAGGGAGTCATCAGCCGGTCGGCATCGTATTCCAACAGCAGTCGGTCGTTCGTTTCCATCATGGTCTTCATCGGACCCTCGAGCAGCGTCACCTCCTGGAGGTCGAAATGCTGCGGATAGATTTCGCTTTGTGCAGCAGCGGGACTCGAATGCAAGGCGAGCGCCGTCGTTGCCACTGTGATAGATAGAATTTTCTTCATCATAGGTGTGTTTGATATTGTTATAAAGTTATAAAGAATTTCGGCACAAAGGTACGGCTTTTATGGTAAATAGCCTTGCAATTGTGTAACATTATTTATAAAATAGGTAACAATATGTTGATGACCTGCGTGAATAGGTGGAGGCTGTTGAAGGATTAAAAAGCAATCGGATGTGTTGTTGGCACATCCGATGTTTTTAGAAAAGTCTTGACGCTCGCTTGTAATTGAGTATTTGGATGTCGGCACTGGTGTTTTCCATCTTGCCTGCATAAATAATTGCAGATGACCTGCCAGATTGGGCAAAAATGCTTTTTATTGAATTACAATATATGTGAGTGTAATGTCACTCTTATTTATGGAAAGAAATACATTGGAATTATTTTGATAATCCAATAATTGTACACAAGAAACATCATGGGAATGTAGTGAACTACGCTGTTCTCCCCCCGTATTGTATGATTCATATGATTGTAAGTTGTTATTATTGCTGACAACAAACTCTTTGTGGATAATTCCGTCAATATATGCGGCAATATAAAGACCCGTTTCATCGCATATAACAAGATATAATTGCTTATCTATTCCAAATCCAGTGATAATATATGGGGTATAAATAAAATTGGATTTTGGCACCTCTTGTTGATGGACTTTTAATTGTACCATAGAATTGGGTTTAGAGCATTTGTTTTGATAATACATTAGAGCCCAATCCTCTTCTTTCCATTGATGTCCTTTATTGGGTTTGGTTATACAATCCACTTGATTGTGAGAAATAATATAATATGTATTATCCAAACATAGGAGTCGGTTTATTGCTCCTTGATATGGATATAACTTTTTTGTTTTTTTATCATTAAACACCAAATATGAGGCTAACTGATAGTCTTTAAAATCTAAGTACGTAACAGAATATCTGTTGTCCTCATACATAATGTCACTAGATTCACCCGTTTCAATCCACTTCTTTGAAATAAAGTCGAAGCAATAGTCATGAGGATGTTCTATTTCATCATTGATAAAGAATGAAATAGAGTCTTCTTCCTCATATTCCATATCATAATAGATGGGAGTGTTTGAAGAACGAGCCATTAATATTAAAGAATCTGAGCGGTTAAATAAAGCGATGTTCTTTAAACCCTAAAATCCGCAACTATCATCCAATACACGATTAAGGGTAGATTTATGAGTCGTTAGTAGCAGCTTTCAGTAAAAAGCAACAGCACAACATCAATATGTAGCCACCATCCCCTTACCCCACG
>Ga0256407_10014435_pt1 | contig 10399 bp, 18 predicted proteins | sample RumenRJG_04DNA_FD_193489 | JGI IMG/M metagenome (GOLD analysis project Ga0256407, IMG submission 193489) | Bovine rumen microbial communities from Lethbridge, Alberta, Canada - RJG_04 | ecosystem: Host-associated > Mammals > Digestive system > Stomach > Rumen | place: Canada: Alberta... | reverse complement strand
ATACAATATTATTTTGATGTAGCTAAAAATTCTACAGGCAGTCTTTATAGTGAAGAACAAAAATAATAAACTTTAAAAAATAAAGAAAACCACGTTCTTGGCAGAGTAGGACGTGGTTTTCTTTTGCTTATATAACAGCTTTAAGCATTATTAATTTTCGTTTTACATCTTCGGATATCTTACTTACTTTAGGTAAATTTTTTATTGTATTATCATTTAATTGCTTAGGAAATGTTCTTGTTAAATAGTTTATAAATAAAAGATTTGTAACTACATCTGTTGTTTCACTATTTAGAAATAAATCAATTTTACTTTTTAACCAACTTTTACTTTTATTATTTAGTTTTAAAAGTTTAAAAGTTCTACCTAATATCATAAAAGATTGTTTCGTTTTTGCAGTGTATTCAATACCTTTTAAATTACATTGTGATTTGATATATCGTACAAAATCTTGAACTGTCCAATCATCAATGTCTTTTAACTGTATTATCATTTACTTTCCTCCCACAAGTTGGACAACCTTTTTTCCAAACATACTTACAGTTTGTGCATTTATAGAATTGACCACTTGTTTGTATCTTTAATGAACCACATACAGGACATTCAACCATTATTATTCTCCAAGTAATTTTTCTATTAATTCTTTTAATTCATTATATGATTTGAATCCGGATATTTTTTCAAGTAATTTACCGTCTTTTATAAATAAAAGTGTCGGTGTGCTCATTATACCCATACCGGAATACAGTTCTGGAATACCATCATCTATGTTTATATCTTGAACTGATATTTCATTTTTAAAATCAATTTGCAATTTCTCTAATATAGGTGTTAACATCTTACAAGGTGTACACCAAGTTGTATATAATTTAATTATATTAATCATTAATCAGTACCCCCAACAAATTTACATTCAGTTACAATTTCTAAAGGACAATCCTTTTCTTTATTTGCATTAAATTGTTTTAATATTTTACAGTAATTTTGATGACCATCTAAAAAATTACATGGACAATTTTCACAGCATTTTATTTCATCATATAAAAACCAATAAGATTTCTGCATTATTCCCTCTCATCTTCTAATACATGATCTGCATATTCAAATAAACCATCTGTACATTTGTCTGCCAACTCAAAAGCATCTTCTTCAAGAGTTTTATCTATACCTATATTCTTAATTGCTTTAATAATCTCTTCTTTAAGTTGTGGTAATTGCTGATCATAAAATAAATCTTTTTTACTCATTGTTCGTTTCTCCTTTTTTTCTTTCATTCTAGTAGATGGATTCGAACCATCGCCTCGACATATCAAGTCTATGTTACCACCAATTTGTAAGTGATAAGTTTACAAATATGTAACAGTCAGATGCAAGGCATCCCGCTCTCCCGCTGAGCTATACTAGACTAGATTTATTATACTAAATTTTTTATTTAGAGTCAAGATTAAATTGTTTTTGTATAAAATCTTTTATCTGCTTCTTTCTGTCTTTCCGGACTAAAATTACTAATTTTTCTTAAATACCCTATAACTCTTGTAGCATGTGAAACATTTTTACTGTGACATTTTGTACACTCATTCAAAGTATGTTTATTTATATAACCACAATCTTCGCATATGGTAACCTTAACATTTGTTGTCCAGTAGTTACATCCAGTTTTTGCAGCTACACAGTAAAGTTTTTTATATGATTCTTTTGTAGGATATTCTTCAAGATTTAAATGTAATGCAGAACCACCGTCAAGATATTGTAAATTTTGTTTACCATGTAATATAAATTTATCAATAGCATCTATTTCAGAGTCTTCTACTTTATATAAATATGAATTATAGCAATCTCTATTCTCAGGAACTACATAACCGTCGGCTTTGTCCCATGCATAATTTTTAACACCAAGGTTTTCAGCCGGCACAAATTCCGTATTAAACATTACACCGTACTTAGATTTACCTTCCTTATTTGTATCGTATATTACTTTTAATAATTTCGTAGTAAAGTCTAAGTACTCTTGGTTATTATCAATTGAAAGTCCTTTAAATTCAGCGGCTTCTATAAATCCATTTATACCTATTGTAAGGAATTTTTTATCTAATGATAAGAATCCAAGTGTGTATAGTGGCATCATTCCTGCATTATAATAATCCATATAATATGCTTTCGTAGCTACTTGATATTTGTGTATTTTCTCTACTTGTAATTTTAATTCGGTTTCTATGTCTTTATTTTGTCTTGTAGCATTTTGAACCAATCTATTAATATTAATTGTAATAACATTGATAGAACCTGCTTGTGTTCCACCAGCACCTAAAGTAAAAGAAAATGTATTATCTTGCAACTCATTTCTAAGTCTGCAACACGATGCTAATGAGTCAACAGAATCACTTTCATATTTAAAAAACGAATTACCTTTGGAGTCTTGATCAGCACACATATCCAAAAATTCTTGATCAATCGGACCATTTTCATCAACAACTAAAGCTGCGGTAATTACCGGGAATGTTAATAATGCTCTACGTCTTTCTTCGTTAAACCAGTTCATAAAGAAAGCTTGAAGTTTTTTAACCGTTTCAAAATTTGGTTTTGAGTAATCCGGGAATACAAATTCCCCAAATAATGATTTTAAATAGTTATCATCAAATATAGATATGTTCCAGAATATGGATTGGAAGCCTCTTGCGGAAGCAGGTTGGTTCATAGAATATATAATTTGTTGGAAAGCATTTTCTATAATCTTTTTATGCGTTTCCAAATAATTATCACCGTAATCTTTTCTAGCAAAGTAATCAAAACAAATAAGGAATTCAACGGTGGCTACTGCTCCAGCTAACTGTGATGACAATGCAAATACTAGATTTATAAAGCTACCACAAAAAGATTCGAGATGTTTAGGTGCAACGCTTTCCCCGCCTAAACCTTTTAACCCATTCAATAAAAACGGATACAAAGTCACACTGGCACAGTAATCAAAGAACGGATGACTTTCGTCGTGTATATAAATTTCGTGGTTTTCTATTTGTCTATTATATTCTTTAGCTAAGTCTTCACCAAAAAGTTCTTTTATTTTTTGACTTATACAATATCTTTTTATTTGTACATTTATATCCTTATTTAATTCTGCAGCTAATGTGGCTACGTTTTTATTGGTTACATTGGAATTCGCATCCACTGCTGAACCTTCAGCTGCGTTGTGTGCTTTTATATAGTTATCTATAAAAGCTTTCTTTTGTTCCAACTGTTTTGGGGTTAATTTTGTAAAGGTGTTTGTAATTTTACTCATTTCTAAAATGCTCCTTGTTGTATAAATAAATTATTTAATACTGTATTATGAATTAAATCTATAAATTTTTGGTTTGTTTTCGGGCTTCTAAGACCACCCAATTCTTCTATATATGGGCCAACCTTAATAAAATCTAGATTTGCTTTAATATCAGGATGTACTAAGTTCATTTCACATCCTGTATATAAACAGGTTTTATATCCTCTTTCCTTAGCCATTTTTAATTTTGTAATTAAATCCTGTGTATCCCAATCTCCGCCAAGAAATAATACACATGAAGCCAACCCTTTATATTTATTCAAGAACCTTGAATAAACAGAGTTTGTAAGTGGTTTAGCTGTTTCTTGTATTTCACTGGATTTCCAAGAGCAGTTTGGGCATCGATTAGGGCACCCGGCAATACTAAAAGTAAGGCTGATCTCGTTGGGTACTTCTTGAAAACATACGTCCTTCTTTAGATAATTCAACATAATAAACATCTCCTAAATATATACTTTTCTTATAAAGTGGGTAAAAAAGATACTCAATAATACAATTGTATGTATTATTATAGAGTGAGTTCCTATAGTAGTTTTTAGCTAGGTTGTTCTAACAAGGGAGGTTAGAGTTAAATAATACTTGTAGATATACATATAAATGTATGTATTTATTGTTAGTAAGTTATCTTTAAATATGTGATTTTTATTCATTTTTCAATCATTTCCTTTGTTTTTAAGATAGCTGATGCCCTACATTAATAAGGTTACCTTAACGTAAGGCATCAAATAATATTAAATTATGACCAATTTGTCAAGTACTAATTTATCTGTCCGAGCATATTCTTTATTATTTGGTAGTGATCACCAAAAAACTGGTCTTGCATCTTATCTAAATCCCCCAATGGTATCCATTGAGCACCATAGGCATCGTCCGAACCTTTAACTTTAGGTAAGTCTTTCAGGTTCAAATTGAATAGGAAGCAGTGAGTTATACCTCTTCCACGAGCTTCTCTATATGGATCGTCAAATACTTTAACTAATTCTATACTATTTTTGAGTATAAATTTATCTACATCTATCTTTGTTTCTTCTTTTAGCTCTCTTACAGCACAATCTTTAAGATATTCTGTAGGATCTATAAACCCGCCAGGCATACCGTATAAATCTTTACCTGGATTAAATCTTCTACGAATAAGAAGGATATGCCCTTTACATAAAACCATAGCATCTGTAGTTACAAATATAGGTTGAAATGGAGCATTTTCCCATTGCTTTTTATATTCTACAATGAATTTCTTTTCATCTTTTATTGCTTCAAAGATATTACGGTTGTTACGTTTCCAATTATCTAACCAATTATTAACATCTTTAGGTATATTTAAGTCCGGTACTACAGCTGTAGCATCCATAAAATATAAGTTTCTGACACTTGTAGCAGACAAACCATTCTCTAATTCCGGTAGTTCAATGAACTCCCATTGTGGAAAATAGTTCAAATAGTAAGAAGAACTATCTTTCTTATGACCTATTATTCCTATCTTATCCCCTGGCTTTATTAGTTTACCTACTTGTTCCTGCACATCCTTAACCCACCAATTAAAATTATAATTGCTGTTAGGCTGCAGTATATACTCTATTTTCGCCTTTTTTAAATCTTTAATGGAAGATATCATATCTTTCCTTTCTTCCGCTGTAAACGGATTTCTGAACGATCTAGAGCGTTTTGCTGAACCAATAACTATAATAAGTTTTTTAGCTTTAGATAATGCTTGTTTTACTATTCTATAGTGAGCATTAGTAAAAGGTTGAAACCTACCTATATAAACAATAGCATCTAGTTTTTTCATTTTATTTCCTCCGTTTGTTTGCAAGGACAACTTTCTGAATGAACCATAGCCGCTTGATAACTATCTGTATACAATATATAGTCATGTCCATCAAGAGTAATGATGTTTATTCCGTGGTATATTTGTCTAGTTATATAGCATTTACGAACATTTGTTACATCAGGACCATCAAATCCTTTTCTTAATTTCTTTTCCAAAGCATCTTGATATTGTTGTAATTTTATATTAGTTTTATTTGATTCTTTCTGCCCAGTACTTGCAGATGTTAAAGTTGTTATAAATTGCACTATTGAAAAATTTTTAAACATATCAGTATGATCTGCAGAACAAATAGTAGGTAATATTATTAAACAAAGTATTAATATCAATATTTTCTTCATTTTAGATCTCCTTCAAATAAACTAATGAAGTCTATAACCTCACGTTTTAATGCAGTTTCTTTTAAGAAGACAGTTTCTTTTTTGAACTCATGATAATCAACTGCCAAGTATCTTGTAAACACAAATCCATGTTCTATTAGAAATACTGCATCTTCTTTACTATACCAGTGTAATAAATCTTCTTTATTTGAACAAGAAGAGAACCAATTTTTACCGTCTATATGGTATCTTTCATCATATTCCATAGGTAAATTTTTGGCATCACCGGGACAGTTTTTACAACCCCAGACATACTTATTCTCTGAGTTATACCATAAACCATTTTTTGGGGACATACTTTCTAATCTATATAGCCACTTCATTTTAGATCTCCTCAAATTTATGTCTGCTATTCTTGTGCATCTTATCTATCCTTTCTTTTATTTTATAGTCTTCACAGACACCGGTTTTAATATATTCATCTAAAACTTTATACGAAAAGCCATATTTTTCTTCATCTGTTTTATCACTTAATCCATCTGCAGGTATTTTCTTTATGAGATGTTCCGGTATTCCAAGTTCCAATCCCATTTGAATTAAGTCTGTTTTACAAATATCTTTTATAGGGTTGAAGTCACAAGCACCGTCTCCCCATTTTGTAAAGTATCCTACGTATCTTTCAGAAGCATTTCCGGTCCCTATAACTGCACCATTAACAGCATTAGCAATCATATAAGCATTTGCCATACGTAATCTGGGTGCTAAATTGATAACTGCATTTTCAAAATCATATTCACCTTTAAATTTTTTATAGTCATCTACAGTTAATGTAGAAGTAAAACCTTTGAAGCTATCAACTAATGTATCAAATGCTTCATTAATATTTAGTATATGATACTTTATCTGTAAATTTTTAACTACTTCTAAAGCATCAGATATATCTTTCTGTTCTCCGTTCGGCTGTAATAATCCTATTACATTTTCTTTTCCCAATGCTTTTACTAAAGCATAAGCAACATAAGTAGAATCTGCTCCACCACTTATATTTATTACTGCAGTCTTTATATTGTTCTTATTAAACCATTCTTTAATATTATTTATTACGTTTTCGTTTGTTAGCATTTGTTCTCTCCCTTTTTAAAATTTTTGCGATCCTTCTTAATTGTCCCATTCTTTCTTCTTGCGTATAAAAATAACCTTTTGCTGGATCTTTTTCATAATTTTTATAATATATCAATTCTCCACCGACATCTGGAACTTCTACAGTTAAATTTCCCATTCTTAATCTAACATAAGCTACTTGTTTTGAACCTTTATAAACATCATATTGTTCTGGCCAAGCATCACAAGTTTTATGAAATACTAATCCGTCAATGTCTATTAAATTCTTTCTATCAAAATTTATAATGGATTTATATCCCATTTTGTTTCTCCTCTTTCTTAACATCTTCAATAAAACCACTACTGTTTTTTACTTGTAAGCATGTAAGCCCAACTTCTCTATAAAGTTTAACCGTTGCTGGTCTGTCATCTAAAACAAATAGAATATTATCTAAGCCGCATTTAATTGCCAAGTCATCTAATACAGTTAAAATGAATTGTGGTGTATACATATCATAAGAAGATTTCATATAAAGAACATATTGATCCGGTGAAAACACCAATTCATTTAATTGTTTAACGGTTGACTCTCTAAATTTTTCATGACGTCCTGTAACAAAAATAAATTTAACATCTGCTTTCAATAACGAGTATGTATTTATTATACCAAGAATATCGGTATATAAAGTGTCATGCACATGCTCTGCATGAAATTTATCATAGTCTTCCTCGTTCCTGCAATTCTGCAGGAGAGGAAGTCTATGTTCTACATTAAATAAGGTTCCGTCTAAATCACAGATTATATATTTATATTCCATTGTTTGTTTCTCCTAAATATATTTTAACCTACTTTTTAATTACAGACTTTAAATAATTTATATAGTTATCATCTTCACACATTACCTTACCATCGCTGTCACTTATCTTTGCTACAGGTTTACCATCTACTTCAACGAGTTTCATAACACATTGTAACGGATTAAAGCTACCCATATCGCAAACCAAATTGGTTCCGATACCGAAAGCAACATTAATTCTATCAGCAAATTTCTCATTTAAGTCTAATGCTTTTCTAACATCTAAGCAATCACTGAATACAATTGTTTTTGTTTTCGGATCGATACCCAATTTTTTATAGTGGTCAATAACTTTATTTCCAACTTCAATCGGATCGCCGCTGTCTTGTCTTACACCATTAAATAATTTGGCGAAGTATAAATCAAAATCTTTAAGGAATTTATCTATACCTAAGTTATCCGAGAGAGCAATACCGAGATTTCCTCTAAACTCATCTGCCCATTGTTGAAGCATATATCTTTGAGAAGCTTCAACTGTAACATTTTCAAGTGCTTGACCTAAGCAAAGGAACTCATGTGCCATTGTTCCTTGAGGAACAAGATTATATTTCTTAGCTAAATACATATCCGATGTACCTACAAATGCCCATGAAGGTACTTTTTCTGCTAATGTTTTAACTACTTGCTCATGCCAATCAAAACTAAATCTTCTTCTAGCACCGAACTCACTGAATTTAAATGGTCTACCTGCATATAATATTTGACCTATCTTATCATTCAATTTACTTATAGCTAAAGAACAGTCTTCATTAGGATAAGTTGCATCATAATACACTTCACTTACAATAGATAATACAAATGTTTCGAAGTAACTTATCATATAGATTGGACCTTTAGCTGATATTTTAAGTTTACCACCAGCATCTAATGTTGCTGTAATCATATTTCTATCGAACTGAAATAATCTTAGGAACGATAAGAAACCTATTTTTGTTTTTAACCACGATAAATTAGCTAACCAATTTATCTCGTCATCTGTAAATTTTAAAGTGCACAAGTAATCCAATTCGTCATTAATTCTTTTAAGCATTGTTGTCGTAAATCTAGCGTCTGTGTTACGACATTTAAATTCAAATCTTCCAACTTTATTTGGAAAACGATTGAAGTAAACACACAACATATTAATTTTATACAAATCCGTATCTAATAAACTTTTAATTATAGGCATATTATTTCCTCCGCTTCTTTTTTATTTATAATTTTAACATCTTGTCCTTCAAGTTCTTTAATTAATTCTTTATCTTTATTTGGGAAAACAGATTTAGATAGGTCTTCAATTAAATAAACTTTAGATTTATTATTAAAGAAATTTAAATCTCTTATTGTATTTTTTACACAAAAGTCTTTGGCAAGACCTAATACAAAAATATTATCGAATGATGCAAACAAATTTTTAATTGCGTCGTTTTTAATACAAGAGTATTCTTCTTTGTTTGGATCCATTCCTTTGTTAATAATTAAATCTACATTGTCTGTATCAAAAAAAAGGATAGCTCCTTTATCTCCGATTACACAATGAGGTGGCCATTGTCCACCAAATTCTTTAAATGAAGAATGATTTGCCGGATGCCAGTCTTTTGAGGCAGCAATAAATGCTTTACCTTTTACTTTTTTTAGAAATTCTTGAATTGGTTCTTGGAGTTTTTCTCCGCCTTTGACATACAGACTTCCTTTTTCATAAGCGAAGTCATACTGATAATCCACTACCAGTACAGCATTTTTCATGTTGGTAACCCTCCTTGGGTAATAAATTTAGACACTCTCTCTGAGTGAATGTAATAATTTTAGTATATTTATTTTAAAATGTCAAGTACTTTTTCATTATAATCTGAAAATTTTAAAAGTCCTGGAGTAAAATGTAAAACAATTCCTGGGTGATTTAGATAAAAATTAAGACAGCTCATCGCTGAATGTATACCAATAAAGAGTACACTATTCTTAATTAATTGTGCACTTATATTTAAATCTGTTCCAGTAAAGTCTTCTGTTCCAGGAACTATTCTTTCACCTTTCTTTCCGATACTAATTCCTCTTATATTCGGAAGTTTATATTGATTAATCACGTCTATATGTTTCCATGCACTTACACTATCTGCTTGATAACATATATAAGGTGCTACACTTTCTTGAGTTATATTCGGTAAATATTCAATACCTTTCTGATAAGCAGTCGGATTTACGTCAAGAAATAAATTAACATTACTTTCTATCATATCATACTTTTGATATTCTTCATAAGATAAATTAACTTTCTTTGTAAAATTATATCTATCTCTTACATCCATCGGTAATCCATCGTTTATTGTTTTTATCTCAACAATATTAGGATAGTGCTGCTGTAAAAATTTTACAGCAGCGACTTCATATGTACCTGTTATCCAAGTGATTTCAAAATCTTTATGTCTATATAACCATGGGAGCATGTGAAATGTATCCCCGATACGTAGACCTCCGTTAATTAATAAAAGTTTCTTCATATTATACTCCATAAGGTAATTTCTTAAAGCAAGTAAAAGGACCACAGGGAACATTTTTTTCATTATCCATAGCTAAACAATGACCTGCATTAAGTCCGGAAACGTGACAGTCGCAATAGTCACAAGTTGAATATCCCATATTATACTTCTCTAACGGTACTTCCTGTGAAATATAAACAGTATTATCTATAAGAAGTATTTTACTTTTTTGACTCATTTTTAAAACTCCTTTATTTTAACACATCTATTATTTTATTATTATATAATTCTCCTATAATAAGCATTATCTTTACAATAATGTTTTATATTTTTTTGAGCCGAACATATATTTTTATTGTAAAATGCACAGTATGAACAATTATATAATTGATTATCTGTCATATAAGTAAAAACGTATACATATTTTCCTATTCTAAATACACTGTATTTCATTTCTTATCCTCATCTTTTATAATCATTTTCCCAACAGTTTTCATGTTTGTTTCCAATTTTTCTGTAAACTC
>Ga0256407_10014429_pt1 | contig 10402 bp, 6 predicted proteins | sample RumenRJG_04DNA_FD_193489 | JGI IMG/M metagenome (GOLD analysis project Ga0256407, IMG submission 193489) | Bovine rumen microbial communities from Lethbridge, Alberta, Canada - RJG_04 | ecosystem: Host-associated > Mammals > Digestive system > Stomach > Rumen | place: Canada: Alberta | collected... | reverse complement strand
TTTTATATTTAATATTTGTTTTAACAATAATTTATATTCAGAATACTTATTTTTAAAAATAAGTGTATTTGTTTAAACTAATAATTATATTTATTATGATTTATATATTTATTATTTTAAATATTATCTAATGTAATCATTATTGTTTGTTCTTTACCATCACAAACATATGATAATTTAATTTTAATTATTATTTTTTTATTTGGGGCATTAGATTGTAGAGTAAATGTTTTTTTTAATCCAAATAATTGATTTGGTTCAAGATGACTTCCTGTAACTTCACCTATTTTTAATGTTATAAATTTTAATACAAGGAAATTTATTTTTATATTATCAATTGGATTTTTTGAATTATTTGAAGCAATAACTTCTCCATTATAAAATAAAGGATTTTCTTTAGATTGAGTTATTTTATAATATAATGAAATATCATCATTTATAAAACATTGTTTTAATTCAGATTCTTCATTTTGAACCGGTATTTGTTTTTCTTCAATATTTTCTAAAATATTAGATGAAGGATTTGATTGATTATTATTCATATTTATATCAAAAGGATTTAGATTATTATTATTATTAGTATTTTCATAATTGTTACTCATCCCTCCCATTAAATTTAATAAATTATCTATTTTATTTTCTTGTGTTGTTTCATTATTATTTGATTGATTGTTATTATTTGAATTTCCTAATAAATCAATTGGATTATGATTTGATTCGTTACTATTATTTGTATTACTAAATAAGTCAATTGGATTATTATTTGGTTGATTATTATTATTTGTGTTACCAAATAAATCTATTGGATTATTATTTGGTTGATTATTATTTATTGAAGAAGGATTATTTCCAAAAATATTATTTAAATCTAATAAATTCAATTCATTATTATTTTTATTTGTATTGTTATTATTATTTCCATTATCTTGTAATATATCATCCATTGGATTAGAAGTTGGAATATTTAAAGAACTTAATTTTATTAATGTATTAGGATCTTCATCTTTAATATTTTCTTCTTCATCTTTCTCATTTATAATATCTCTATTTAACTCCAAATTTTCATCTTTTGTTTTTGGAATTGGAATTGATTTAACAATATTTTTTTTTAAATCATCTTTTTGATTGTAAAATATTTTATATTCAATTGCTCTTTGTTGAACTTCACAATAAAAACTCTTTTGATAATTTAAAATATCATCTTCAATGATGTTTCTTTTACTAGGGAATTTTAATAATAATTTAACATATGCATTTAATAAATATTCAAGAACTTCATAATTTCCTTTTTCATAATTAATTTTACCTATTTTTTTAAATAATTCAATAACTTCATCTTCAGTAACTTTAATATTTTGATTTTTTGAATTTAAAACTTCATTATCAATAAGTAATCTTCCATTTTCACCAATAACATAAAAAGAAATCATATTTAAAGCTTTATTTTCTTCATTATTTTTTAAACAAATATATAATTTATGAACACTATAAATAAATAGTTCTTTAATTGACATTATACAATTTATAATTTTACTTAATGCATCATCATATAATTTACTATCAGATACTATAACCATTTTTATTAAAGTATCAATTTCCCATTTATATGAAGATGAAAATTTTAAAATTGAATTAACTAATTTTGATGTTAAATCATATTTAATTTCAATTGGTGCATTTGGTAGATATTTTATACATTCTTTAGAAATACTTTTCAAATTATTTTTATTAATAATCAAATAAATTAAATCAAGAGCTCTTTTCTGTAAAGAAATATCCTTATCTTTTAAAAATTCCAAAATTAAATTTTTATGTTTAGTAACACTAGCTATATCATACCTTCCAACATCTTGTAAAGTATTCAAAGCAATATATTTCAAATTTAAATCCTTACTCCCTAAAAATTTTCCTAAAATATTATTACTTAAACTCTTCATCCCAGCATTTGCTTCTAAATTATTAATAGTTCTAACAATTTCATATTGTAAAGCATAACCAGTTTGTTTTGAAGCTTCAGTAATTGATTGAACACTAACAAATAAATCCCCTAATTCATCAGTTAGATTTTTATTATTTTTAGCAGTAAATTTCATAATTTCTAATATTTTAGCTTGTAAAAATGGATCAGTAATACCATTAACATCAAATTCAGGAGCATATGAAATACTTAATAAAGCTTTTTCATATTTTACAAACATTGAATGATATTTTTTAATATTTAATATAAACTCTGGCTTTTGTCTTATAATTTCCAAAGCTAAATTAATTCCAGTTAAACAAACAGAATGAGTTCTATCTTCTAATAATAAAGGAATTTTATCAATAAAATTATCAATTAATTCAGGTGCTTTTCTAATAATATAAGTAGCAGCACAAGCTGCTTTTTTTTTAATATTACAATCATTTGTTGATGATAATAAATTCGCAACTGTTGTTCCTAATTCATTACACATATCTTTAGTACATATATCACCAATTGCATTTAATGCTAATGCTATTGATTCTGGACTTTCTATATTTTCTAAATCTTTTTTTATTGATGCTGTTGCTAAAAGTAATACTTGACTTGAATAATCACATACTAATGATAATGCTGAATATGCTATTCTTTTTTCTTGAAAATCTTTACTTGCTAATAAGTTTATGCAACTTAATTGCATAAAAGATGTTTGATATCCCATCATTTGCATATATATTGCTTTACATAAGTCACGGGCTTTATGAGGATTGTTTATATCACGAGATGCGTTTCTTATTTCTGCACTCTCTTTGTTTATTACACTACGCTCTTCTTCTGCTGTTTTACATGCACGAACTCTTTTTATTAGTTGACGAATTTTTAACATTTTTTTTTGGGATTTAAATATTTTTTTATTTATTATTTATTATTTAGTATTTAATTTATTTTTTTTAAATAATAAATGATAGTTATTTTAAATGATAAAAATTAGAATTTAATATCATTAAAGGATATTAATAATTTAAATACTAAATAAAGTTTTCTATCCGAATTTTTACTATTAAATGAAAAGGAAATTTGATTATTAAATTAAATTTTAATAGTGATTTATTTTATAATAAAAATTAAACAAAATCAAAATAAAAAATAAAAAAATGTTATCCACAAACACAATAAACCAAAACATCCCATCTTCTCTTCCTAAACCCTTAGAAAACGAATCTTTCATACCTCAACCATCATTCCTTCGTTTATTAAAATATCACACAGACACAATAAGTGCATTAGCTTTTAACTCAAATAACAAGCAACTAATGTCATCTTCATTTGACAATCGTGTAATGGTATGGGATTTAACTTCATTAAAAACACTACCATCAATAGGTTCAGGTCACACATCATTAATAAATGACATATCAATAGCACCAAATGGTTTTCTTTTCGCATCAGCATCATCTGATCATACAGTTAGATTATGGTCAAATACATATGATTATTCAAGTCAAAATCGAAAGATTCAAAGTCAAGTTTTAAAATTTCATTCAGCACCTGTTAAAAGTGTTGATTTTTCATGTGATTCAAAATTAATTACAAGTTGTTCAGATGATAAAACAGTTAAAATTGTAGGAGTAGCTGATAAAAGATTAAAAGCAACATTAACAGGACATAAAAATTGGGTTAAAACATGTCGTTTTAGTAAAGATGCTAAATTAATAGCATCAGGTTCAGATGATAAAACACTTCGTTTATGGGATGTTCAAATGAAAAAACAAGCATATAGTTTTGAAAACGAACACAAAGGAGCTGTTAATTGTGTAAGATTCCATCCAGACAACTCATGTATAGCAACTGCATGTTTTGATTCAAAAATTCGTTTATTTGACGTTCGTTCAAAGAGAACTGTTCAAATATATTCATATCATACTAAACCAGCAACATGTGTAGCATTTCATCCAAGTGGAATGTTCTTATCATCAACATCATATGATGGTACAATTAAAATTTATGATTTAAGAATTGGTGATATATTATTTACATTAAATGCTCATGAAAGTGCTGTTATGAGTTGTGCTTTTTCACAATTTGGTGATTATTTCGCAAGTGGAGGATTAGATTCTCAAATTGTTATTTGGAAAAGTAATTTGGAATCTTATAGTAATTTACCTGAAAGAATTGCTAGTGCTAATAGTGAATATACTAGTAGTCCTTCACCTACTTCAAGTAAACCTTTTAATTCTGAAACTGGATTAAATTATAAGAAAGTTGGAAGTCATGAAAGAAGAGATGTTAGTGAAGGATTGACTAATGTTTTTGATAAAATGGTTTCACAAATGGATATGATTACAAGTTCTTTTGTTAATTTTGAGAAAAGGATTAGTAAAATGGAAGAAATGGTTGATGAGATGAATGAAGAGGATGAAAAGATTATGCAAGATATGAATTAATATGATTTTTTTTTATTTAAAATTTGTTTTTTTTTTGGAATTTTTAATATTTTTAAATTTTTTTAAATACTTTCTTTTATTCAATTTATTTAATTATTATAATATAAAAAAAATTAATAGGAATAATATTATTAATCTTTATTCAGTTTAAAAATTTTAAAAATTCAAAATAATTAATTTTTTCAATTTATGTATATTATATTTTTTTAAATTAAAAGTTATAGTATTAATAGAAATGAAAAAGGAACCAATAAAATCAGAAGTTTTAATTTCATCTAAACATTTAAAAGCAAAAACAAAATTAATATCATTTTCTTTAGGAGTAAGTGAAAATAATACAAATCAAAATTCATTTAGAATACTAAATGGACTAAAATTTAAAACTACAAAAAATTCACCTGATAAAGATAAAATTAGTATATTAAATGAAGAAAAAAAAATATTTCAAAAAGCATGTATTAATCAAAAAAAAACTGATGAATTTTTAAAACAACAAATAATTAAAAAAAAAGAATTATCTACTTTAAAAAGAAAAAACTTTTCAAATCCATCAAAAAAAACAAATGAATATAAAAAAAAACATCAAATTAATTTAATAACAACGACTTTGAATTATAAAAAAGGAATATATATTAATAGTTCAATTACTTCACCAAGACAAAAATCAAGTAAACAAAAGACAAATATAAACAATATAAAACAAAATAAAAACATTAAAAAGATTAATAAAAATTATAATAATCAAATAATAAATTCAAAAGAAAAAATTACAAATATCAATGAAAAAGAAAGTAAAAGTAAAAGTAACAATAAAAGTAAAAGTAATAATAAAATAAAAAAGCAAATAACAATAAATAATAATAACAATAATAATAATAACAGTAATAATAATAGAAATTATTTAATTCATGAAAAAGGGAAAATTATAAAAAATGATTTTAAAATACCAACAAAACATAAAACATGTCAAACAACTCCAGTTACTAATACTAATTCAAGAAAAACTTCAAATGAAAAAAAAATAACTCATCATAATTTTAATCAAAGTAAAAAAAATTCAATTTTAACAAATTTAACTCATAATAAACATAATTTTTTCCACTCTAATAATACAGATGATTTTTTCACAAGTTCAAGTATAAATAATTTAAAAACTAATTATAGCAATGAAAAATATCATTTAAATCAAAATAAAAATTTTTTATCTTCTTCACTTAATTTTAAAACTCATTTAACAATAGAAAATTCACCTTCTAATCAAAAAAATTTAGCTTCAAAATCAAAAAAAAATAGGCATAAAAATATTTTATTTCATAATTATAATTTAAAACCTTCTACTTTAAATATTAAAAAAACAAATTATACAACATCAACTTCAAAAGAAACATTAAGACATAATTTAGAAATTGAAAAAAAAATCAAATCAACATCTCATTCATTATCAAAGACAATATCACATAAATCATCAGTATGTAAAATAAATAAAAATACTAATATAAAAAGAAAAAATATTACATTAAATGTTACAAAAAAAAATATTGGAATAATTCCAAGAAGTGGAAAAGGTAATTATATAAATAACAATATAAAAAAACAAAATGGTGTTTTAAATAAGATATCAAATTCAAATAATTTAATACCAAATAAAACTAAAAAATTATTAAAAGAAAATCATATAAATCAATTAGATGAAAAAAATGAATTAAATCAAAATACAAATAATAATTTAAAATCAAATTCAAAAGAAAATATAAATAATAGTACAATTTCAACATTTAAAGATGATGAATCTTTAAATGAAAGTAAACAAAAAATAAAAAATACTCTTTTAAAAGAAGGAAAATATTATTTAAAACAATCAGAAAAATTATCATCATATTTAATAAAATATTATAATAAATATCATGAATATCCAAAAACAAAATTATCATTTTATAAGTTTGGAAGATTAATAGGAAGAGGTGCATTTGGAAAAGTAAATCTAGCTCTTCATGTATTAACAGGTAGAATAGTTGCAATAAAATCATTTAATAAAAAAAATTTAAAAAAAAAAGAATCAATAAACAAAATATACAATGAAATAAATTTAATGAAAACACTTCGTCATAATTCAATAGTAAAAATATTAGAAACAATAGAAACAGAAAATTACATATTAATAATAATGGAAAATATAAGTGGAGGTAACTTATTATCATTTGTAAAAAAAAGAACAAAATTAAATGAAAAAACAGCACATTTCATATTTCGTCAATTAATATCATCAATAAAATTTATTCATTCAAAAGGAATAATACACAGAGATATAAAATTAGATAATATTTTAATTGATTTAAATAATACAATTAAAATATGTGATTTTGGAGTTGGTAGAACATATAAAAAAAATGAGAAATTAAAAGATAAATGTGGTACTCCTGCTTATATTGCTCCTGAAATATTAATTAATAATGATGGTTATTTTGGTCCTCCTGTTGATGTTTGGTCAAGTGGAGTTGTTTTATATGCTATGTTAAGTGGTAATGTTCCTTTTAAAGGAAATAATATTAAAGATTTACATCAAGTAATTATTAATGGAAGTTATAGTAATATTAAAGATATTTCTAATGAGGCTAAAGATTTAATTTGTAAAATATTTGAAGTTAATCCTTTGAAAAGAATTAATATTGATGAGATTTTAAATCATCCTTGGATGGTTTTCAATGATGGATATGAGGATAATAAAAATAGACTTTTTACTAAAGCTGAAATTGTTTTATTATCTAAAGAAAATATTGATTATAGAAATTGTGGGAAAAGTGAGTTAATTGAGAATTTTACTATTAAAAATTTATATACTATTAATGATAAAGAAAATAAAAATATTATAAGTAAAAGTGAAATTTTAGCTCCTTTTAATTCATCATATATTGAAGATATTAATAATAATATCACTAATTATAATTATAAGAATAATAATAATAATAATATATTTAATAATTATGATAATAAACTAGAAATATCATTAGAAATTTGTAATGATATTATTCAATTTAATGAAAATTCAAAAGTTTTAAATAGATTATATGAATTAAATAATAATGGTGAAATAGATCATGGTGTATTAATAAATCAAAATAGTGAAAAAAAGGAGAATGAAGAAAAAATAAATGAAGTAAATGATATAGATGATGATTTAATAGATAATAATAATAAAAAATTAACTCCTAATTTAAATAATATAAATCAACAAAATGAGAATTCTTCAAAACAAAATTCAAAAAGAAATGATTCTAATTTAACTAATTCAAGTACATTAATTATTGATGAATCAATATTAAAAACAATGGAAAATTTAGGTTATAAAAAAGATTACATTCAAAAAATTTTATGTGCAAACGAATTTAATTATGCATCTGCTACATATTTTTTATTATCAAATCAGACTGATATAATCAATGAAACTGATAAATTTTAAAAAAAAATTAAGTTTATGTAGGGTATAATTTTTTATATAATATTTATAAATATATATATTTTAAAATATTCAAAGTAAAAAATTTTTTATTGAAAATAAATTTTTATAATTTACATTTTTTTTTAATAGAAATTTCAATAATTAAATAACAATGAATGAAAAAAAAGATAATAATTATAATATAAACATTTTTAATATATCATATGGCTTACAAGAAGATTTAGGTAAAAAATTAGAAAATAATATTGATGTAATTTCTGGAAAAAATGAAATAAATAAAGTATTTATTGATTCTTCAGATGTTTCAGCAGAAGAAAGTCATATGAAATATTATGAACATTTTCTCGAAAGTATAAAAGGAGAATCAAATAATGAAATAAATTCAAAATCAAAAAATCCAAATCCATCTAATCGATTAAAAAAAGTTCCTTCAAAAAAGAAAAATTTTTATCAAAAAGAATTTAAAAAAAGATTAATGGAACAACAAGATTCAAGTAATAAAAATAATGAAAATTTATTGTGTTTACATCAAAATAAAGAAATATCATTAGAACATGCACATTCAAATCAAACTGATTCATCACACAAAAATTATCATTCTCATATATTTGAACAAAATAATATAATTAAGCATAAATTAAATTCTTCTTCAAAAATTTTTGAAGAAGATGAGATATCTCATGTTAAAGAAAATGATAAAACTCCAATTAAATATTCTATTCATGATATTTCAAAATTTTCAAATAATTTAAATTTATTTAATCATGATATACAAACTCCAAAATCAGAAAAACATTTTTCTAAACATAAAAAAGGACCAAGACATTCTACTTTTTTAATTGATGAAGAAAATAAAAAAGAGAAAAGAAAAAAAAGTTCTGTTTTTTATGAAGATAATAATTATAGCAATAATAATATAGAAAAAGAACAAGTTAAAAATAAAAAAAATTTAAAATTAAAAAAAAATGATGGAAGTAAAAAAAATTTAAAAATAGAGTCAACTGTTGTGGGACTTAATGATAAACAATACAATAATAATTTTGTAAGTACTATAAATACTTCTAATGTAAATACAATAAAAATTAAAAATAAAAAAAAATATTTTTTATGCTGTATTCCAATTAGTTAAAGTTTCTTAAATTAAACTAATTTCTCCTATTAAAATATGATACTGGATGATTAATGTAAATTGAATTTTTAAATAAAAAACTTTTTAAAATATCTCTTTAAGTATATAATATATTATATTTAATAGTAATTTTTTTTATAATATAAAATAATTTTTTAGATGAATAAAATATTTAAGCTTAAAAAAAAAATAAAAAAAAATAAATTTAACTTATATATGAAATAAGTTTAAGTATAATTAAAAGTACAATAATTACAAATAATAAAATATTAACAATAAACATCCAAATTTTATTACACATAGAAGAGCAATGAATTTCATTCAATAATTTATTTCCTACTTTAACTTGTTGTAAATTAATATCCATTTTTTGAGTTGTATTTATTAATTGTTCATCTTGATTTTTTAAACCAATTGCAGTATCTTGTAAATTATTATTAATTTCTCTTAAATTTTTTAAAGTACCATCTAATAATGTCTCATTATAATTTGTTAAATAATTGACATCAATTGGTTGTTCATTATGTTCTAATAAAGTTTTCATTTCATCATCACCTTTTGTTTCTACTTTATTTAATAAATTTATATTCAATTTATTTAATATTATTGATATTTTTTTTTTCCTATTTTCTAATTCTTTGTATTTTTCCTCTATTTCTTTTATTGGAATATTATATGAATTTTCATTCATTTGCAATAATATTAATGACGCACTTGACAAAAATTTATTTGTTTCTGTTATTAAATCATTATCATATTGATTTAAGTTTAATTCATTTATATTTGAATCAATTTTTTTTATAATGTCATTAAATTGTTTTAAAAGTTCATTTTGATATGTAAACATTTTTTATTATTTTATAATTTTTACTTTTTTTATTGATTATCATAAAATTTCAAAATTTTTATTTATTTACAAAAAAAAATTTGCTTTTAAAAAAAACATATTTTATTTCAGCAAATAATATAAAACTATTAATTCGATTATTAATTGAACAAAAATCATTATAAATCAATTATAATAATAAATACCATTTTATTTTAATATCAAAACAAAAAAATTAAAAATTTTAATAAATAAAAATATTAAAAATGGGAAATAAACCTCAATCACAAGCATTTACAAAACCATTAAATAACCTATCACAAAATATTCTTCAAAAAAAACCAAAGCAAGAATTAGAAAGTAATTTTATTTTTAAATAAAAAGATTAAATAGTAATTAACCGTAGTTCATTTGATTTTCAAAATATAATAGGAAAAGGTGGCTTTGGTAAAGTATGGAAAGTAGTATTAAAAAAAACAAATAAACAATATGCAATGAAAGAAATGTCAAAAACAAAAATAATAGATAAAAAAAGTGTAAATTCAATAAAATCAGAACGAAATTTTTTAAGCAAAATAAATCATCC
>Ga0256407_10014428_pt1 | contig 10403 bp, 8 predicted proteins | sample RumenRJG_04DNA_FD_193489 | JGI IMG/M metagenome (GOLD analysis project Ga0256407, IMG submission 193489) | Bovine rumen microbial communities from Lethbridge, Alberta, Canada - RJG_04 | ecosystem: Host-associated > Mammals > Digestive system > Stomach > Rumen | place: Canada: Alberta | collected... | reverse complement strand
AACGCCAAAAGGAAACGTAAAAAATCATCGAAGTTATCCTCTTGTGTCTTCACCTCTTCCTTTTCATTGGATTGTTTCTGTACGTTATCATCGTTCGGTTTAGCATCATCACCGAACTCTTCTATGATACGACGTCGGGCATCTTCGGGTATATTCGACATTATGCGGAAAATCCTCTCACACGTCTCATTAGGTACTTTCTGTGTAGTATTACGTGTACCCTCACTTCTATCATTTGATGAAGTCTCTCCGAGATATACACCAGCAAATGTATGTGCGTGCAATTCGTTAGCGACTTCGGTCATAAGGACTTTAGCGTCGTCATGAGGCTTACCGCAGTAGTTAGATGTTCTCTTGAGGGCTACTACGTTAACATTATCCCAGAAGCTTGCAAATGCTATCTTAACCGCGGTACATGAAGGCAAGATGTAAGCTGCCTGTACTTTGTTTCCAGAAGCACTGATCCTCATATAGGCATCCGCGATATATTTGATATCATTGATGATGTCTGCATTCTCGGGCGTCAATTGGCCTTTTATGCATTGGCTATACAATTCTGGATCGCATATCTGTATGCTATCGAATTTGCTTTTCTTGCTATAATCACAGTGACGGGTGGATTCCCAGTTCTTAGATAATGATCGATGTCTAGTTATTTCTGTACCAATCTGGCGATTAGTCGTCACTACCCATTTTACTCTCACGAGGTAATTTACCAATTCTGGTTTTTTCTTGAAGAGTTCTGACATGTATTTATTGCCGACGATACGTTTGCACACTTCCTGCCAATATGGAAAACTATGAGTAATATTGCCGTCATGCCATATATTGAAAGTATCACCTGTATTGATATTGAGGCTATCATACCATTCGACCAGCTCCCTCAGAGTGAATACTGTAATAGGGAAATATTTTCGCACATGTGCATTCTGTGGGTCTGCTGCCTTTCTATCAAGAAACTTCTTCAATGAAGATAGATCAATATTGGTAGCTGTATCCTTCTCCAAATCAGCATATATAGACACGAACTCTAGAGGTTCGTAATGCTTCGAATTGATCAGATTTTGTACAAATTTCGCTGGGGCAGTTGTTGTCTCAGTGTCCTCTACCCTGTAAGATATGCGTGTCATATACTGACATTGTGCTAATTGTTCAATTATGTCTGTAGTAAAATGAAACACCCTATCCACAGACTGATCTATGATCTTGAAATTTGGATCCATAATAATATTTGGTTTCTTATATTAATTATAATCACATAAAAAATAAAAGAGAACCCTCTCGAGTTCTCTTTTACATTGAGACGAAAGATAATCAGACATTGAATATGTCTCCTAATGTCTTGCCTTTATTGGCTTCAGAATCAGATACTGTGATTCTAGCAATATCATCTGCACCAAAAGTAACAGTTGCTACTGGCTTTGATTTGTTAATATCTGAATTCGTAATGGTTATCAACGGATGTACTGCAGAGCCATTATATTCTGCAACCGTCTTATTGTTTATACGGACTTTGGTTATAATAGGGAGAAGGTCTTTCATGCCAGATGATTTCACCTTTATATGGAAATCAGATCCATCGTCTTCTGGATCTCCAGATACAACGGCATTAGATCTCTCATTAATCTCGCCTTCGCCTTTCGTGTCATCCTTACCTTCGCCTTTCGTGTCATCCTTTGCATTCTTATTATCATCACTCTCGCCCTCCGGCAATTTAGTGTCTTTTATTGCTTTTATGAATGACAATATCTTATCAGCATTATTTTTAGAGAACTCCTTAGCATTCTCATATATACCAAATATATTAGTCACATCATCAGGAGCGTCCTTTACATCTAGAGTAACTCTGTATTCACCTGTCTTCGGATTTATTTTGAAACGCCATTCAGTATATGTGTCATCTACGTCGCCCTTCATTCGCATGCATTCGCATTTGACTTCTGCTTTAGAAACTTCAGTGACCTTCTCTATCTGGTTGACACCGTAGATTCCTTCTTTAATGTCTTTGAGTTTTCCTTTGTATACGCCTTCAGCAGTATATTCTTTAGAGTCTTCGTCTTCTTTAGCAAGGCTCTCAGATGCTATAGTGTTCAGCAGGTCGTAAATCCACAGGTTTTCATTTTCGGTATCTTTTATAGTATTAAACAGCGGCTGGATACCTTCTGATACAGTAGTAGCGGTATTATCTGAAGGATTGCTTGGAGCGTTATCATTGTTATTTTCTGCAGGGTTATTCTTTCCAGCAGAACCGTCAACGTCATAGAAATACAATAGTTTGTCTATCGCGTTGATATTCTTCTTAACTACTCGCTCAGCTACTGCAAGCTCTTCATCGTAGCGTCCTGCTGTAGCCTTTACTGTTTCTGCTATTTCTTCAAGAATAGCTGCCGCTTCATTTCTTGCTGTAAGAAGTTCCTGTACCCTTTCCTGTATAGCCGCGTTTCCTGTTGACGAGTTGTTACTGATATTTGCTTCAATATTGTTATCACGCAATACTTTAACTATATCAATACCAAAATTAGCTCCACAGAATCCTGAGATAGTTCCAAGATCACCTTTGATAACAACTGCATGAGAGGCATCTTCAATAGCATAATTTCCGTCTGGGAGGAACACAAGCCTCCATTTAGGAGAAACTCTCAGAGCGCCTCTAGCATCAAGGTAATAGCCGTTACCTGCGCCGCACACAATTCTGCGACCACCTATACTGACATTATTTCCGTCTGGAGTTATAGTATATACTGAATTAACAAGCTGGCCGTTATTGTAGAGGACTTTCTCTACTGTAGCCTGTAGATGCTTGTAACGCATGTCAACTTGCGGATGGTCATTAATCATTGCACGAACTTGATTCCCTATCGAAGAACCATTATCGATAGCTTTCAACATAGCGTCAAGGATTCCTTCTGAATCTCTTTTGTTTATAATCTCCTTGCTGAGAAGCAGCGATGATCTAGTCCACTTAGTGTACACGTCGTCTATGTACACGATGTTTCTGACTACGTCGATATCTGCACAATGCATGATTTTATTTGTAAAGCATGCCATGTCTGGCGTAGCGTCCATGAAACCTGATGCACAGAACATATCCCATAGTTTGATTTTTACTGCCAATGTCGGATTGGTATTCATCATGATCATTGCTATTATGTCGCGCCACTTGACCTTGACAGAAGAAGATACTGCAACACATAGGGCTTTATCAATAAGAGCTTTGAACGCATCTACTTCAAATGCTTTGTTAAATTCTACGATTTCCATTATAAGAATACTTCGTCTATTATATCTATTTACCTTTGTCGGTTAACTATTACGCATTATGTTTGAACTTCTCGTTAAAAAAGTATTCATATTGGTCTTTTTTATAAAGAGATTTAACTTTATCTTTCAATTTGAACCCATGTTTATACAGGAATGGCTTAAAATCTTTGAGATAAATTTCAGAAACCGTAATCAGAGGAAGTGGTGTTTTTAATTCATGAATGGCCCGTTGTAAAAGATTAGAGCCAATACCTTGTCTTTGATATGGCTCAGAAACACGAAGCGTACATATTTTTCTTTCTTCCTCTGTGTTTTTTATAATAGCAACACCTACTACGTTAAAGATGTCATTAGTTGTACATAGAATTATTTTACGTTTATCGGTTGTTTCTAATTCTCTGAAAACTTTTTCTAGCCATTCTGAAAAAAGAGGGTAGCAGATTTCCAGATCAGCTAATAAACGTCGTACCCTAATTAAAAGGATCTGTTGTAGTTCTTTCGGGGTTGACTTATCGACTATTATGATATCATACTCGGAGGACGGAGGTGTATTATGTACATTCATAATTATTGTCATTGTAAGAATGTATCAACCATTTCTGAAGTGTTCTGGCCCCAATTAGAATCAAATTGATTGCCTAGTTCGTCAAACGACTGGTCGTTGCTACGGAACTCCAGAGATTCTATTCCAGTGATACCGTCTTCAGGAGGAACGAGCGTGTCCATAATCTGACGTGCTGTAGAAGCATCTTCTTCAAGCTTCATATGACTGTAGTCTATATTGACATTAGTGACTATGCCTTTTCCCGCGCCGTCTCGAATCTTCAGTGCCTTGAGCCTATATAGATTAGCGGCTCTATAGTCTTCCGTCTGGGTTATAGCCAGGATAGTATCGCACGTGTGCAGGATAGCTGCACATTCTGCAATGCTCTCGAATCCAATCTCGTCCATGCCGAATCCCGAACGGTTAATCTGACCTGCAGTCACAACGACGACCTGCTCCTCAATAGCCAGCGCTCTCAATTCCTCAGAGATATTCTTCAGCTTCTCATAGAGATCAGTCGTACGCCTGTTGCGTGAAGCCATAATGCCTATATAGTCTACTACGACTTTCTTAGGGTCCATTCCTTTATCACGCATCTTATGGATCTCGTATCGGATATCTTCTACAGTTCCAACAGACGTAGGGAACTGTTTGATCTTTATCCTTCCCCAGTTGTTTTCTCTAGCTTCATTGAGCATAGCCTTCAGCTTCCCTTTATTATTCAGCACGAGGTCGCTATATTGGTCATCTCTCAATCCCAGAATATTTCCTGCAAGGCGTGAAGCGATACGCTGTTCGCTCATCTCGAAAGAAGCTATCAGGACATCATCACCGCTCTTCGCAGTGCTAGCCGCTTCATTTATCAAGAATATAGACTTACCTATATTGGCTTCACCCAAATAGCATACCAGTGTGCCTATTTCATACCCCTTAGGGATCATGCTCCACATGCATGGAGTGTATCTTCCATCATCAGGACGGTGGCTGTCTATATCGAAGAAATCCATTCCTACAGAAGTTCCTCTAGAAGAAATCTGCGAGTTCTCTATGAGCAGCCTGCACTTGGAGGAAACTTCAGTGAAGGCTGCGGCGTCATCAGCAGAAGTCATCAGTTCGAGAGACTCGCCTATAGAATCTCTCAGCTTCAGCCAGGAGATCCATCCAATGATATTATCGGCTACGGGCTGAGTTATCTCTCCTGCTTGGGATATGATCTGATTGAAGAACTGTACATAGAAATCTGCATCCTTTCCATCAGACTCTGCAACAACTGCAACATCATCTGATGTGAATCCATTATAACTGGAACTCTTCAGGGTCTTCATGATCTCTATGATATACATGATATCTGGAGAATCCTTGAACCATTCTGGCTGGACGTCGTCTATGTAGATAGGAGTCTCTACAAGGAACTTGACCATCCTAGCCATAGAAGTTACTTTTAGTTTTCCTAGCATATTGCTTAATTATCGTTTAATTATCGTCTCGTTTATATAATCACTGCAGAAGAAGAAGGATAGTCCATAGCTTCTCTGATATATACATAATGTTAATGAACAAGTGTTGCGCTAAAGACGCAACACTCATTCGGTAATGCGATAATTCGCATTACTTTTTATGTTTCTATTTTTTGATGCTGTATTGACTCTAGGTACCCAGAATAATCCGAAACTTCCCTAATTATCCCAATATTATATATTTCCCCTCATATATCTTTAAGGATATGGGGATATTTCTATATAGCCTCTAATAACTCAAAATTTCCTCTAATTTCTCTATATTATATATTCCCCTCATATATCTTTAAGGATATGGGGAGTTTCTATATAGCCTCTAAACCTCCATAATTATCTCTATATTATATATTCCCCTCATATATCTATTAAGGACATGGGGATGTTTTGTGTTGGGTGATTTTTAAAAAACGGGTGATTATATAACTATACTTTATTAAAAATAATGAAATCGAAAAAGATATATCCTGAATCAGAAACCGATATCTTTGTAGATAGCGGAGGTCCATATGATGCGGACCCTGACGATAGATTTGCGGATGAATGCGACTTCGAAGGATACGATGTAGAAGATATATTTGAAGAAGGTGACTCGTCTAGTGAGAACGATTACAGCAATAATGATACAGACAAGTTGTTATCGTATAAAGACTATGCTACGCAGAGAAGCAGTACCAAAAAAGTATCTTCTCAAAACTATGATGCTGCAGATATCCATAGCACTAAGCAAGACATAGCCATGCCTTATGATTGCATGGATAATGACAGCTACTTCAATGAAGACCTAGAGAATAGCGCATGCGAAGTGATAAAGGGGACTACTCTTGAGAAATACGAGGACGGTAGACATATACCTATCAAGGACGTAGTCACATGCTTCGTACGTCTCGCAGACAAGTGGCCAGATGACCTCGTGTATTGCTTTACCCTCATAGCCTATTATGGCAAGGTCCTCAGATACAAGTCGCTATTAGATGCTATACCAACGTCTTATAGGGATAAGATGATAAAGCAGCTATCTAGGTCAGGCGCAGAAATGATCAAATCACTCTATAAGAGCGAGGCTACAGTAGTAGATATATTTTGTTAACTAATATAAAATTTAGTATTATGATTCTTAGCAATTCAAACAAGTACCCTAATTATGCGGCGACCATCAGGAAGGTTGACAGCATAACTCCTATACAGGGGTTTGACAACCTTGTATACGCGAGGATTGGGGTAGAAAATGTTCTGGTATCAAAAGATGTCCATATGGGCGACATCGTAGTATTTGTTCCCCAGGAAAGTGTTCTGGCGGATAAATATTTGTCATTGAACAATCTTTATATAGACTATCCTCTCAATGCAAATGCTGCCGATGTTGTTAAAGTGATGGAACGTACCGATCTGTCAGACGAAGACAAGAAAAATCAGGTCAAGCATATGAGAGGCTATTTCGGTTCGAACGGCCGAGTGACTCTCTTAAAGATCCGAGGCATGTACTCTCCAGGATACATCGCGACTATTGCGTCTATGGAGAAAGCCTATCCTGAACTGGAAGGATTCGACTGGGAAAAGAACGACGGCTTTACGTTCGATACGATCAACGGAGAATTGTTCTGTTGGAAATATTTAGTAAAGCCTAAAAATGAGTTCCATAATAAACATAAGAGGAGCTCTGGCAAGTATCAGAACAAGAAGAAGAAGAAGTTCGACTATTTGATCCCGCAGAACTTCCCTGCACACTATAACACCTCCCAGCTCAGAGATACCATACAGTATCTTGAACCTAAGGATGTTGTGGACATCACTGTAAAGATTCACGGAACTTCCGTCATCGTCGGGTACGTCAAGTGCAACAGATATCTTACTTTATGGGAGAAAGTCAAGAAGTTCTTTGGATTCAATGTAGAAGATACTGAGTACCGTATGTTGTACTCGTCTCGCAATGTTGTTCTTAACCGATACAAAGATGCAGATGGTAAGAAGCCGCCATATTATCAGGTATATGACTTTATCCGCCACCACATCAATGACCGCAATATGATTGTGCATGGCGAAATTTGCGGATACGTCCCAGGGTCTAATGAATGTATCCAGAAAGACCATGATTACGGCGCAGAGCCAGGCGACTGGAAATTTATGCCATATAGAATAGTTGATAGGAATGTAGAAGGGGCTGCTGTCGAATATACTGTCGGTGATGTTATTGACTGGACAACGAAGGTAATAGAATGCCTGCCAGACGATAAGAAAAAGTATATAATGCCTCTGGAGAGAGTGTTCCACGGACCTCTTGAAGAAATTGTACCTTTTAAACAGGAATATGGCGAGAGTTATAATGACGCATTGAACCGCTGGAGAGCCGACTTGTATTCTAAGCTTCAGAATTCTTATGGTCTAGAAGAGCTTGAACCTATGTGCAAGAACAAAGTTCCACGCGAAGGCATCGTCATTAGAAAGACTCATGACCTTATTGCAAGAGCTTTCAAGCTGAAGAGCAACGCCCATTATGCATTAGCGAAAGCGTCGCATGACAAGGGTATTGCTGATATGGAAGAGGATCAGGAAGCGGAACAAGCGTAATCCTGCCATCTATCTACGGTACTATTATGAATTAGTGAAAGAGGGTATGAATAGCATCATATCCTCTTTTTGTGATTATATTAATATAACAAACCCTTAAATATTTATTATTATGGATATTTATAATATTATACCGGTTCAAGTTTATGAAAGAATGAAGGCTCATGCTGCAAAAGTCCATGCAGATGTCAACCAGAAGTATGACGACTTGGAATACTCATATCACTTGTTCAGCGTAGCAGAACAGACAATTACTCTGCTAATGAACTATTATGCAGACGAGTGTCCTATTGATGATACTGACGCATGTACGGTTATTATTTTCGCCGCATTGTTCCATGATTCTATAGAAGATGCTAGATTGACATATAATGATGTGCACAAGATAGCATTAACATATATGGAAGACCCTTATGCTATTGAAGCAGCTGAAATTGTATATGCTCTCACTAACGAGAAGGGAAGGACGCGGGCAGAACGTGCAAATGAAAAGTACTATGAAGGCATTCGCAACACGAAATATGCAGACATCATCAAGATAGCTGATAGACTCTCTAATGTCAGATACAGTAGAGAGAAAGGAAGCGGCATGTACCATAAGTATATGGCAGAGATGGACCATTTCATAGAATCTCTTGCAGGCCCTGGCAACGAAAGCGGCGCGCAGCATATTCGGAACATTATATACAGTGCTCTGGATATAAATAAATAACCATCAGTGATTATATATAATAGAAAGCATATATAAAATATAAGAACATGTATCTAGCAAAGAAAACTTTGGAAGTGGCAGGTGCGCATAACCTGAAAACCACTTACGCTACTCCATGTAACAGAGTTCATGGACACAACTGGGTCATTACAGTGACTCTCGCAAGCGAGACTCTAGACGAGAACGGTATGGTGCTTGATTTCAAGCATATCAAAGAACGAGTTCATCAGAAACTAGACCACCAGTATATCAACGAAATCATTCCTGATATCAATCCTACAGCTGAAAACATGGCAAAATGGATCTGTGATCAGTTTGACGGTAAATGTATTCGTGTCGATGTAGAGGAATCAGCGAATAATATCGCCACATACATCAACACTAACCACGAACTATACGGTAAAATTGTTTTCTGATATGGTGAAAATCGCAGAAATTTTTAGAAGCACTCAGGGCGAGGGCCGCAATGCAGGTTCTGCTGCGGTCTTTATCCGTCTAAGTGGGTGCAATTTGAAATGTCCTTTCTGTGATACGGATCATTCAGGAAAGGATATGGAGGAAGCTGATGTTGCTCGCGAAGTAATGAACCTCCGTAAAGATGCTAATATAAATCTCGTGATTTTTACAGGCGGTGAGCCATCATTGCAGATGGGCGCTATGCGTAAAATTATTTCCATTATGGAAAACCTAGGGTTTATTGGTACCTTTGCTGTTGAAAGTAATGGGACATGCGATCCTAAGGAGTTCAAATCAATCGGCATCGATTTTGTAACAATCTCACCTAAGAACTTATGGGTAGACAATGCAGTGTCTTCTTCTAAGGTAGAAACGTGGGGAAGTGCATCTGAGATCAAATGTCTGTATGACACTTCAAAAGAACCAGGAGTGATGCACGAGTACCTGTCTTATATAGCTAACGCTGCTAGCAGGAACACTTGGTTGTATCTTCAGCCTATTACAGATCATAAGGACCCTAAGGTTACAGAACGAAACATCCAAAACGTTCTGGCATATATCACATGTGTAGATTCTCGTTGGAAGATATCTATGCAGTTGCAGAATATATGGAATGTTCGTTAACTCATTCATAACTATATGATTATACTATTATAAATCAAGATGAAAAACAAAATTGTTTCACTCGAAGACGTACTAAATACTGCCTTCAAGAACATGGGAAACCTTGATACTTACAGTAGCGATGCTGTTTTAGTGCCTAGTACATGTTCTGATTATTATTTCGCGTCGAAACTGTCTGAAAAATATGGTAACACAGTATCTGATGAAATAGGCTATTATCAGCAAGATAATGCTGTAGTGTGCATTACATGGGCATACGAATGTGATGAGCAACTAGAGAAAATCTGGGCAGGTATAGCACCTAATTCAACCGTCATAATTGGTATCTTATTGACTTCCAAGTCTCTAGAAGACGCTAGAAAGGATTTTCCACATTTCACCATTTTGTCTGTGTTAGACCCTGTTGATAATTTCCTGAGCACTGGCTCTAAACCAGAAGATCTAATCCGACGTATTATCAATTATATCGGTGAAGATCCTAACAGACCTGGCGTAGTAGGAACTCCTGAAAGGGTTGTGCGAATGTGGAAAGAAATCTACGCGGGTTATGATCCTGCAAACAAGCCAAAGATCACAACATTTGAAGAAGAAGATGCTATCAACTCTAGAGATATCATCTTCGATAAGGGAGAAGCATGGTCTAATTGCGAGCATCACATGGCTCCTTTTAAGATTGAATATTGTTTCGCGTATATCCCTAATCCGAAAGGTAAACTATTAGGTC
>Ga0256407_10014427_pt1 | contig 10403 bp, 4 predicted proteins | sample RumenRJG_04DNA_FD_193489 | JGI IMG/M metagenome (GOLD analysis project Ga0256407, IMG submission 193489) | Bovine rumen microbial communities from Lethbridge, Alberta, Canada - RJG_04 | ecosystem: Host-associated > Mammals > Digestive system > Stomach > Rumen | place: Canada: Alberta | collected... | reverse complement strand
ATTTTTAATGTTATTAATTAATTAATGTCATAAATTTAATTATTTTTAATATTTTATAGAATTTATATTTTTTCCGGGTAAGAACTATTTAAAAATTTTAAAAAAAAAAATAATAAACAATATAAAAATTTAATTAATTTATGATATTCAAAAAAATCATTATTTTTCAAAAAATAAAAAAAAACTAAAAGAATCTAATAAACACTTTTCCTCATAGGTTTATACTCTCTAAAATCAGTTCTCTGATGATTCATATAATAAATTTTTCTAGTTTTCCCATTAATTTCTTTTTCTTCTTCGACTTGTTTAGGTCTTGCATTAGTATCCAATCCAACATTTTTCCAATAATAATCAGGACCAGGAGTATAATCTTGAAATTGTTCCTTATTCAATTTATATTGTTCAGTATTAGCATAATCAAAAGGTTTATGAAAAGTAACAGGATATCTTCCTCGATTTTTAACAGTATTATAACTTTTAACAACATCAACTAATAAATCATTATCATTAATATTTTTTCCACTTTTAAAATTATCAATTTTTTCTTTAAAATTACTATCTCTAGTTTGCATTTGTTCATTAGGTAATTTTTGCTTTTGTTTAAACATAAATTTCCATGCTGGATCACTTCTCCATGTTGCAGTTTTTGAAGGCCAAAATAATTTATTTTTATCAACTTCTTCACCTTCTTTTTTAAAAGTATTATAAAATGGTATTTGTTCACCTACATATTCAGCATCAGCAACTATTGTTACTCTATCACATCTTGGCCATTGTGGTTTTTCTTTTGAATATCTTTCTTTATCTTTTTCCCATTGAGTTTTTTTCTTTGCATTAGCTTCATCAAGACGAGTTTTTGCATTTTCAATTCCTTGTTGTTTCCATTCTTGAATTTGTGGTATATTTGCCATTTTTTCTTTTTTTTCTTTTTCATTTTTTAAAAATCTTTCTCTTAAATTTGGATATGCTTTTGGTTCAAGTGGTTTAAATGTTCCTCTACTTTCTAAATTTTGTTTTACTTCTTCTGAACGTTTTGGATCATTAAAGGAATTTGCCCATTTAATATATGCATCTAAGAAATTTGGTCTTTTTGGTGGAATTTTTTTATCGTTTTCTTTGTCTTTTGGCCAATCTTCAGGTGGCCATACTCTTTTATGTTGATTTAGGATTTTTTCTCTTTCTTGATACCATTTAACTTGGTGGTAATCATAGTATTTTTTTGGAACTTCATATCCTTCTATTCCCCATGTTTCTGAGGAACCATGCATACAAGACCACATTTCTTCTGGAGTTATTTTGTAGGTTAAACGAGATTGAGGTTGAGCTGTCATTGGAGGGTTTTTAGGTGCTGGGGTTTCAGTTGTCATTTTTATTTAATTTTTTATTTTTTTTTTAAGGTATTTTTTATTTTTACGTTATTTTTTATTTTGGGTTTTTTATTTTTTTATTTATTTTATGAGATATTTTAAATTAAAAAAAATTGGCTTTTTTTATTATTTTAAAATATTTATATTTTTTAATTTGTTTTAAAAATTAATTTTATATATTTATTTTATTTTATTTTTAAAAATAAAATTTTATTCAATAATATGTTCTTCCAAATAAGACCCATAACCCTTTAAAAGAAAATCAATAGTATTTCCAGTAGAAGTAGTAATCTTATATCTACATTTATAAAGAACATTTTTCTTAGGAGAAAAAGTAACATGAATAATTAAAGGTTTATATTTTTTACTTTCAGTAGTTTCAACCTTAGGTAAAACAGGACCAATAGGTAAATTAATTAACATTTCAGAAGGACCATAAATAATACCATCAGCAATATCAAAAGTAAAAACAGATTCATCATCACTCATTTCAATATCTTCTTTTTCTTCTTTTGTTATTGTTCCATAACCAAATAATTTTTTAGGAATAAATTTAACATAATTAATTTTCCAATTTGTATCTACTTCAGTATCATCTAATAAATACATTTTTTCAACTTTATGACTTGCACAATTAACATAACCAAAATCAATATAATCTAAAGATTCTACACTTTCATTTCCTGTTAATGATAATAGGATTCTTGGTCTTTTTAAATAAGCTTTTAAATAATAAATTTCAGATTCTCCATTTTCATAAGTTACAATCATTTTACCATTTTTTTCATTTACTAAAGTCATAGGCCAATTTTTTTCATCATTAACATTAGGAATTAAATACTTAATATCAATTTTTAAATTAGAATTAGGAATAATATTATATGTACTATTTCCTAAACTAGCTTCAATAGGTTCAGTATTAATAATTTTAAAAGGTCCTTCAATATCAATTTTAATAATCATATTAATTTTTTCTTTATTAATTAAAATAATTGGTCTTTTTGGTCTAGGATGTCTTCCATAAGAATGAACAACAAAATTATAAACATATTTCCCTTCTATATTAGTTTCTCTATCTACAACCAAATGAGGTTTTAATCCACCTCCAATTACTTTTAATGCTAATTCATTAAATTTAACAGAATCATCATTTTCAATATAAGGATAAGCAATAAATAAACTTTCTTTCATTCCTTCAGAATCAGTTTTAAAAGTAACTGAAAAATCAGAAATTGATTTTGGCATTACAACAGCATGTGTAGGATCAATAGTAAAGTAAGTTTTCTCAGGTGGGAATTCATTAGGTGGAATTGGATTAAAATTCAAAGTAAATTTCCCTTGTGTAGGTTCACTAATTTTTAAATTAACAATATCTCGATTTTGTGGTTTAAGAAAACTTTCATAATCATAAATTTTCCAATCTAAATTAATAGTATTTGTCCCAATATTAATAAAACGAACATTTTTTACAATTTCTCCAACATTTCTTAATAAATAACCCATTTTCAATAAAGGAGGATCCAACAAGTAATTAATTCCAGGTTGAAAAGGTGCTAATTGAATAGGATTACCTTTAATACGTAAATTAATAGGAAATTCAACTTGATCCAAACCTTTAATTCTAGAAATTAAAACATCACTAAAGTCCCCAACGCATTCATTAAAAACTGAAAATTTAATTTGTATTTCTGCATGAGGTGGTAATTTCCCTCTTTTAGGTTCTATTACAATAGCAACTCCTTTCTTATGTGATAAATATAATATTGAATCTTCCTCAATTTCCTTTTGTTTTGTAAATTCTAATCCTTTTGGTGATGTGAAATTTATTTTCTCATGTTCTGCTGTTAATAATGGATGGTCGATTTTGAATTTTGTGTCTTTTTTCGATTTACGTGACATTCGACTTAAACGAGTTATGTTTGTAATTACTTGATCTTTATCTGGTTTTGCTACTTTTTCTTTTGCTGGAGGATAATTTTTAACTGATAAATTGAAATTTGTTGGAATTCCACTTAGATTTTTTATTTTAAATGATATTTCTGTTGGAGTGTTTACCTTTAAATTACTCATTGTTATTTCTGTTAATTGCAATCTTTTAAATTTCTCCTCTTCGTCTTCATCTTCTGCTAATTTTACAGTACGATATTTTTTATTTTTTCTTAATCCAGTCTTTGCTAAATTATGTTCTTTATTATTTTCAGTTGTTGATTTTTTTGTTTCTTCAAAATTAGTTGAATTTAATTTTTGTAAATAATCATAACTTTTCTGAGTATAAAAATATGAAATATCCAAACCAATAACTTGACCTTGAACAACAATTCCTAATGGAATATCCATTTCTTCAATATGACAAATAAATAAATCATCAATTTGAGCTAAGAAGAAATATACAATTTTGTATTTAATATCAATTTTCGAATGTGGATTTATTATTCCTTCATTTGGTTCAAATTCAGCAGTTAATTTCTCAGCTTCAAATACATTATCCCATTTAAAGTGAACAGGTAAATTTGAAGGATTTATAATTGTGACTTTATTCTTTTTATGAATAATTGGCATTGTTAAGAAAATTTGTTTAGGTTTAATTATTGTATCTTCAATATATGCAATTGCTTCTTCGCATCTTCCTGTAAAGTTAATGAAGGAATTATCACATGAGTATTTTGATAATATTTCTATTGTGTTATATTTACCTAAATTTATTGGGTATGGTGATATGAAATATACTTCTATTGTCTTTTTTTCATGGGGGGATAAAACTCCGAATGCTGATGAAAATTTCATTTGATATGAATCTGTTTTTTGAGTATCATATCTATTCATATAATTATTATCATAATCTATTAAACTTTCTATTTTATTTTTATATATTTTATCTGTTATTTCTCCTTCTACATTATCAATGTAATCATTATCTTTAAATGTTTCAAAATTAACACTTTTAAATCTGGATTCTTTTATTAAATATGTTAATGGAATTGGAGATGAATTTTCAATTTCAAATTCTTTCTTTTGAATGGTACTAATTGAGAATAAACCAAAATCAATATAAGGTGTATTAATAATTAATTTAGGTCCAATTACATTTGCTTTGATATCAATTGATAGTGACATTCCATCATCTAAACAGAAAATAATAGAAGATTTAAATATACCAATTTTATCACATTTAAATTTAATTTCAAAATTAACTGTTTCATTTTGTAATATTTGAATAAATTTATCAATAATTAAAGGTCCTAAAGCATCTCCTTTAATTTCATTATTAATATCACAATTATTAACCATATTAATTTCTAAACAATTAACATCAGTATGTTCTAAATTAGTTTTATAATCAAATCTCCCATATGAATCATCTTTAATCAAAGTCAATCCTTCAATAACAGGAATTTTATCTCTAAAAATAATTTCTTCATCAATACAATTTTCTTTATAAATATCTCCAACTTCATTATCTTCAATTCTCTTAGTTAATAATTTCTGATAAATTTTCCTTGCTTTAAATAAACATTTTCCAGTTTTAGGATTGAAAATCTTAAATGTATCCATAACTTCTTCTCCAATGTAAACATCACCTAAATCAATAATATTTTTATCACATTCTAAATAAGGTGAAGTTCCCATTCCTCTTAAATTAAAAGAATACAAAGGATATGATGGGAAAGCAGAATTAAATCCTGGTAAATATGGTTCTGCTTTAGAAAAAGTATTTTTAATTGGATTTGATGGTGTTATAAATTGTTTAATTGCTGGAAAGGGAATGTCTTCTATTACAAGATCTAATTTTTGTTCATAGACAATTGAATTAAGTGGATTGAATTTAATAGTAAAGGAAATTTCTTCATAAGGTTGAAATGTTCCATCTTCAGGTTCAATTGAAAAGAAATTATCATCACCTGCCATTGAAAATTCATTTTGATGATAAAAGTCATAAATTGACCAATGATATTTTATAGGAACACTACTTGTATTTTTTAAACTTAAAACTCTACTATTTGAAGTATATGGGAAAGTATCAGGGAAAAATAAAGTATCTAATTTATCAGGTTTTGTTTTTATAATATTTTCATCTTTATGACGTAAATTTTTATGTAATTCATCTTCTTCTTCATTACCATAATTATCAAAATCATTATTTACTTTAATACTATCATCATTACTTTTTTTTTCCTCTTCCACATTATGCACAACTTCATCTTCCATACTTAAACCATCTAACTTTGATATAATAATATCAACTTTAATCCCTTCTCCTTTCAAAATATAATTCAAAACAGCACTTTCACAAAAAAGTGTTAAATTCCTTTCAACAATCCCTTCATCAGTAGGAATAAAAGTAATAGAAATATTTTGTGACATTCCCCTATATAAATAAAATTCTTGTGGAAAAATAGAAAAAGGAGGAATATTCAATAATTCATTAGGAACATTATTTGAAACTCCATTTCCTTCAGTATCAGTATTATTATCCATAGGTAAAAATTTAAAATGTGCATCACCACCATTATTCTTACAAGTAAAATGCATTTCAACTCTATCACCAATAAAACATTTTCCACAATCCATAGGATTAACTAAAGTAATAGCAGGTTTATCTCTAATAGCTTTCAAAGGAATTTTAAATTTCATTCTTTCAGTAAGAATAGTAATATCATCTTCAAAATTATCCATAGAAGTAGCATGGAATAAAACTTGGATTCTAGCATTCATACCAGGTGCAATTAAAGCAGAATCTCGCTTTGGATAAATTATATCTTTAATAGTAAAATTTTCAGTATGTGGTGGAATGTATTTAAAACTTGTTAATAATTGAGTTCTATTTAAAATCTTTACATCAATTTGGTAAACTGAACCCATTTGATAATCTTTGAAAATTACAATTTTTGGATTTACACTAAAAGCATTGTTTGGTGAATCAATTGGTTGAAAGTTATCATCTGTGAAAAGTGGTGGAGGAATATTTTCTCTGTAACGAGGATTTTTTACAAAGTTTAATTTTAAGTTCATGTTGTATAAAATTTTACGATTTGCTTCTTTTTCTTCTTCTGTCATTTTTAATTCTTTTTTTTTTTGAGTTTTTGTTAAACCTTTTAATGGAGATATTGATTCACCGTATTTTAAACGGGTTAATAAATTTTTATTTGTTAATTTTAATGGACCATGCTTCTTTTTTATTGGGTTTAATGGGATATCTTGGGTTTTGGAATTTTCTTGTTGAGTTACTGTTGTTTTTTTTGGGTTTTCTGACATTTTTTTTATTTTTATTTGAATATAAGTTATATGATAAATAATATTTTTTTTTTATTTTTTTTAATTTTGTTTTTTTTTATTTTTTTTTGGTTTTTTATATTATTTTAATTTATATAATTATATTATTCTATTATTGTGTTTTGTTTAAAGGTTCTTTTGGTTCTTTTGATTCTTTTGATTCTTTTGGTTCTTTTGGTTCTTTTGGTTGTTTTTCTTTTTTTCTTCTTCCAAAAATAAAATATAATAATAAACCAAAAATAATGGAAACAATGTATTGAATGGTAGTATAATCAAAATAATGAGGAATGAAATTACCAATAAGAATAAAAGCAATAATTTGATAAACAAAAATTTTTCCTAATCCTTGAATTTTATATCCTAGCCAAGATAAAAAATATAAAAAATAAATAATAACTAAATAAAAAATAAATGAAATAATAGTATTAGTTAGTATATAATAGAAATTTTTATTATTTCCTTCATCAAAATCTTTTTTTATTTTTTTATAAGCTAATTCAATATCATTTAATTTTTTTTTCCCTTCTGGTGTTTTATCATATAAATATTCATTTTTTAATTTCTTATAAGCATCAGTAAATTTTGATAAATCACTCCAAGGTGCAACATGGAAAATATGATAAGGATTTGGATATTTAATTGTTTTAATTGTTTTTTTCTTATCATTAAAAGAAAATTCAAATTCAAAATCATCATCATTATCATCTTTAATAGTCTTGGATAAAATAAAATAACTTAAAATAAAAAAAACAAAAAAATAAATTTTTTTTAAATTCATTTTTTTTTAAAATAAAGAAAACTTTAAAAAAATAAAAAAATTTTTTATGACGATAAAAAAATTAATATATTTAAATGAACCCAATACAAAATCAATTAGAATATAATTCAATATTTCATATAAATTATAAACCAATAACAGCAACATCAATAGATAATAATGAAGGAAATTTAAATGAAATAATAAAAAAAACAAATGAAAGTAAAGGTTGGTTTAGTTCTCGTTATTGTTATTATCCACAAAGTATTTATATTCAATTTCCTTATCCAGTTCATTTATCTCAAATTAATTTATGTATGCATGAAAAAATGATTCCTGAAAAAATACAATTTTTTTCTTATTTACCTGATAATGTTAATGGGTTTAATATTAATTCAATTAATAATTATCAAGATTTAAATTATAATAATTTCGGTTTTATAAAATTAGAAGATAATTTAAAAAATGATTTTAAATTCAGAGAATATAGAAAAATTTATGTTAATACAAATGCACTTATTATTAGATTAGATTTTGATAAAAATTATTATAATAAATTTAATATTTATCAACAAGTCGGTTTAATTTCAGCTGAATTTTTAGGAAGTAGAATTAAAGGATTACCAAATTATTATAATGAACAATTGAATAATAATTTTATTAATGAAGATATTGATCCAATTGCATTGGAAAAATTTAATTTTTTTAATGATAAATTAAATAAAGCAATGAAAGAAGAAAAATATAGTGAATGTAAACAATTAAAAGATATAATTGATCAAATTAGAGGACTTGGAATTGAAATAGCAAGATTAAATAAAAATAAATTAAATGCAGTTTACATAGAAGATTTTGATACTGCACAAGAATTAAAATTAAAAGTTCAAAATTTAAGAAATCAACTTGATTTAATTGATTATAAAAAAAATAATGAAATTGAAACAATAAAAGAAGAAAATGAATCTCAAATAAATGAAGAAAAAAAAGAAGAAAAAAAAGAAGAAAAAAATGAAGAAAAAAAAGAAGAAAATAATCAAGAAGAAAATATAAATAATAACTTTAATCAATCATATGAAAATTCTCCTCCTTTAAATAAAGTAAAACCAAAAATTCAATTTACTGAAGAGGATTATAAACCTTATGATGAAATTGTTGTTCCTGCTTTAAGAAAAAAACCAAATAATGAAAATAATGAATTTGATATAAATGAAAATGAAAATAATGAAAATGAAAATGGAAATGATATTGATAAAGATAAAATGGATAAATTTAATTTATTAATTCCTTTTATTGGAAAAGATGGGGTTAATCAATTATTATCTAATCAAGTTACTATTAAAGAAATTGGTTTTGGTTTATTAAAAGGAAAATTAAATGATATTTTTAGTAGTGAAAATGTTAATGATGTTCTTACACTTTTATTAGATTTAATTTCTAGTTTATTAGAAGAAAAAAATTCAATTACTCTTTTAAATACTTTAGATTTAATACAAGAGTTAATCAATTATATTCAAAGTAATACTCAAAAAATTAATGTTAAAAATCTTAATTATTATCTTCAAGATAGATTTTTAACTATAATATTAAAAAAATTTGGAGATTCAAATCCGAAATTGAGTAATAAAGCAATTGAATTATTTAAATTTTTATTCTCATCTTCTCTTTATGATTATAATGGTTTGGTTTCATCATTAATAGGAATTGATATTAAAAATAAAGATAGTATTTATTATAAAACTTCAAATAAAATAATAATGTCAAAATTATTAATAATACAATATCTTTTGGAATTATTAAATCCATCAAATAAAGATAAATTACAACAAACAATAGTAAAAAATATAAAAAAATATATTTTAATGAATGTTTCACATTCAAAAAGTGAAATAAGAAAATTAAGTAGATTACTCATTCAAAAATTTATTAATATTTATGGAGAAAATAGTATTTTAAAAGATTTAAATTTTATTGAACAGAGAGAATTAAATAAATTAAAAGAAGAAATTCCACAACTTAAAGATTATATTGAACAATTAATTGGTAGAAAAGAACAAAATATAAATAATAGTATAAGTAGAAGTTCAAATAATATAAATAAAAGTAATTCAAATATAAATATAATAAAAAGTAAATCAAAATCCCCAGAAAAAAAAGAACAACAAAAAAAAGAAATTCCAAAAAAAGAAGTTCCAAAAAAAGAAGTTCCAAAAAAAGAAATTCCAAAAAAAGAAACAACAAAAAAAGAAACAACAAAAAAAGAACAATCAAAAAAAAAAGAACAAAAAGAAGAAAAATGTATTTTTTGTCAAATAGATTTAAAAGGAATACCAATGGATAAACATTTAGAAAAAAAATGTCCAATGTTTACAAATTGTCCAAAATGTCAAATGAATATTGAGGTAAAGAGATTAACTCGTCATTGTTTAGATGAATGTAAATTTAAAAAAGATTATAAATTATGTAATAGATGTAAAGAAGCAATTTTAATTAATAATTATGATAAACATATTAAAGAAAATAGATGTAATCCTGCTAAAGATATTAAATCTTGTAATAGATGTCCTTTATGTCATGAAGATATTCCACCTACTGATAAAGGGTTTTATCAACATTTATGTGTTGATTGTTGTTATGAACAAATGAGGAAATTACCTAAAAAAGAAGTTGGAGTTTAAAATAGGATTTTTTATTTATTTGTTTTAAATAAATTTTTAAAAATTATTTTTTTATTTTTTTTTTTAGATTATTTTAGAATTTGTTGTTTATAAATTTTATTTTTTTAAAATATATTATTTAATAATGATTATTTTCTTTTTATTGTATAATTATTATTTTAGTTTTATAATATTTAAAAAATCATTTCTAAAAAAATTCAACATTTAATTCATGTCTTAATAGTTTAATTGTTTTATTATAATTTTGAATATTTTTAAATATTGATATAATATTATTTTTATTCATTTCAAATTTCTATTCAAAAATTAATGAATCATAATATCCACCTAACT
>Ga0256407_10014426_pt1 | contig 10404 bp, 11 predicted proteins | sample RumenRJG_04DNA_FD_193489 | JGI IMG/M metagenome (GOLD analysis project Ga0256407, IMG submission 193489) | Bovine rumen microbial communities from Lethbridge, Alberta, Canada - RJG_04 | ecosystem: Host-associated > Mammals > Digestive system > Stomach > Rumen | place: Canada: Alberta... | reverse complement strand
AGACCGGGCTACTCCCCCTACGGCTCCCCGATTGTCAACAGCTACTGCCACGCATGGAGCTGCACACCTGTATATCTGATCAAAAAATATCTGTAATGCGAAAGGGGACGGAAACAAAAGGACCGTCCCCTGTTTTCAAAGCTTCGCATAGCCTCCCGCTCTCAGTATTCTGTCTTCTATCTCTTTCGCTTTTGAAAAGCCTGCTTCTGATAGTTCGGCAGCTGCATCCCTCAAAGCCTCCCTGAAATGATTGCAGATATAATGATATCTGCCGACAGCAAACCGCTTTCCCAAATGTACTTCTTCAGAAGCCTCTATAAACGAGTTCTCAGTTATATCATCAATCGACAATGCACTCCCGATTGAGAATGCCATTTCTCTTGTACTGCTCTCATAAACAGTCGTACTGACCATGTCGTATGCCGGAGCAAGACGTATGCTGCGGAGATCTTTTCCATAGAGAAGAGAAAAATTCTTGATATGTGCATCTGTATTTCCAAGAAGATAACAGAAAACGATCATATCCCAGAGTCTTTGCTGGTCTGAGATCGGATTAGAAGAATACTGCCTCAGGATCTCGAACATCCTGAGCATGTATCCTCCATTCCTCTTTTCATATTTGTCAGCAGATGAGATTCCCATCGCTTGTGAAAAATCCTCCTGATGAAGTCTGAGCGGACACGGGAGATCCGTGATCATGTTCACAGATCCTTCGAATGTGCGGTCATAACGTCTTGTTGCATATAGTACTTCACTGTCATTTCCGCTTCCCAAATCTATAATAAAGCTTTGCGGAACCTCAATTCCGCATTTAGCCGCCGCCATCATGGACAGCTGTTCATTCGTAACAATTCCCTCTAAACGCACATGGCTTTGCTTGACAATATGTGTACTGGGTGCAGTCCCCTCCGGAAGATACCACCGCCTGCCTGCCTCATCATAATAAAGCCCAACCTTACCGGAGGCACCTGTCAGGGAAAGATGCGACTTTGTGACAATCTCCGCAGATTTCTGCGCACCTTCCGCCGCCAGGGCTTTCACCTGCTGTTCGGTAACCATTTCGTAAGAAGCAGACTGAGCTTCCCCCTCTGCTGTTACACGTACAGCGCCGAGACACTCTCTTCCCAATTGATGGAGAATAGACAGGTAATCATTCTCATCCAGATGCAGCCACTGTGCTACGGATCTTCTGGTGAACCCTTCCGGAAGAAGACCTTCAAAAAACCGCCTGGTCTGTTCCGCCGAAAAGCTTTCCCGCTGTAAAGGAAGGCTGATGGAAACAGGTACTGCATTTCTGTCATCCAGGTATTCCTCAATATATGAGAACGTTGCTGTCCGATAGCTTTCACCGCTGATTGATCCAACAGGGACCATCATGCCGTCTCGTTCAATGCTGATTTGATACTTCTCATGATCCATGTTCACGTCCTTCCAGGCACAAATCCAGACCCAGCAGATTTGCCAGATAGATGGCCTTCTCAAGTTCGGCAGTTTTCTTCCCGTTCTCAAGATCAGATATGAAACTCACGCTCAGTCCGCTGAATTCAGACAGAAACCCCTGCGTATAATGCAATTCCTTACGTCTCGCACGGATTGCTTCTCCAAAGGATATCGCACTTGTTATCCGCATCATCCTCTCCTCCGTCGCTATAAAAAGTTGGGCTATAGAAAGCCGCACGGAAACGCACACTCCCGTGTGAATTTCGCCGTACGGCACATAACAGTGTTCTTTGAGAGAAAATTCGCCGTACGGCTCAATATTGCATTACAGCATCATTATTTAGCCGTACGACTAATTTTTTCAATTATATCATCTTTGCCACCAGGGTACAATCTTCTGTTTTCCCAGGCCCGGGGAAATGGGGACGGTTCTTTTGTTTCTGTCCACTTGCACTCATGCTCATACGCGAAACATGGGGACGGAAACAAAAGGACCGTCCCCTTATTTTCTCCCGCAGCATTTCTTGTATTTTTTCCCGGAACCGCAGGGGCAGGGATCATTGGGATATACTTTCTGCATTTTCTTCACTGGCTTATTCAGGGATAAGGCTCTGCGCTGTTCCGCAAGTTCATTCGGTGTATAGCCGCAATTGGCGGCCATCCTGGTATGGTTGGACAGGCTGATGATCATTGGAGTAAAGTCACGTACTGCCTTTTCGCTTGAAAAAACAAGTCCTTCATTCTCAAGCATTTCAACGACATCTGAAATACGCCCTCCATAGGCAAGACATCTATATGTCAGAAAGACAATGGTAAACAGGGGATCCCCGTCAATATAGAATTCATCCTTAAGAAAAGCAATATATCCCTGATAGTCCGGCTCATACAAAGGATATTTATAGTCGTAGAGCATTTCGATTTCATGGAAATCCGGAATATAAAATTCCTTATCCCCCTGCTCTTTCTCCAACAGCTTATACTGACCATTCGTCGTCAGTTCCCGGGCAACCAGTCTGTCTCCCATGAGCACGGCAGTGTCGTATTCGTCAGAAAGGACTGCCAGAAGACGTTCTGCCTCTGCCTGATCAATATTCATTCCCTTCTTCTGACTGTAGAGTTTGCAGAACACACTTACAGGAGCTGATCCATACATGGAACAGGCAGCGTACAGGCATTGTCGAAACCAGGCAAGTGATGCATGTTCATCCCTGAAATCACGGGTATCAATCTCCTCAAAACGCTTTTTCAATTCGACAGAGACTGTAACACGGCCCTGCTCCTCGATGAAAACCAAAAGCCTGTCGTACAGCCCTTCAAGCAGATACCACTCTTCTTCCTCCGGGATGTACCAGTAGTCTTCTTTACAAAGGTTCCGGAACATTTCCAATTCCGCTTCAGAGCACTGCATCAGCTGCTTTCTGAACACAGTCGGTCTGAGCACTTCGTTGGCAGTAATCTCGGCAAGCTCGGACTTTTTCCATGCCGAAGTCACCCTGATATTCATGCCTTTCGCAATTCTTAGCAGCTCTTTTTTGTCATAAGCCATGAAGAATTGTTTCTGGGTAAGATGAACGGGCTCCTCAGGTATTACCGGCTTCTTTCGTTTCTTCTGCACTGGCAGATTCTCAAACTTCGCCAGTTCCTGTTCGAGCACCTCTATTCTTTTCTCTATCTCTACCCGTTCATTTATCAGATCCCCTATTTTTTGCAACATCCGATGCGTATCTGAAAAATAATTGTCATTCTCCGACTCCGGTTCATTCATTGCAGGCAGCCAAATGATCCCGGTTTCTGAGGTTCTGCTATATAATTCTGATAAAGACATGAACCCAGCTTTGTCTTTATGGCTGCACATGCAATTTTCAAGCAGTCTGTGGGTATGTTCTTTGGTCCGATCCTTATCGGCAGCAGACAAAGGATCCGCTCTGCTGAATCCAAGCAGCATGGGAATGCTGACTGCATATTCACTCTCAATCTTCTCAATCTCTACCCTGTATTCCTTCTCCGTTCCGTATGAGTAGGAGAACCAGGTTCCTTCTGTAAAATAGTCCTCAATGAAAGTGTTCTTTGCGTTCCTGATGTCGTACCAGATCTCCGTATGAAAGCCAGCAGGCCCCACCTTTTCACTTTCACGCAGATAGACGCGTTCATCCGCAAATTTCATCTGGAAAAAGTCCGGTTGTTCCAGTTCCATGATTTCATTCAGAAGATAAGCCAGAACAGAAAAAGTAATACCGCAGGGAATCAGAGCCCGTCTCCAGATCACCGGCCTGGCTTTCTTTTCTATTATTTTCAACTGATAGGAAAGCTCTTTCATCTATGTACGCTCCTCTTCACTGATTTTCACAAATCAAGAACCTTTTCCAGATGCTTGCCATACGGCAACAGTCTTTGCCTGTTATTGGCCATGTTCAAAGCCAATCTCCAGATTTCCCGTTGGCAGCCCTTTTTGAACACTAAGCGATCCTTTCACGCCAATTTTATTTTTACTGGTTTTTTCATCAGTCTTTTCAATTAATTCTTTTCCCAACCTGGATACTCTGCACTTTATCGCCGCCTCTTCCAATGTACTGTGTCCCTCATAATCGAGAATAAACCGCATATCTGAAAGATACAAAAGCGCATCCGCCAACTTATCTTTATTCCAATATCTACCAGTTCCGGGCAAAGTATTTTCATCGATACATTTCATCAAGTAGACTGCCTTTTTTGCTGTAACAGGCGGCAGTTCCTGAATATCATCAGGTATAACACATTTAAACCTTTCTTTATAAGCAACAGGGATTATCCCGCTTTTGCAATAATCCCGCACTATATCTTCACTACATCCCCACTTCTCAGATGCCTCTTTTGTATTCATATTCAGCTACTCCTTCCAGAATATTTATAGTCAGAGATAAAGATGTTGACCGGTTTGACTGCAATTAACTCAGACTGACACAGTTTTACTCATACCCGCAAATGTCAAGAGAAAAATGGGGACGGTCCTTTTGTTTCTGTCCCCTTGCACATACGTGAAACAGGGGGACGGAAACAAAAGGACCGTCCCCGTGTTTCGCCCCTTGTTTCGCAAAACAGTGCAGGATCAGTGAGCTTGTTTCTTCATTCCGTATAAGCAGAGTTCGTCGCGGAAAGCGCGCCTCCTGGAATATGCGGCCCGATAACGTTCCATGATCATTGCTTTGGCCTTGGGGATTCCTCTGGATTCATGTACTTCGCCAAAAGCCGCGATAAAGGATGCACATTCCCCATAATAGTTTCTCTTGTTTGCATTCATGATGCCTTCGACACGCCACTCAATCCAGTGATCGATCCTTTCCATCCACAGGGCAGCGTCGTTCCCTGAAAGGTGTACCTCTTTTTTCCAGGTTTTCAGAAGATCAGAAAACACAGTTTTTTCATCTGTGCTGTCTTCGTAATCATCTGCTTCCTCTGCAAAAGATATTTCGTCCTTCAAATAAGCCTCTGGAGCCTCCATAGCAGTGCCCCGATAGTATTCCCGGATATCAAATCCGCAGGCATCCCGCGCCCGGCTCAACATGGCCAGCATCCCTTTTCCATAGTTCTCCCCCTGATGGAGCAGAAGGAGCATCAGCGCGATACCTTTCTTCATGAAAGTAGATGACCAACCAAGCACATTTTTTGTAGTCATACCTGTCTCACGCATCTTTTCAAATTCTTCCTGAAAGTAAAAAATACAGCAACAGTCATTTCCCCCAAGAACATTATCAGGTCCAGAATAATAAGAATAAAAGCCAGAGCTCTTTCTATCCGGTATGCCTCGGATCATTTCTTCAAATATCTCCAGTGCCTTCGCCCTGTGCTTCTCCCAGTCTTTCGTCAAAAAGCGGAGCCTCAGATAATTCAATGTTGTCGTCTGGGATCGAAAAGCTTCCAGAAGGCATCTCTCCGATTCTTCTGTATCATCCACCCCCACGGCATAGAACGCTGTCAGCAGCGCGATCCTGCTGCGGATTCTTTTGTTTGAGGGAATTTGTTCCAAGGCACTCTGTCCTGCTTTCAGCATCGACATTCTCAGATCCGGCTCCCCTGTATCCAGATTATCCATCATGAGCTTCTCCAACAGTGCAGGATGCGTCAGGATATTCTGTTTTGCGACCTCGAGAGCTGATTTCTCGTCCTGAATCATGGAGAGTGCATCCTGCAGCATTCGCTCATACTGCCCTCCGGAACCCGTGCTCAGGGCGCGGATCCAATCCTGCAAAAAGGCATCGAAATCCGGAAGATCCCCGTTTCCCATCTGCATGATTTCCTCCAGCTTAAAAGAATGATAACGGAGGTTCCCGATCAGGTGCAGTATTTCCTCCGCCCTCTCCCCGGGAGCGCTGACCAGATAACACAAGTAAATGGCTTCTTTTAAAAACAATTGGTAAACATCGTCCTCCAGAAGATCATGGTTGTTCAGTGCTTCCAGATCCATAATGCCATCGTCAAAGTCTAGATATACTCCTTCAACAGAAACCGTCACACAGGAAAGAAGATCTGCCAGGATGAAGCCCTGTCTGTAAAGCTCACGGTCCATGCAGACATGGACAAGCTCCATGGCCTTTCCAATATCAATCAGGATGCCATCCGGATCAGCAAAAGTAAATTCATCGACATCACTGTTGTACCAGTCATCATATTCATAATTATAATCACTGACCAGTGTCCTTTCGCCCTCTTCTAATTCTTCCAATGTTTCAATTAAGGAGTCTATTTCTTTCTCCAGACTTTCGTTGTTTTTATCATCATCGAAAGGAAGCCCTTGTTCGCCTCCACCGGTACCACCTCTGCTGCTGTCAGGATCCTCCACAGCAAATGCTGTAAACAGAAAAAGCAGCCTTTCCCGTTCTTGCTCCGGAGTTGTCCTGGCAATTTCGTGAACCAGACGTTCCAATTGATCGCGGGACATCCTGCTGCTAAATGTATCGATTTTCTTTAAAAACTGAGGAAGGTTCATCGTATATTTTCTCCATATTTTCTTTTTATGGCAGCACAGCTGATCCCTGAACTGATTCTAAACTTCTTTTTCTGTCCACATTGCTTTGTACTCACTTAAATCTAAATTATCGGACATTATCCAGGATTGACTGCAAATAACTCAGATTGACATAGTTTTACCCACGCCCGCAAATGTCAAGGTGCTGACGAGTAATAATTAAGCTTTTAATAGTGGGGAGACAGCATGTATACATACCTTTTCCTGCTCTTATCGATGGTCAGATATCCCTCGTTTGCCAGCTTGTTTAAAGCATCCCTGCTGCTGCTTTCAGATAGCCCTGTGATTTCCATCGCTTTCTTAACTGTGATTTCTGCTCTATTCCCAGCCCGGTTCATTCGATCCAGGATCTTTCTCTGTGGTTCAGTCAAGGCATTATCTGCAAGTCTTGCATTTATCATACTCTCTTCGAATATTGCCTGCATGTAATCAACAAACGGCGAAAGATCTAACCACCCATGCTTTTTTCTCTTATCAATTACATTCTCACAATCCCTTATACTTCTATAGTAACCGGAAAGATTTCTGTTAATTGCTGTTGCTATCGCAATCGATTTCACCTTAGGAAATCCTTTAAAAAACAACTGCGAACTGTTAATCGTCCGTGCAGTCCTTCCATTTCCATCGCAAAACGGATGTATATATACAAAATAGAAATGGAAAATAAAACTTTTAATCAGTGGATCCAATTTATAGTCACGATCAAATGCATACAGCATCTTCATTAATTGTGGGATATCTTCTGCTTTTGCAGGTCTATGTTCTGTTTTTGTCTCATTGCCCACATATACCATACCGTCTCGATATAAAGTACCGGCAAAATCTTCATTTTCACAAACGTCTTTTACAATAATATCCCACAGTTCTCTAATATTTGTTTCATCTATCTGGTGGTCATACGCATACATACACCCTTTGTATGTATTTGCAACCATTATTTCATCCTTTGTTTCAGGAGCCTGAAGACACTTTTCCATACGTTCCACCGTCGTATGAGCCCCCTCTATTGTAGCTGACGAATGAGCATCCAGCAGAATAACAGATGTCACTCTGGCCTGTTCAGGCACATCCTCATACAGCTTTCTAAGTTGCTGAGCTCTATGTTCTAATTTCTTCAGGTCAGTAATGTAGAGTTCTTCCCCATTCAATCCCCTGAGAGGAAGTTTAACGCGATCTGACAGGCGCCGTGCCTTTTCGTCTTCCGCCTCCCTGATACCTGCTTTAATCCGGTATTCCAGTTTTTCAAATGTATCCATTTATCAAATATCCTTTCACGATTCTGCAGATTTGTGAGGTATTTTATCTCCGTAGGGAAAAGGCCCCTTCGTTCACCGACCATTATATACCTTCTCCCATTGTCCCGGATTGACTGGGGTTTACTCAGACTGTCACAGTTTTACCCGCACCCGCAAATGTCAAGGTGCTGATGAGTGATTGTTGCGGATGATGCCAAAACATCCCATATCTTTTCAGATATGAGATGTTTCAAGTTCCAATCTACCACAACGTTTTCACTTCCTTGTATTGCGGTATAATGCTATCTTTCGTAATTAGTACCATATCCTCAATAATCGCCTGTGCGATGATAATACGATCAAAGGGATCCCGATGAATCAGCGGAAGGTTCCTCATTCTATCAATATGACCCGGTGCAATACTTAAAATGTTTACATCAAGCCTTCTGCAGGCATCCGAGATATCTTCTGCTGATGCGTCGATATCTATCTTTCCTATTGATTGCTTTATCCCTAACTCCCAGAGAGACGCAATGCTCACTGCCAGTGCATCACTCTCCTGCATAATACGATTCGCATCCTCCGACAGTATGTCCGGGCAAAACAACAAGCCGATCAAGGCGTTCGTGTCCAATAAATAGCTCATACATACTCCTTAAAGCAATCTGGTGTTTCATCGAAATCATCAGCAATCGAATGAAATCTGTCAGCCAAAATGCCTAGTTCCCTCTTTTTAGAGGACTGCGTTTCTTCCTCCGCTTTTGCCTGAAACTGTAAAAACTGAATATAATTCACAACCATATCTACATATTTATCGGGTAATCCAGTTGCCTCTTTTACCATTACATCAATTGGCATAAACAGCACCTCCGTTTCATTATTCCTAAAAAATCAGACTCAGATGATTTTCACTTTCTTTTTTATCTACATTTGTTCTCTTTCCTGCTCTTCTACTATACAGCATTATACACACTCTGCCAGCCGGATTCCATATTGACTCTAAATCGAAACGTGACAAGAGACTGATGAGTGCTTGTCGTGGATAATGCCAGAACATCTCCTATCTTGTCCAGCTCACATCTGCTTTCCCAGCCCCAGCTCCTGCATCCCCCGGATGCAGATCTCCGCAACATCCCGGATCTCCATGCCCAGCATCCCGCAGCCCTGCAGGATCAGGTCCCGGTTGCATCCGGCGGCAAAGCGTTTGTCCTTCCACTTTTTCATGAAGCTCTTCAGGCTCATGTCCTCGATCCCGTTGGGCCGCATCCTGGCCGCCGCCTGAATGATCCCGCTCAGTTCATCCACTGTAAAAAGACTCTTCTCCAACTCGGAGAGAGGTTCCACATCCGTGCAGATGGTATAGCCATGGCTGAGGATTGCCCGGATGTCCTCCTCGGGCACCCCCGCCGCGCGCGGAGGCTCCTCCGTGTGGGCCAGGTGCTCCTCCGGATACTTCTCATAATCATAGTCATGCAGATAACCGACTGCCTCCCAGTGCTCCCTGTCCGCGCCGAAATGGTCCGCCATCGCACCCATACAGGCAGCGACATTGGCCGCATGGAGCTTGAGATGGTCCTCCGTCACCATAGTATCGTTCAGCCTCTTGGCCTCGGCAATCGTCAGTTTGTCCATTATTTGTAACCTCTCTCTTCTTTTACAGCACCGTACTTTTACTGTCATCTAAGGTTTAAGACCGAACGCAGGAAGGCTGCGATCATAAGGATGTAACATACGGTCTTGGGGAGCATCAGCATACCCAGCATGGGAACCAGCCCTGCTCCCACTGCAACCGGGATATAGAACAGAAAAGACAGCAAAATATAGATCCAGAAAAAGCGAAATATTCTGTCGACCCGTCTGTTCTGAAAATAGAGCAGGCAGACCATCGCCCCCATCAGGATAAAAGGAATATTACGGATCATTCCCCAGACCATATCCGTGCTGTTTTTCATCCAGCCGTTCTGCGGTAGCAGACACAGGACGATCCGTATGGCCAGCAGGATCCACAAGGCTGCAGTTACCCCCCTGTTTTCCTCCTCCCGGAAATGACCCAGCCATATATAATACAAGAGTATATAGAATACAGTCATGCTGATGGATGTGATCAGTTTGCCAACTCCCAGAGTTGCGGTAAAGTCAGTATTCACAAAATAATTCAAAACGCGGGGGATCAGATGAAATGCATCTCCGCAGCCAAGGATCAGGGCCGCAAGCCCCATATACCTTTCGGTCCTGTTTCCTGCCCTTCGCATTATCAGGCATCCGCTGATAATCGCTAATAACAGATATAGGATATCGAAAACAGATTCGCCATATTTCATAGCATTACATCCCCTTTAGCTCCTCCAGAAACAGTTCATAATAATCATCCTCGCACACAAGCAGGGGCGAGTTCTCTCCACCGCCGTTGGTGGACCGCCGCATGGCAGCATAATAATCCTCCCCCGCGGACAAAAGATCCATCTCATAGAGCTCTACGCCAGCCTGCGTGCTCAGCCTGCAGAAATCCGACAGCGGCGTCCGGCTGTTCTGGGTTTCCAGAAGGCTCTTCCTCAAAGCCGGATCCCGGACAGCCTTGTCCCGGAGTAATGTCAGTGCCTCATATACTTCCATCCCTGCCTCCCTATAAAGTCAAGCGCTTTTCCCTTGAAAAACAAGGGTTTTCAACGATATACCTCTACTGAATGAGCCATGGAAATGGACATCTCAGAGTATCTGGTACGAGAA
>Ga0256407_10014424_pt1 | contig 10405 bp, 4 predicted proteins | sample RumenRJG_04DNA_FD_193489 | JGI IMG/M metagenome (GOLD analysis project Ga0256407, IMG submission 193489) | Bovine rumen microbial communities from Lethbridge, Alberta, Canada - RJG_04 | ecosystem: Host-associated > Mammals > Digestive system > Stomach > Rumen | place: Canada: Alberta | collected... | reverse complement strand
GCAGCAGGAACAGGCGCCTGGCAAGGGTGCCCTTCATGATCTTCACCATGTCGGAGATATAGAACTGCGGCTTCGCGTCGATGAGCACATGGACATGGTCCGGCATGACCTCCATTGCCGTGATCCTGAAACTGTACTCCTCCGCAAGATCCAGAAGGAGCTGTTTACAATCCTCATCAGCCCCTGCGGTCAGTACCTTCCGCCTGTATTTGGTACACCAGACGATATGATACTGGAGCGAATAGACATACCCGCGACCATATGATAACCCGTTTTCATTGATATTATATATACTTTTTTCCATGTATCTATTATATCATATGTATTTAGGAACTACAAGGCAAATCGAATATATGTTCTGTTTATAACGATATATTACCGCCCTGCTTTTCTAATGGGTACCCTGATCGTATCAGCTCTTGTCAGGGATCACCTGCTCCGGGATATTATGTATTACAATGGATCCGTCTTTCTCATTCCGGGATCCTTACGGAGAAAAATTGCAGCCGGTTACGGCAGTTCGAACATTCCCTTATATGGGGAAATAAAAGCCAGCTAACTCATGACTGAAGTCACAAGAATGCGCTGGCTAGTCTTTCAAAAATTGTCGCATCTTCTTATCAACTCTCCGCTTTTTTACTCTCCGCTTTTTTACTCTCCGCTTTTTTACTCTCCGCTTTTACTCTCTGCTTTTACTCTCCGCTTTCTGCATTTCCTCAGCACATCAGCATGCCTTCTGGCAGGGATCCATCACATTGTCCGGTGACGAATCATTATTCCAAAGATGGCTGATCAAACTAACGTCAACTTTATCAAAATATAAATTAAACAGCAAGACAAAGCCCGGCAGTTTAAAAAGCACGAGTTTAAAACGCAAAACCATACAGGTTAAAGACCGCATAAGCTCAGTGACTGCGCTCGGCGCGGGGCATAAAAACAGACTGCGCAGGAGTTATTCGCTCTTGCGCAGCCCTGTAATAAGCAGCCCTATAATAAGCAGCCCTGTAACAGGCAGCCCTGTAATAAAGTGAAAACCCTTGTGCAGCCCGTCCTGTTTATGAATACAATCTGATCACTGCCGCGGCGACCTCCTTTTTGGGAAGGCCCTCGTCCATGGCGCGTTTTTCCAGATAATAATGCGCTTCCTCCTCTGTCATCTGCCTCATCTGGATCAGCAGGCACTTGGCCTTGGTGACAATGCCGACTTCGTTGAGCTTTTTGCGCATGCGCTGCAGCTCCCCTTCCTTATCCAGGATCCTGCCGGACATGAAAAGCTGCATGCGCAGTATCTCTTCCAGGATCTGCCTGCGCAGAGGAAGGGAAAATGTATAAATCGGATATTTCCTGCACCGGAAGGCAATCTTCTCCCGTGCTTCTTTGCCTGTCAGCAGTATGATCTGCAAGTGCGGGTTTCGGCCGGAAATCATCAGCAGGTCGTCAATGCTGAAGGATCCTTTTCCGGTCATACTGCAGAGCAGGATACCCGGGGGCGCAGATGCTCCGGCAGGCGACATGGCCTGTCTGATCTCTGCCAGCGTATATGCCCTGGTGACTCGCAGCGAAGGGCCGGTCGACTCTGAGGCTTTCTGCACATCACGCAGGACCAGCAGGATCGACTGCATCATCTCCTCTGTGCCGGCTGCTGCCACAATGCCGCAGGAGGCATTCGTCTGTTTCATGTCTATACCTCAATGAATATTCCAATCGTCAGGTTTTTGCCCCTTATCGGAGTTTACCCATTATTATTCCACCCGCTCTGCATATGCCTTCAGGCATGCGGCAGGGACGTATTCTCTGACCAGGTCGCTGGTACGCGCAGTCTGGACTGCTTCCTGCAGGCTTGCGGGGAGCTGTTCCAGTCCGCGCATGAGAACAGGATCTGCCTTGTACAGGTTGATATCGATGGAAGCAGGCAGGGTCAGATTATGATCGATCCCGTACAGGCCGGCGCGGATCAGCAGGGCAAAGGCCAGATAAGGATTCGATGTCGGGTCGGGGGAACGCAGTTCAATGCGCCTGCGGCCGGAGGGGTCCGCAGGGATCCGGATGAGCTGGCTGCGGTTCTGGACCGCCCAGCTGACATAGCGGGGCGCCTCCATCCTGCCCAGTCTGGCGTAGGACTGTTCACCGGGATTGAGGAAGAGTGTGATATCCCGGATGTGCTTCATGATTCCGGCCATAAAGGCATCTGTGTGGTCACAGCTGTCTTCGCTGTGTACAGAAATATTGAGGTGCATTCCGCTGCCCGGCTCTCCCGGAAGGGGCTTGGGAGAAAAATCCGCTGCCCGTCCGTCTGCTGCACAGATGCTGCGGACCGCCCATTTGACAGTCGAAGTATTGTCCGCGGCCGCGATCGGGTCACTGTAGCGGAAGTCGATCTCCATCTGACCGGGTCCGCGCTCATGGTGGGAGGATTCAGGTGTAATACCCATCTCCAGAAGGGCGAAACAGATGTCCCGGCGCAGGTTCTCTCCGGCATCCAGGGGCTCCACATCCATATATCCGCCCCTGTCGATCGGGGTCTTTGTAACTTCCCCCTGTGCGTCCTTCTTAAATACATAAAACTCCATCTCGGAGGCAAATTTCACTTCGATCCCCTTTTGGGCGGCATCACGCACAGCCTGGCGGAGAATATATCTGGTATCCCCTTCAAAAGGAGTTCCGTCCGGATAAGCAAGGTCACAGAAGATCCGGCAGACCCGGCTGTCGGAGGGGCGCCAGGGAACGATGGAGATGGTCGACAGATCCGGCTTCAGAAAAAGGTCACTCCGCACATCCGCCTCAAAACCTGCCACAGCAGAGCCGTCAATGGACACTCCCCACCGCACGGCACGCTCCAGTTCCCCGGACATAATGGCTATATTTTTCTGATTTCCGAAGACGTCAAAATAAGCCAGGCGGATAAACTCCACATTTTCTTCCTCGACAAACTGCATCAGTTCTTCATATCCCTGCATTTCTATTTCCTTTCCGACAGTTATTTTTTCCACAGTCTCCCCTCTCCGGAGCATGCCTCACACCGGAAGGGAGCTCTCTGCCCTGAGTTTCTCTGCCCTGTAATGCTGATCAACAGCTTCTTCTATAATTTCGCACTGCCTCTTTTTTGGCAGGCGGCGCCTACCAGCCCCGCAAACAGAGGATGGGGGCGGTTGGGACGGGACTTAAACTCGGGATGTCCCTGTGTACCAATATAAAACGGATGGCCGGCGTATTCAATCATTTCCACGATCCTTCCGTCCGGGGAGATTCCGGACAGAGTGAGCCCCGCCTTCTCCATATCTTCCCGCACTTCATTGTTCACTTCATAGCGGTGGCGGTGACGCTCCGAAATCGTATCCTTCCCATAGAGACTGTGAGCCAGAGTTCCCGGGCGCAGGGCACAGGGGCAGGCGCCCAGGCGCATTGTGCCGCCCAGATCCGTCACATTTTTCTGGTCCGGCATCAGATCGATGACCGGATGGCCGGCTGCCGGATCCAGTTCCGCACTGTTGGCGTCTTTCCAGCCGACAACATTTCGGGCAAACTCTACAAGTGCCATCTGCATGCCCAGGCAGATCCCCAGAAAAGGAATCCTCTTCTCCCTGGCGTACTGAGCCGCAAGGATCATGCCTTCTGTGCCCCGGGTTCCGAAACCGCCCGGAATGATCATGCCGTCAATGTCTCCCAGCCGGGCCTGCAGGGTCTGGCATCCATCGAATCCTGCGGCCGTTCCATTGAATCCTGCAGCTGTTCCTTCGAATCCTGCGGCTGTTCCTTCGAATCCTGCGGTTGTTTTTTCTCCGCAGCTTTTTTCCAGTTCTTCCGAATCCACCCATTGAATTTCCACTTCCGCCCTGTTTGCAATCCCGCCGTGATGCAGTGCCTCCACTACACTGAGGTAGGCGTCATGCAAAGACGTATATTTACCCACCAGGGCTATAGTCACCTTTCTCTTCGGGTGGTGCAGATCGTCCACCATCTCAATCCAGTCCCGCAGAGCGGGCTCCGGGCATGGGATCTGCAGACACTGGCAGGCCGCCTGAGCCAGGCGCTCCTCTTCCATCATCAGGGGCACTTCATAGATGGAATCCGCATTCAGGTTCTGGATCACGTGTGAGACCGGAACGTTGCAGAAAAGAGCCACCTTTTCCCGCAGCGAAAGCGGGATCTGTCGTTCGGAACGGCAGACTATGATATCCGCCCGGATTCCCATCCTCTGTAGCTCGCGGACACTGGCCTGGGTCGGCTTTGTCTTGAGTTCCTCTGATCCGTACAGGTAAGGCATCAGCGTCACATGGATCATACAGCAGGTTCCCTGCGGTTTTTCCTGCATGAACTGCCTGATGGCTTCATAAAAGGGCTGTGATTCAATGTCCCCGACTGTACCGCCGACCTCAATGATGGCGATTTCAGGCAGGTTTTTGTCTGAAAGCGTGGAAGTCTCTGCGCAGGGCATTTTTTCTGCAGACAGAGACTTGTGAACATCCTCTTCGATACACGGCTGACCAGTATAAAAACGGCTCTTGATCTCATTGGTCACATGGGGGATCACCTGCACCGTGCCTCCCCCGTAATCCCCGTGCCGCTCCTTGTTGAGGACCGACCAGTAGATTTTGCCGCTTGTCACGTTGGAATTGAAGTTCAGGTTCTCATCGATAAAGCGCTCATAGTGGCCCAGATCCAGGTCTGTCTCCGTCCCATCCTCAGTCACAAAGACCTCACCGTGCTGGATCGGGTTCATAGTCCCCGGATCCACATTCAGATAGGGATCCAGCTTCTGCATGGTGACGCGGTATCCGCGCGCCTTGAGCAGCCGCCCCAGGGAGGCTGCCGTAATTCCCTTTCCAAGACCGGAGACAACACCTCCGGTGACAAAAATATATCTGGTCATGAGTTCCTTCTTTCAAGAGCAATCAATGCATTGAGTCCCGTCAAAGTGCCTGTGCACTCTGACGAGACGGCATTATCTGAATCTCTGTTACCGTACAGCCCCGCCTGAAACAGGTGTTTTTCTCGCGCCTTTCGAAAAACACCCAAGCTGTACGAAACTCTGTTAACACTTACAGCATGGTATAGCCCATCAGGTACTCATCGACTTCCCGGGCGCACCCCCGTCCCTCGACGATGTTCCAGACGACCAGGGACTGGCCCCGGTGCATATCACCCGCTGTAAAGACGCCGGGAATATTAGTTCTGTAGTGATCAGGTCCGTCCTGGGTCCCGACTGTGCCGCGGGATGTCAGTTTTACCCCGAAAGCGTCTGCGGTGTACTGCTGACAGCCTGTAAAGCCCGCCGCGATCAGGAGCAGATCACAGGGAAGAATCTTCTCTGTCCCTTCCACTTCGCAGAGTTTTCCATCCTTGAATGCAACCCGGACGGTGCGGATCTGATGCAGAGTTCCGTCTTTCAGGATCAGCTCTTTCACTGTTGTACTGAAAATGCGCGGGTCTGCTCCGAAGCGGGCAATCGCCTCCCTATGCCCGTAGTCGGTCTTGAGTACTTTGGGCCACTCCGGCCAGGGGTTGGAGTCGGCCCGCACAACAGGGGGCGAGGGCATCATCTCAATGGCTGTGACACTTTTGCAGCCCTGGCGGAGCACCGTACCGATGCAGTCGTTGCCGGTGTCTCCTCCGCCCACAATGACGACATGCTTATCTTTTGCACGCAGATCAGGTGTCCCGGACAGAAGTGCCTTTGTACAGCCGGTCAGAAAGTCGACTGCATAGCTGACACCGGGTACATGGTCGATGGAAGACTTTTCCGGAATCGGCTTTTTCTGCTTCCCCTGCGGTTCCTGCTTTGCCTGCTTTTCCTGCATTTCCTGCTTTTGCTGCTTTTCCTGCTTTTCCTGTATTTCCTGCTTTTGCTGCTTTTGCTGATCCTCTGCTGCCGCTTCCTCTGTCTCCGTGATCACAGCCGTCAGACCTCTGGGCTGTTTAGCCCCGCAGGCCAGGATGACAGCATCAAAATCCCTCATCAGTGCCTCTGCTTCTTTCTTTCCGACATTTATGCCGGTACGGAAAACGACACCCTCTGCCTCCATGAGTTTTCTGCGGCGCTCTATGACGCTCTTGTCCAGCTTCATATTGGGAATACCGTACATGAGAAGACCTCCGATCCGGTCTTCGCGCTCAAACACAGTGACAGTATGTCCCCTGTGATTGAGCTGGTCCGCCGCCGCAAGACCGGAAGGACCGCTTCCCACGACGGCGACCTTCTTACCGCTGCGCAGAGAGGGTAGGCGCGGCTCCATCCATCCGTTGGCAAAAGCAGTCTCTATGATATACAGCTCGTTGTCATGCACGGTCACCGGTTCTCCATCCATGCCGTTGATGCAGGCCTTTTCACACAGTGCCGGACAGACCCGTCCCGTAAACTCCGGGAAATTGCTGGTCTTGAGCAGCCTGGAGAGAGCATGCCTCTCGTGGCCGGCATAAACCTGGTCGTTCCATTCCGGGATCAGATTGTGCAGGGGGCAGCCTGTCACCATTCCCTTGAGCCGGATGGCGCTCTGGCACATGGGCACGCCGCAGTTCATGCAGCGCGCCCCCTGCTGCCTCCGCTCCTGCGCCCGCAGGGGAAAATGGAACTCTCCGTAGTCCGAGAGCCTCTCCAGCGGGTCGCGGTCAATATTTTCCTGTCTCTTGTATTCCAGAAATCCTGTTGCTTTTCCCATGATCGATTCCTTTGTTTTCTTGCTGCCTGCATGTGACCCCAAGATCCGTCTTCATCTGCTCTTATCCTGCAGAGATCTCCCGGAATGCCTCCAGTACGGCCTTGTCATGCGGCATGCCCTGCTCTTCGTGACGGCTGATGGCAGTCAGCATTCTCTGATAATCCCTGGGGACGATCTTTTTAAAATAAGGTAGATACTCCGAGTATGAGGCAAGGATTTTCTGTCCGAGTGCAGATGAAGTTTCGTGCACATAGTCCTCCAGAATCCCCCTCAGCTCCGCAATATCATAGTCCTCAGTCAGTTCCTGCAGCATGGTCATATCCTTGTTCATCCGTCGGTAGAGGCTGTGGTCCATATCCAGGACATAGGCGATGCCGCCGCTCATACCGGCCGCAAAGTTTTTGCCCGTTCCTCCGAGAATGACAGCCCGGCCGCCGGTCATATATTCCAGACCGTGATCCCCGCATCCCTCCGCGACCAGGGTGGCGCCGGAATTTCGCACACCGAAGCGCTCGCCCGCTACGCCGTTGAAAAAGGCCTTGCCGGAAGTTGCGCCGAAGAGAGCGACGTTGCCGACGATGATATTTTTGTCCGCTTCAAATGGGCTTTCCCTGTCGGGAACAACAATGAGTTTGCCGCCGGAGAGGCCCTTTCCGAAACCGTCGTTGGCATCTCCGGTCAGGCGGATGGTGACTCCCTTTGGAAGGAAAGCACCAAAGGACTGGCCGCCTCCGCCGCAGGCATGAACGACAAAGGTATCATCCGCCAGTGTGTTTCCGAAGTTTTTGGTGACCTCGGAACCCAGAATGGCCCCGAAGGCGCGGTCGGTGGAGGAGACATGCAGGGAGGTCTCGTAGTGCCCGATTATACGAGTGCCTGCTTTCTCACAGGCAAGTCTTCCCAGGGCAGTCTTTTTTTCCTGCAGATAGGCTTCGAAAGCATCCCTTCCATTTGTCTTGCCCGAAGCTTTTTGTATCACGTTTTCAGGCTGCCTGCCGGCCATGGCTCCCTTTGCCAGTCCTTCTGCGAAGGCAGGGATCAGAAGGGACAGATCCGGGGTGGTCTCCAGCCGGAAATCATACCAGTCCTTGTCAGGGGAAACAGGGAAAGGGATATCTCCCAGGATCTGTCTCAGGTCGACCTTGAAGGCGCGGTCCGTGATCAGGTTCTCGCGCATGCGCAGACAGTCGGTCCGTCCGATCATATCCGCCAGTCTGGTAAAACCGAGATCCGCCATGATCTGCCGCAGCTGTCTGGCGATAAAGGTCATAAAGCGCACGACATGTTCCGGCTTCCCCTTAAAGCGGCAGCGCAGCTTTTCGTTCTGGGTCGCGATGCCGACCGGACAGGTATCCTTGGAACAGACACGCATCATCATGCAGCCCATGGTCACCAGGGGAGCTGTCGCGAAACCGTATTCCTCTGCGCCCAGAAGGGCCGCAATGGCGACGTCACGCCCGCTCATGAGCTTGCCGTCGGTCTCCAGGACGACACGGCTGCGAAGGCCGTTTTCCACAAGACAGCGGTGGGCTTCAGAGAGCCCCAGCTCCCAGGGAAGGCCCGCATTGTGAATGGAGCTTCCCGGGGCAGCTCCCGTACCTCCGTCATAACCGGAGATCAGGATGACCTGGGCGCCGGCCTTGGCGACACCGGAGGCGATGGTTCCGACCCCGGCCTCGGAGACCAGCTTGACATTGATCCTGGCGTCGCGGTTTGCGTTTTTCAGGTCATAGATCAGCTGGGCCAGGTCCTCGATGGAGTAAATATCGTGATGGGGAGGCGGGGAGATCAGGGAGACGCCGGGCGTCGAATACCTTGTCTCAGCCACCCAGGGATAGACCTTTTTGCCCGGAAGATGGCCGCCCTCGCCGGGCTTGGCTCCCTGGGCCATTTTGATCTGGATCTCGTCGGCGCTGCACAGATAGGCGCTGGTCACACCAAAACGTCCCGAAGCCACCTGCTTGATGCGGCTGTTGGCATCTGTTCCGAAGCGTTCCGGCGCCTCGCCTCCCTCGCCGGTATTGGACTTTGCGCCGATGGAATTCATGGCCCGCGCCAGGGTTTCATGGGCTTCTCTGGAAAGAGAGCCGAAGCTCATGGCGCCCGTCTTGAAATGGCTGACAATGCTCTGTTCGGATTCCACCTCTTCCAGAGGGACCGGAGGACCTGAAGGTACAAATTCCAGAAGTCCCCGCAGGGTATGCGGGTGCCTGGCGTCATCCACCAGCTGTGTATATTCTTCAAAGCGTTCATAAGAATCGGTACGGACCGCCTGCTGCAGGGCAATGATGGTCTCGGGACTGTACATGTGGTCCTCACTGCCCTCCCCTCTGCGAAGAGAATGGAGGCCGACAGAGTCCAGAGTCGTGTCGACGCCCAGTCCCAGGGGATCAAAGGCGTGGTCGTGGCGGAAGGTCACTCCCTCCTCGATCTCCGGAATTCCGATACCGCCGACACGGCTGACCGTACCGGTAAAATATTTGTTGATCACATCCTCTCCCAGTCCGATGGCCTCGAAAATACGGGCTGACTGGTAGGACTGAATGGTGGAGATGCCCATCTTGGCCGCGATCTTGACGACACCTCCCAGAAGGGCTGCATTGTAGTCCTCGACCGCTGTGTAATAATCCTTGTCCAAAATTCCAAGATCGATCAGTTCTCCGATGCACTCGTGCGCCAGATAGGGACAGATCGCCCGGGCGCCGAAGCCCAGAAGGGTGGCCATCTGGTGCACATCCCTGGGCTCGCCGCTCTCCAAAATCAGGGAGACGGCTGTGCGCTGCTTTGTCTGCACCAGATGCTGCTCGACACTGGAGACTGCCAGCAGAGAAGGAATGGGCATATGGTTTTCATCCACTCCCCGGTCGGTCAGGATGATGATATTGCAGCCCTCTCCCGCCGCCCGGTCCACAGTAATGTTGAGCTGGTCCAGCGCTTTGGCCAGCGATGTATTTTTGTAATAGAGCAGGGAAATCTCCCTTGCCTTAAATCCGGGCTGATCCAGATGGCGGATTTTTAAAAGATCCACGCCGGTCAGGATAGGATGATTGACCTCAAGGACGGTACAGTTGCTGCTTTTTTCCTGCAGAAGATCACCGTCCGAGCCGATATAGACGGTCGTGTCGGTCACGATCTTTTCCCGCAGGGAGTCGATGGGCGGATTGGTCACCTGGGCAAACAGCTGCTTGAAATAGTTGAACAGGAGCTGGTGAGCCTCGGAGAGCACGGCCAGGGGCGCGTCATGTCCCATGGAAAGGGTGGGCTCCACAGCGTTTTCCGCCATGGGGAGAATCTGGTCCTTCACATCCTCGTAGGTATAGCCGAAGACTTTGTAGAGCCGGTCGCGGACCTCCTGGGTGTGGACCGGAATCTTGTGATTGGGGATGGGAAGTTTATCCAGATGCAGCAGATTTCTGTCCAGCCACTCACCGTAGGGCTTTCTGAGGGCGTAGTGGCTCTTGCATTCCTCATCGGAGATGATCCTCTGCTGCCTGGTGTCGACCAGGAGGATCCGCCCGGGCTCCAGGCGGGCTTTTTTCACAATGCGGGCTGCCGGAATGTCCAGGACACCTACCTCGGATGCCAGGATGAGCCGCTTGTCATCCGTGATGTAATAGCGGGAAGGCCGCAGTCCGTTCCGGTCCAGGGTCGCTCCCAGGACTTCGCCGTCTGTAAAAAGAATGGCCGCCGGGCCGTCCCATGGCTCCATCATGGTGGCATAGTAGTGGTAAAAATCGCGCTTGTCCTCG
>Ga0256407_10014423_pt1 | contig 10405 bp, 11 predicted proteins | sample RumenRJG_04DNA_FD_193489 | JGI IMG/M metagenome (GOLD analysis project Ga0256407, IMG submission 193489) | Bovine rumen microbial communities from Lethbridge, Alberta, Canada - RJG_04 | ecosystem: Host-associated > Mammals > Digestive system > Stomach > Rumen | place: Canada: Alberta... | reverse complement strand
TGAACGGCAGGACAGCAAGTTTGCTGAACTCGTGGGGTTGCTGGAGGCAGAGGTGTCTGAACCGACTGCCGATGGTTCGCGGAAGATACAAAAGGTGAAGAAGGTCAATAGCGCTTCCTTCGCCCCAGGGAAAGCCGCTGCCGGATTCCAGCGTGTTCTCATTGCACTTTGGAACGTACCTTCACAGGAAACGAACATGATTGTGGCCAAAGCAGATGCCGGGAACGTGATGGATCATTTCGACACAAATGTTCTCCGGAAGAATTATGATCATTATTTCGGGGCGACAACCGGACTGGACGCGTATTACGGAAAACCGTTCCGTGCCTTCTTCAACGACAGTTATGAATTCAAGGTTGACCGACACATCACGGCCGATTTCGGTGATGTGTTCCAGCGCCGTCGGGGATATGATCCGCTACCCTGGATGCCTGCCAACATCTGGTACGGCTACAACAACATGTACGATAACGGGCACACGGCTCCGGAGTTTCGCTTTGGCGACGAAGACTGGCGGCTCCGCTACGACTACGACCTGACGGTGAGCGACCTGGTACGGAAACATCTTCTCAAAGGTTCTTCATCGTGGGCACATGAGCACGGGCTCCTGCACCGCACTCAAGCCTATGGCCTGCCCATGGACTATATGGGAGCCGCCGGTGATGCCGATATACCAGAGACAGAGAACATGATTTTCGGTGGAGGAAGCGAAGGAGGCCTGAAAATGGTTTCCTCCGGTGCTATGTTGTACAACAGACCACTCGTCAGCGCAGAATCTGGTGTCCATATCAACCGGGCCCTGATGGTTACGCCACAAAAACTGCGTTCCATTGCCGACAAGCTCCTCTCCAGTGGTATCAACCAGATTATCTGGCATGGTTCTCCCTACAAATATGAAGTGGCAGGCAATCCCTGGCAACCCTTCTACAACTCCATGATCGGGGTGAACTTTTCCTCTGACTTAAGTGAAGACAACGTCTTCTGGGACGAACTGGCAGATGTGAATCAATATGTCCAGCGTGCTCAGTATCTGATGCGCAGTGGGAAAGCCGAAGCCGATATCCTTGTATATTATCCCTTCCTGGAATACAGCAGTAGCGTGAAGAATCCGGAGGAAATCCTTTACTACGGAATGCTTCCCGAGACAGAACCCGGGGCCGACAACGAGCAGGCTGCTCCAAAAGATGCTGCCAGCAAGTGGCTGAGCGATGTATGGCCGGTCTTGAACGAACTGGAAAGACGCGGGCTCACCTGGTCGTGGGTCAATGACGAGTCATTGCAGGAAATGACAGCAACCCCCGACGGACGCCTGCATATCCGCGGCAACAGCTACAGCGGACTTGTCCTGTTCAACCTTCCCTGGATACAAATGCAAACTGCCCAAAACCTCCAACGGCAATCTACGGCTAACCTGCTGATGATGGGCGACCTGCCAGTTAAGCAGCCTTCCTTCAAGGATTACGCGAAGAACGACAGGAAAACCGCCAAACTGATGAAGAAAGTGGCCGCTGGAAAACATGTCTGCAGCAGCATTGACGATTGGGCGGTTTCGACTCCTCTAACAACGGTGGCTGGAGGAGAACGGGTCAGAACGGCCCGGCGGCGGATTGCAGATAACGAACTGGTTCAACTCTATTGGAACGTAGACAACCGTTGGAAGGAAATCTGCATCCAGACCGGCGATGCTCCCTATGCCTACTGGCTTAATGCCGAAGACGGGAGCGTGAAAGCTGCCGACAGGACTTCTTCTGGTGAAATCAAAGGAATGCTCCCTCCGCTTTCCACTCGCTTCCTTTTCATCTCGGACACCCCGATTCAGGAAGTGGGAGATTCCCAGCTTACGACGTCCCCCACTGCGGGGCTCAAATCCATCGAACTGGGAAAATGGATGCTGCAACTCGGAGAACAAGTCATCAACGACGCTCAACCGGAGGATTGGCGGAATATTCCGCAACTGGCCGACTCTTGTGGCGAGTCAGTTTACACCACCCGATTCTCATTGGAAAAGACCGCCACAAAGTATGTTCTCGATTTGGGAGAAGTCTACTATACCGCCGAAGTCTTCATCAATGGCAATGCTGTTGGAAAACGTATCTGGAAACCATTCAGATTCGACATTACAGACTATGTGCAAAGCGGAGAGAACGTCCTGGAAATCCGCGTGAAAGCATCTGATTATAACGCGAAGGTTTTACGTGGTCGTGAGGGCGATGCTACATTCTCCTCCATTGCGAACTCCGGACGCATGGCCAATGGACTGAAAGGTCCGGTGCAGATTTTCACTGAGTGATTGCAAAATGATGTGTCGCCATTTGTAAATGTATCCATTATGTGCCGCCTCCAATAAAAATAGGGAATTTGTTTGTTTTTGCAATACATTTGTATATTTTTGCATAACAATACTTATAACCTATGAGAATAACGATAGTTGGAGCAGGATAGGCCTGAACATGTACAACCGGCCTCAACAGCGTGTGTTGAGAAGACGTGCGTCTTGAAATCATCACACTGATTGCCTTGCTGGTTCCTGATTTCTGGCGGAAATGATCAATTGGGCACAGGCTGTGAGGGCCTTTGCTTTTTAATGATTGTCGGAAAGACCTTCATACTCAATGATGGCCTTGCGCCATGAGTCAGGGAATGCCATGGTCTGGCGACGCTTCAAATCGAATAAGACCATCACGGAGAGACATCGGCTTTTCAGTTCCTTGGTATCAGCGTCGAAGACTTCTTGTTCGAGCGTGAAGCTCTTGTTCCCAATCCGAGTGACGCGCGTTCCGGCAGCAATGCGGTTGTTTGCCTCGATCTGGGCTACGAACTCTGCCTCTATCTTCGCCACGACAATGGCAGTGCTTTCCCAATCTACGTCCTTACAGACACTTGCAAAATAGTCCGTCTTTGCCGTATCGTAAAACTGAAAGTACACGGTGTTGTTCACATGACCGAATTTGTCAATGTCGTTGAACCGTATCTGGAGCGGTATGATGTGGTGAAAAATACTGTTGATATTGTTCATATTTGAATTATTTTTGTCTTCATTCACCAAGTTGGTTGTAGATTTCCGCATCTATCTCATAGAGGTGGAAATCACCTCTCCACGAAGTTTTTGCCGTATAGAGGCTTCTCTTCCTATACCCAATATTTCATAAAATATGTAGTATATTGGCACTTATTTCATTACCACATCTCACAGCCATTGAGCCAAACTAGGTGAATTCGGGCTATTGTCTAAACTCCTGCTACTCCTGAACTACTAAAAGTTGAGCGAATGCGACACTTCAATATGTTTTTTTCTGCAGAATTCACGCTATTTTGTGATTTTGTTTGGTGGAATGGAATTAATTATTTATCTTCGCCTTCAAAATCACATTATATTGGGAACTGAAATGAGGCAAGCTGGTGTATATATTAATAAAGTTTACGCAGGAAAACTAATCGAACAAGGTCCTACGCATTATGTTTTTGACTACGATGATGATTATCTCGAGTCATCTGAAGCGAAGGCTGTTTGCTGTGCTATGCCCCTAACATGTAGTCACTATGAATCATCCCATCTTTTCCCATTCTTTAGTAATCTGTTAAGTGAAGGTGAAAATAGGAAATTCCAGTCTGCTGTACTTAAGATAGACGAGAATGATGATTTCGGCATCCTCCTTGCCACGGCAAACTATGACACGATAGGGTGTGTGACTGTAAAACCCATAGAGCCATGATTGAGTATAGCAAACAGACATTAAGGGAGATGTTCGATGGAAGGCGAGTCTCTCCCATTTTGCCGTATATGAGTCTTGATGCCGACCGTGAAACCGTGGAACTTGTCGTCAAGGGTAATGGCAGAATATCCCTCAGCGGTGTTCAGCCAAAATACTCTATGGTCGTAGATGACGGCTAGGCGTTTATTCAGTGAGTTTGGAAAGCGTATAGGATTGCCGCCTAAATTAGTCGATAAAGAACTGGACAATCTGGCAGAACATAAGCCTTTAGTTGAGGAACTGATTCGAGCAAGTCTGCTCAGTGAACCGTTGAAGCAACATTACCTTCTGTCATTCAACTATCGCCGTCTCACATTATCACAATAATACGGAAATGAAAGAAATTGGACAGAAAATAAGAGATCGTCGTGTTGAACTCGGAATCAACCAGCAGACACTTGCCGACCTTGCCGAGGTTGGCATTAATACCGTCGTAGCTATAGAGCGTGGAACAGGTAACCCCTCTATCAACACCTTACAGAAAATCGTCAATGTCTTGGGAATGGAAATCTGTGTGATTTGAAATATGCATAAGCAAGCATCAAAATTGTGCCTGCTTGCCGATGAGCAAAGCGAATATAGTTGAAGAACTTCATTTGAGTCAAACACAAAGGAGGCACGGGGTGCATCACTGCGCCCCATGCCAAGCCCCGGGTTACTTATGAATCAAAATCTGTCGACATAGTCTTTCTTCCTCCTGGCATCCTCAGTCATCAACCCTCTCGACGATGAAGTCGCAGGCGGAGAACCAACTGCCATTGTAGTTGGAACTTTGACGGGTAGTGACACCGTAGGTCAGGTTGCCATCGTCATCGACGGTGATGTCGTCAAGCCAGATGCGGTTCCATCCGTAGCCTTGTCCGCCATTAGCCGCAGTCTTGTCGATATCGAGGGCGGTAACGAAGTCATCATTGCTGGCACGCTTTTCGACGCGGCATAGCGCGGAGAACCATACGTTGCCGCCCGTCCTACCCATGGCAGGAATCTCCTTGGTGATGACATTACCACGGCCAGTCTTTGCGAAAACATACACATTGGAATGCTCGGCCTCAGAAGCGCGCACCACAGCGGAGACACTATAGCGGCCGGGGCGCAGACCGTGCAGCGTGGTCTCGGCCTCGAATCCTTTGCCTGCTTCTCCTTCTACTTCCAAATAGCCTTTCCGCTCATCGCCGCTATAATGCTCTCCACAGGCTGTGAACTGAGCTCCGGTATGGTCATGGCTGAGTTTCCAGAAGTTGCGGTTCAGGAAGTCCTGGTCTCGTTCATTCAGGCTATCAATCTCTACCGTCAGATTTCTTTTGGCATTGATGCTTTTACGGGCTGAAGCCACTTGTGGTCTCTGGCCTGGGGGTATGGTAGCCTCCAATGCATCTATCAGGCCACACAGCTTTTCGGTTTGCCAGTTGGAGAGCAGGAATGGGTAGTTGTCAATTTCCTTGTTCAATGTGTGGAGGATGGCCTCCAGTTCGGTCATGTTGGCAGTGCGGCTCAATTCCCACATACGGTGCACTTTTGCCTGCAGGGCATCGTAACTGGTGTACACATTGGGTATCTCTGACGAACCGTTGAGTTTCGCCACCATTTCCTGGTATTTGTAGCCGTACTTCTCCATCACGGTATCGGTCTCCAAGGTTTTGGCTCGTTCAGGATCGCTTTTCTGGAGACCGCGCACCAGGTTGTGCGCCACACCCAATCCTGTGTTGGTCCTGTTCAGGTATTCGTCGGGGTCGTAGGATTTCATTTGCGGTGTGTTGTCTATTTTCGGACTATGGAACTCGTAGATGATGCCTTCTACCATATAGAATTTATGCTTGGTGTCGCCATCGGTCAGTTCCGTATCCGTCCATGTGAGAAGGTAGGTGGAGCGGAATCCGTCATCATCCTTGAAACTGATAATGCGGGTATTCATCGACGGGTGGAGTTGCAGGGGGAACGTTTGTCCTTGCTCGCCCCAGGCAATCTTTACGCCTGGGAAGACGGCCTGCTCGTCGCCAGCCGTATAACTGTAATAACTATTGGCAAAGGGTGCCTGCTTGTCGAAGGCATCGAGCATGGGGCGCAACGGCAGTGTGGGGTCATCGGGCACCTGGTTGAACGAGAAACGGTGACCGTCGATATACAGCGGTCCGATGGATGCCGAGACGTTCGACTTGGTCTTCGAGAGCTCCACCACGTGGATTTTCTCCTTGGGTACCAGTCCACCACCATCCAGGCAGCCCCATTCGCCCCAGGCCACAGTGATGGAGTCTTCGTTATAACTTTTCAACTTGGCATTAATGTTTTTGGGGAATATGCCGTATATCGTCTCTACAAAAGCCGTGCGCATGGCCTGGGCATGCTTGTTCTCCTGGGCGTGAAGCCATATTGCGGGCATCAGAAGGAGGACTGTTATCATCAATTGCTTTTTCATTTTGCTTTCTTGTTTTAGAAGTTGATATAATTGGCAGTACTGTCTTTCTGGATTTCTCTCATGGCCTGCTCTGCCTCGTCTTTCACGATACGGTTGACAAGTTGTTGAAGGCGAACATCGGCGGCGATGAGTTTTTCAAGATGAGCCGACCTCACGCTGTCGTCCACCGCTTCCATCTCTGCCTCGAGGCGGGCAATGTATTCGTTGAGCTGGTCAGCGGCTACAACGGGTGCCGACTTGGCATTGTATGCCGATGGGTTCTTGATGGCAGCATCGTGTTTTGCCGGTGTGTCCTGAACAACCACAGGCTTTTCAGAGGTGTTCACAGACGATTGTTCATCGGCCTTTAGCCGACTTTGCTCATTCCCGGCATAACTCAGTTGCTCCTGCCCGATAAAGGACTTCTCTCCTGATTTTATTGAGTCGTCTCGCTGCACCGTCTGTTGTGCTGTCAGCGTGTTCTCTTTCGGATCTTCATTCTGACCTTTATAATAGAATGTCAGTAATAGCAGAACACTGGCGGCAATGGCACCGATTGATGCAGCATACAACCATCGGTAGGATGTCTTCTTCGGCTTGATACGGTCCATCACCCGCCGCTCCATATCGTCAGGCATCCTCATTCCGGCGGAACGGTCGTTCTGTCGCTGCAAGGCTTGGCGGAAAAGTTCATCTTGCTTCATTGTTCATGCGCGTTAAAATCATCCTGAGTCGTTGACGTATTCGGTGAAGTTGACTGCTGAGCCGTGATACTTCACGTTCGAGATTGTTTTCGGCTGCGCCCGTGATGTAGGCGATTTCTTTCAGGGGGCGCTGGTCAAAGTAGTAGAGTTGCAAGAGCATCTGCTCTTCGGGTGTTAGCTTTTGAATGGCTTCATCCAACTCTTCGGCTGTTGTGGCATCTGGCAACTCGTCTGGAATGTCATCGCCCACATCGAGGGGTATTTGCGCCATCCGTTTTCGCCGTCGCAGATGATAAAGTGCTTCATGGTAGGCTATGCGGTGAAGCCATGTTTTCATCGATGCCTGCTCAGGGTCATAGTCATCCAGATGTTTGTAGGCCGACACGAATGTCTCTTGCACCACATCCTCTGCATCCTCCTGAATGGTGACTATTCTACCGACAAAGGTCATGAGCGCAGAACCATGGCGACTTATCATCGTGGATAAGTCTTCGGCTTTTCGGTCTCCATGTATGCGTCTTTTAAACATTTGCCAGTCTTTTTATCTTTCTACTACAATATAGACGTTCTCTTGTGTCTTGTCACAGAGTCTTTGTGGTAATTAACAAATTTTAAACAACTAACTCTCGGCAGGCGGCGATTTTCCTTGAGGATGCCTGTTGGGTGATTCTGAAAAATAGGGATTCCCCTATACGATAGTAGGGATATCCTATTTTTGACATTTAAGGATAGTTTATATCTTTGTCGAAAGAGTTGACTGGAATACTCTTTGCTATTTCAAACCATCGGGCAATCAACTAAATCCAAATTACAGTGAAAAAGTTACAACTTTCCATCATGGTGCTGCTATGCGTTACACTTTGCGCAAATGCGCAGGACAGCATACCATCACTAAAACATCTGCCACAGCCGATTCAGGACCTCGTTGAGAACATGGTTTATGTGGAGGGCGGCACGTTCACTATGGGAAACAATCTGTTTGAGTACAGCAACCCATTCGAAATCACTAAACCTGAACATGAGGTAACCCTCAGTCCTTATTTCATCTGCCGCTATGAGGTGACTCAGGATGTGTGGGATGCTGTGATGGGCAACAACTTTTCGCGCGTAAAAGGTGCAAAACTTCCTGTGAGTAATATTTGCTGGGATGACTGCCAGGAATTTGTCCTCAAACTCGTCCTCATGACCGGCATCAACTTCCGGCTTCCCACAGAGGCAGAATGGGAGTTCGCTGCCCGGGGAGGCAACAAGAGCCGTCAGACTGAATACAGTGGGGGAAAAGCCATCGACTCCGTGGCGTGGTACGGATACAATAGCAATGACATCATTCATCCCGTAGGACAAAAGTCACCCAACGAACTGGGGCTATACGACATGAACGGCAACGTGTGGGAATGGTGTTACGACTATTTTGGCATTTACGACAATTCAGCACAGACCAACCCAAAGGGAGCTGTTAATTCATCTACTAACGTCACTCGTGGTGGTTACTATTTGGAGAAACCTGAGAATTGCCGCGTTTATTCTCGTTATGGTATCAATCCTTCGACAAAATCCCCTTACGGCGGATTCAGGCTTGCAGCTACTCCGGGATGACGGGATTCACCACGTTATATTGCCCAGGTCATGCTGGACAATATTCTTATCAGCCTTATTTGTTGATGAATCCTTTGGCCTTCAGCCAATGAATCATTTGGGCACTCCACAGTGGGCAGAACATACTGCTTTTGTGCCAATACGGCCAATGGCAGTAACAGCATACTGAATAATGCAAGTTTTCTCATATCCATATCATTTGTCTACATTTTTATTCCCAAGAGGATTTCTACTATTTGATGATTGCCTCCATCAGGATGTCAATGCCTTCCACTGCTGTTTTCTGTATGTGATGGAAATCTTCGGGCAGCCTGCCTTGCAGGTCTCCTGGGTCGATGAGGATTTTCGGCACCCCGTGTTGGGCAAAGTTCACCAGTATGGCAGCAGGATAGACCACCAATGAAGTACCGATCACCACAAAGAGGTCGGCATTCTCAATCATGATGACAGCTTGTTCGATTTCAGGACCAAGAGATTCACCAAACCAGACGATATACGGACGCAGCTGTGACCCGTCGGCAGCCTTGTCGCCCATTCTTATGGGCACATCGAGCGGATATTCCTTGATGTAGTCGGGATTGAGCCTGTCGAGTGAAGATGTGACTTTGGTCAGTTCACCATGCAGATGGATGACACGGCTGCTGCCGGCCCTCTCATGCAGGTCGTCCACATTTTGCGTGATGATGGTCACGTCGTACTGTTTCTCCAACTCTGCCAGCATCTTGTGGGCATGGTTGGGGTGTACCTCCAAGAGATTCTTCCTTCGGGCATTGTAGAAGTCGAGCACGGCCTGAGGGTCTTCCTCAAAGCCTTCCACACTCGCCAGTTTTTGTGCATCATACTTCATCCACATACCATTAGTGTCGCGGAAAGTGGGTATTCCACTCTCTTTGCTGATTCCTGCACCTGTGAGGACTACGATTTTTATTCTTGCTGCCATGGATTGATGTTTTTTTTGGCTGATTGTTAGATATTTTTATGGCTCATTCTTCTCTTTCTTGATGATGCTGGGATACATTCCTTTGGTTGCCAAGCGCATCGCTAATGAAGAGATGGTCTTGGAAAATGGACTGGAGGGCTATAAAGACTATAAGAAGAAAGTGAGATACAAGATGGTTCCTCTTTTGTGGTAACTATTCCAACACACTATTGACGTTGTGACATCAGTTCTTCCAACTCCGAATCAGACTTTTCGTAGATTTCGTTTTGCTTGAAAAAATGGGTGAGCATGGTGGCAATAACCTTGTTTTTGTAAACGAAAACAAAGTCGTAATAGCCTGGGGCCACCTCTTCGGGATGAAGGTAGAACGAGCCCCAATGCGCGGTTTCTTCTCCATCGGGATCTTTGTTCAGGCCGCATTCTTGAATATAGCCTGGGGTCTTTTCGTTCAAAGCGTTTTTCTGGTAAAATCCTTGGTCTGCCTTGTGCGCGAAAACCATTACCTTGATGCCTGATTCTGCTTGGGCTTTTGGATGAAACTCTATCCATTCGTCAAGTTCGAAAACAGAACGGATTCCTTCGGTGGCATATGGCTTGTTGTTGAAACTTTCGCTCCCGCAACGGTTGCCGAACAAGCTCAAGGCGGTCATAATAGGCTGTTCTCCCTCTTTTTGCTCTACGAAATAGAGCTTGCCAAGAACCATTGTTTCTTGAATTTCCGAGGTATTAGTGGCGATGCTGTTGCCGACGGTATTGTATGTGGCATATCTGGTCGGGGGCGTCGCATTCGCATTTGCGCCATTGTTGATGTTGACTGTCGATAACACGGCAATTCCTGCGGTTAGGAGTATGGCATTTTTTTTCATAAGCCCAAATTCCGCACCACATTGATTGGATAATGAAATGTTAATGAGCAACAATAAGTCGCTGATGATTTTGTCATGTCGGAAATTCTACTTACCTTAGTGGTGCGATTGAAAGTCAATAAAACTCCGACTGTAATGGCAAAGATAACACAAAT
>Ga0256407_10014422_pt1 | contig 10405 bp, 5 predicted proteins | sample RumenRJG_04DNA_FD_193489 | JGI IMG/M metagenome (GOLD analysis project Ga0256407, IMG submission 193489) | Bovine rumen microbial communities from Lethbridge, Alberta, Canada - RJG_04 | ecosystem: Host-associated > Mammals > Digestive system > Stomach > Rumen | place: Canada: Alberta | collected... | reverse complement strand
AAAAACAACAAATTGATACATCATTCATAACAAAGTATAAAATTTATTTTATATAACAAAAAAAAAATAGTGTATACACATTAAAAAAATTTGGTTCAAATGTAAAACCTTTAAATCCAGTATCAAGACCATTAAAATTTGAATTTCACTTTAGTTCAATTCGATGTAGAATGTTACAAGAAAATAAATATTATATAATGGTAATTATTTTTGATAAAAAACAATATACTTTACCAATTGTAACTGGAAAAAATCCAAAATTTAATTTTGATCAAACAATAGTAAAAGAAATGAAATATGAAGAAATGGAAAATAAATTTATGGAAATTATTTTATATACTTTACCAATTGATTTTGATATTTTCTCACAAAAAATTGATATTTTATTACAACAATCTACTGTATATTCTGCTTTTAAAATTGATTTACTTACTGTTGCTTTAGGCCCAGAAAATCATAATATTGTTTTATTAGATCTTAAAAAAAAATTTGTTCATTTAGGAAGAATTTCTTATACTATTGAATGTAAACAAATTGATGATATTAATATTTTAATTAAATCTGTTAAAATTGAATTAAATCATTTATTACAAAATGATATTTCTCTTAAATTAAAATATAGAGATAATAAAAAACAATATAATACAAAATATACTAAAACTATTTCTGCAACTTTACTTAATAAAGAAGAAAAAACTTTATTTGAATATTATAATAATTCACCAAATACGAATCCTTTAGTTATTAGAACTAAAACTAGTATGTTAGATTTACGTTCTTCTGATTCTTCTATTAATTTATATTCAATTAGATTAATTGATATATCTAATCAACAATTAAATAAAAAAGATTCTAATAATGATAATAATTCCTTTTTTGAAAATAATCCAGAATTTAAAAAAGATAATAATGAAGATATTAAATTAATAAATCAATATTCTTTAATTGGTTTTTCTTCAATAAATTTTTTAAATGTTTTATCAGAAAATGATCAAGCATTAAATAAACAAACAAGTCAATTTTTCCGTCAAGTATCAGGATTTAATAAAAAAACTGAAGTTAAAAATGGTGAAAATGACAATAGTGAAATATTTACATTTCAAGTATTTTTAGATTTAACAACAATATATAAACAGCCTTTATTTTCAAATGGTGTAGAAATTGGAACATGTGAACTTGATATTCAAATTGATAATATTCCTTTAATGAGACAAATAATGTATGGTGTTATGACTGAAAGTGGATTTGAAATTAATAGTATTCATTTATATGATAATATAATTTCTAATGGTAATAATGAAAATTCTCTTCCTTCAGATTTACAAACTTTAATTAATCAAAAAAGAAGATTAAATAGTGAATTAGTAAAACAAAAACAAATTCAAAGTGAAAGTCTTAATGAATTTAATTCAGTTTTATTAAAAATTTTAATTGAAATTAAATCTACTCTTGAAAAAAGTATTGAAGATAATGTTTTATATTATGGTTATTCTAATGATAATAATTTATATACTGGACAAAATGTTATGCTTGATTTAGGAATGATATTAATTGAAGTTATTGATAAATTAAATACAGATCAAAGAATTGTTACTTTTCAAATATTAAAAATAATAAATGAAAGAAGTGAATTTGATTTAGGAACTATATCAAAAAAATGGTTTATTGATATTAATAATGATTATAAGAAAGAAACTAAATTTTTAAGTGATGATATTATAAAAAATAAAATAATTGAAAATTTTATTGATTTTAACTATTCTTGTTTAGAATATTCTTTAGAATGTTTATCAAGAGGAAATACTGTTGATAATCCTAGTAAAATATTTACAGAATTTTTTTTAAGTGTTGTATATTTTAGAATACCAATTTTTAGAAATGTATTTATAGAAATTATATCAAAAGATGTAACAGAAAGAATAAGTAATCATATTATTAAAACTTATCCAAATCGAGCTGAGTCAGAAGAAGATTTTATGGAACTTGATCCAATAAATAATTTAATTTTATGGCAAAATTTATTTTATATTAGATTAGAATCAGCTTTAAAAAATCATAAAAATGATAATGATAATGAAATAAATGAGAAATTAGAAAAAATAAAAAATTTAATTAATGATAATAAAACTGATAATTTAAGAAATCAATGGAGAGAAAAATTAAGTAAAAAAGATTTTCAATTTTTTTCTTTAGTTCAAAATTTAATTAATTACATTAATCAAAAAGCAGAAACTGGAGTAGTAAATTTATTAAATATTCCTGGATTTGAAAATATAATAAATGCAATTTTACATGAAATTCAAATAAGACATGTTAAAGCATATCCAAAACAATTAATTGAATTATTTCCTTTATTTATTAATAATGATAATGTTGTTAATGAAATGGTAAAAAGAATTATATTAAAAACTAATGTTTATGATGTTACTGGAATTTTTAATTTAATTGATATTATTGATTTAATTTTTAAAAAATTTCATGAGAAATATCCTTATAGTTTATTTGCTAAATTTAATTATAATATTATGAGTCAAGCAATTAAAGCAATTATTCAAATTGATCATTCTTTATGTGTTTCTAAATTTGTTTTATTTTATTATAAAAATGTTCATTTAATGCCAATTACACATATAGGTGAAATTTGTAATAGTGTTTTTATTTCTAAATTTTATAATTTATTTTTCCATTGGAGTTTTGAAGTAAGGGATAAATTTTACTATTTTATTTTATATATTATTGGATTTAGATTAAGAGATAAAATTCCATATCAAGATATAGAAGAAATTAAATTAGTTCATATTGATCAAGTTGAAGGAGAATTTAATGCAAAAAAAACTTTTGGAGAAATTTTAGAAACTAAATTAGAATTAATTAATCAAATTAAAGAAATTATTAAAATAGAAAATTTTGATGCAAATTATAATAATGTTATTCCTAAAAAATATAATTATATTCTTAGAAAATTACCTCCTGAAACTCATAAAAATATTGTTGTTAGTATTTATCAATATGAAAGTATTTATAATGATTATTTAGATTGGGAAAATATTTATAGTAATAAGAAAGATAATGAAATTGAATATCCTATTTTATATTTAGTTCCTCCAAAAGATGATGTTGTTGAATATGAACAATAAATATTTAATTTAAAGAGAATTTTATTTGCTTGAATAACTCATATTTTAAATATTGTGTTTAGGTTAAACAATTAATTTATAAATTTTGGAATAATTAATTGTTTAAATATTGTTTTTAAAATTTTTTTAAAAAATAAAATTTAATTAAAATATATATTTTATTTTGAAATATAATTTTTGAAATAATAATAATATCAGGAATAAATAATTACTTTAATTAATAATTAATAAATAAAATACAAAATGAAATGTCTTTTAAATGAAAAATTTATAATAATTAATATTTACGTTTTGAATATACAATCCAATAAAGTAATTTAATCTTATCTATATATTCTTTAATTTTATTTGGATTTTTTAATACACTTAAATATGACTTAAATGAAATATCAAAAATAGGATTAATATATTTTTCATCATATAATAATGGATTCTTCACTAATTCATAATAATTAGGATATTGTTTTTCATTATTTTCAATAAAATTAATATTTGAATATTTAATTAATTTAAAAATTGATTTTATTTCAATTTCAATTACTTTAATAAATAAATATCTTTCATCTTTTAAATTTTTAAATTCACCTAAATTTCTATTTAATATAACTTCAAAATTATCAAAAGTTCCATTAATTAAAATATTTATTATTTTTTCCTTTATCTCTTGATTTAAAGAATTAATATAAGTTTTATTAATATTTAAAAAAATATTATATTTTTTACATTTAGGACATTCAAAAACATATTTACTTATTTTTCTTAATTCAAATTTATTAAATTCATAATTTAATTTTTTATAACAGAAAAAGCAATATTCAAAATAATGTTCAATATTATTATTATAATTATCATTTTTTATTAATAATTTAATTAAAATACAAACTAATTGAATATTTAAATATTGTAATTTTGATAAATTATAATTTTCACAAAATTTATTCATTATCTTTATATATTTAATAATTAAATCAATTTCTTTTACAAAAGTTTCTTGTGGTAAATTTAATTTACTAAAATAATTAATTGAAAAAATATAATAAGAAAAAATTATTTTCATATATTTATTATTATTTATATTAGATAATTCAAAAAATTTTCTATTTGCTTCAAGTGAATAAAAACAAACTTCATATAATTCATTATCAATAAGTAAAATAAAATTAAAAAAACAAACAAATAATTCTTGTTCTTTACAAGTAAATTCAAAACATTTATTAAAATATACTTTAATTAATGATTTAATTTCATCATTATAATTATTTGATGATTTATAAATTTGATATAAGAGTAATAAAATTAAAAAACTTTCATAAAAGTTTAAATTATCATCTAATTCATTTCCAATATTATTATTTCCACAAATATATTTTTGAATAATATTATATGGAGAATTTAGAAATTTTTTAATTAAATATGAACTATTAATATATTGTGGTAATTCATCTTCATAATAATTTTTTAATCTATAAAATTCTCTAAATTCAATATTATAAAATGAAAAATCTGAAAATATATTTTTTTCCTTATTGGATATTATAAAAAAATCTTTTGGGAATAACTCAAAATTTTTAAAATTATTCATTATTTCAATTGATAAAAAGTCAATAAATTGTTTTTTATTATCTATTAAAGTTATATCAAAAATCATATCAGGTTTAAATAAATTTCTTATTATATTTTTAATATCAATTTCATTTTCATTTACTTGTTTAATAAAGGTTTTATAATATTTCATTTTTTCATCTATTAATAATGTATTATATACAATATTAAAATTAGATTTTTCATTTTTTAATTTTTGTAATATAATTTCTTGAAATATTTTTTTAAAAAAATTATTTTTATTATAGTTACTTAAAATATCTACAAATAAATAATTTATAATTTTATTATTTGTATAAAGATAAATATCAGTTTTTTGAAATAATTTATAAAAATATTTTATAAATATTTGTTTAACATTTTTCATATTTAACTGAAAGATATTTTCTATTCTTGAATAAATTATTTCTTTAAAATAATTTTGTTCATCATTATCATTTATATCAAAATGAATATTAAAATAAAAAAATAGGAAATATTTAAATAAAAAAGATAAATAATATAAATCAATATCATTTTTACTTAATTCATTTTCATTTTCAATTAAAACTCTTTCAAAACTTATTTGATAAATTGAATTTCCTTTAATTGTACAATTAATAAGGCCATTTAATATTCTTGTTATTATAATTAATTCATCATTATCAATTATATCAATTGATTTTAATAAAATTATTTTAAAAAGTTTTTTAAATTTATTATTTTCTGCAATTATATTTTGAAAATTTCTAAATCCTTCTTCTAATAAAACTAATAAATCAAATTTTTTTAAATTTTCATTTTTTACTGTTATTAATATTAATAATCTATTAAATCTGTTTAACCATTCATTATAATCAAATTCAGACTTTATCATTGAAACAAGTATTTTTATTTTTTCTGAAATTTCAGATGAATTTGACATTAAATTAAATTTAAAATAATTATTTCTTTTAAAATTAAAAATAAAAAAAAAAATGTTTTTTCTTTTATAATTTAAAAATATTATTTAACATATTATTAATCTATTAAAAAAAAATTAATTTATAATTATTATTTAATTTTTAATTGTGTCATATTAAATTTAAAAAATATTGATTCAAAATCATGGAAGAAATAAGAAATTTTAATATAGAAAAAAACAAATTTTATTTAGAAAATATAGACAGTACAACCGAATTAACAATAATACAAAATTTAGTAGAAAACAAAAAAATAAATTTAAATGATTCAACAACTTTGGCATATCTTTTTGCTTTAATCTTAAAACAAAAAAAAACTACATCAAATAATATAAATTTATTATTTTACTTATTAAAAAATATTACTAAAGAAAATGAAAAAGTTTTAAAAGATTTTGTTTTCCAATCTTGTGAACTTGGAAAAGAAAAAATATTAAAATTAGTATTAGATAATAATTTTAATATAAATTCTCAAAATGAATTAGGAGAAACACTTTTACATATTGCAATATCAAAAAGTGATATTAAAATTATTAATTTATTACTTCAATATTCTCCAAATCAAAATATTAAAACTTATAAAGACAATTTAAGTGTTTTTGATTATGCATTTGAACAAGAAAATTCTTTTATAATTTCTTTATTAAAAAAAGGGGAAAATAAAAAAATAAATTTAATTACTATTGAATTTAATGATAAAAATAATGAAATAATTGCAAAATTTCAATCTCAAAAAAATGATATTATTGAAGATTCAATAAGTTATTATAATTATAAAAAAAGTAGAAATGTTAAAAAAAATAATAATGAATTATTCTATTTTGAAACTCAAAGTGATGAAGATAATTTTTCAGAACAATTAAATTCAATTGAAATTAAATTAAATAACCAATTAAAAACAAAAGAAGAACAAACAAAAATTATAACCTTAAATAAAAATAACAAAAATGAAAATTACGAAGATGAAGAAAATGAAGAAATTTTCAATGAAGAAACAGGAAATATTAATCAAAGAATGTCAAATTTTTCAAGTTTCGAAGACAATTTATCATTATTTCATCATAAATTTTCAATAAATGGATTAAAAGAAAAAGAAAAAAAAAAGATATTAAATACATATCGTAAAACAACAAATACAAATTTTATAGAAAATTCAACTTATAATAAAATAATAAATACAGAAGAATCAAATAAAAATAATAAAACAAATAAACACTTAACAAGAGAATTATCAACAAATTTACCTTCTTTAATAGTTCCTTTAAAAAATGAAAATGAAAATGATTTTTTAACAGAACAATCTTTATTTTATAATAATGTATATAGTATAGAAAAAAAACAACAAAAAAATTTAGAACAATTTATTAATTTTTTTAATGAAATTGGTTTAAATACAGAATACACTAAAATTTTATCAACTAATGGTTTTGATGATTTAAATTTATTAATAGAACAAACTAAAAATGGAATTGCAATGACTGATGAAAATTTAAAAGAAATTGGAATAAAAAAACCAGGAATAAGGGCAAAAATTATTATTCATTTAGAAGAATTATCAAAATTATTTGATTTTCCTATTGAGAAAGAAAAAGTATATTTTAAAAATGATAGAAATAAAAATTATTTATTTAGATTTTTATCTTCTATTAATTTAGAATTTTATTTAAATAATTTTATTGATAATGAGTATACTTCACCTGAATTATTATTTGTTCAAATGAAATGTAAACAACCAATTACTGAAGATTTTTTATTTAAAGAAATTGGAATTGATAAAATTGGTTATCGAATGAGAATTTTAAATAAAATAAAAAATGAAAGTTGTAATTATTTTTATAAATTAAAAAATGGAATTTTAGGTAAAAATAAAGTATTTGGAGAGAATAATACAATATTTTTTGAAAAAAAAAATGATGGTATAAATTCTAATAATGACTTTTGTAATATGTGTTCTATTGTTTAATGATTCTTTTAATAAGATGTATTTTGTATATATTCTATTTATCTTTTTTAAATTTTTATTGAATAGAAAAATTATCAATTATTGTAAATGAGTTATTTAAATAATATTTATTTATTTTTTTGATATGAAAATGTTGATTGTTATTGATTAATAAAAATTTAGCTTATTATTATTTATTAACAGTTTCTTTTTATTTATTTAAAAACAATGCTTGAAGTATAATAAAATAATATTAATTTTTTAATTTATAAATAACAATTTGTTAATTTTTTCATTATAAAAAAATTATATTTAAAATAATTAAATTAACAAATTTACTTTTTAAAAATACAAAAAAATAAATACAATAAAAAAAATTTTATTGAAAATATTAAATATAAAAAAAAATATAAATAATTATTTATTAGGAATAACAACAATACAAGTCATATTATCACATCCAACTCCCTTTTCATTATATAAATCCTTACTACAAATATTATCAAAAAACTCTTCAATAATATTTCCTAATTGTTTTTCAAGATTAATATTTTTTTTAAAAAAATTACAAACATCATCATTAGTTAATCCATCCCAAATTCCATTAGATCCAATAATAATAAAATCAATATCATCAAAATCATCACAAATAATATCAGGAATAGGAATAATCATTTGTTGATCATATTTTAATTTTGAATTATTTTTATAACTTAAATCTCCTAAACTTCTTGTTATTTTTAAATTACCCATTATTTTATTATCTGCAATCCACCCTCCAGCATTATAAACTCTATTTTTTTCCTCTTCTAAATTAGTTAAATGTTCTTTTGTTTTAGAAAATGAATTTTCATTTTTATAAATTACTATTTTTGAATCTCCTAAATTTGAATAATAAATTTTTTTATCATCATTATCTATTATACATATACATGCACTACATCCTATGAAATTTGCTAGGTTTTCATTTTCATTCTCATTTTCTCCTATTAAATTTGATAATAAATTTATTTGATAAAATGGAGGTTGATTATTATTTTTATAATATTTTTCTTTTAATTGTTTTGATATATTTCTTATTTCTTTTTTTCCTTTTTCAGTTTGCATTAAATCATCCATTTTAATAAAAGTTTCTTTTATTGCTAATTCTAAATTATTTTTTAAATTTTTATTTTTGAATAATTCATTTGTAAAATTTTTACTTACATATTCAGAAATTTCTCTTCCATTATGTCCATCAAATATTCCAAAAATATTTAATTGGTTATTTTTATCATTGGAAATTTCTATTATGTAAGTATCTTCATTTTGCTTTTTCCATCCTTGCATTGTTGATACACTATACATTAACTATATTTATTTAAATATTAAGTTTTTTTGTTTTTTTATTTTATTTTTTACAAAGTTATTATGACCTGATTGTGTTTGTTTATTCTTATTTGGTTGAGATAGATATTCACCCATTTTTATATAGTTTTATTTTTTATATTTAAATTATTATATTAAAAAGTTTGAAAACTAAAAATATTTATTTATAAATTTAATATTCATTTTTAATTTTATATAATAAAATTATTTTAATGACTTTAATTACTATATTTTTAAAGAAAGCCCAAATATATTTTCAAATGATTTTTTACCTTGACAATTTGTGTAACAAATTTCACAAGTTTAGAATTTAAAAGTGAATTTATTATTAATGATAGTAATTAAAAATATAGTAAGAAGACTATTTTCATTATTATATTTAAATATTTTAACTTTATTATTTTAATAATATTTTTATATGGCAATTAGAGATTTAAAAGAATTTAAAAAAATTTTTACTATGAGGATTGTTCCCAATCCCCAATTGAATAAATCAATAATAATAATATAAAAAAAAACTAATATAATTCCTTTTTTAAAATTATTAATTTTTTCTAAATCATTTAATTCATTTAATATTATTATTATCAATCATAATTTTTTGTTTATATGTTATATAAACTTAAAAATTCCATTGTAGTAAAAATTTAAATTAATAAAAATTAAATCTAATTTTTCTATAATAAGGAATTGGAAATTTATTTTTATATAATTTTATTGTATTTCTAAATAATAATTTACTTCATGTAATTTATTTTCTCGGACATAAATTTATAATCTTAAATTTTCATTATTAATTTTGATATATTTTTTTCTATATATTCATAATATATAATCAATAACCTTCTATTGTATTTTTTATCTCATCATTGTTTTCACATTTAAATATTAATTTTTCTCCTTTTTTAATTCCTTCTTTTAAAGAAAAATATATTGAACATATTATATATTTGGATAATCATTTTGTTGATTTTAAATATTCTATTATATAATTATTTGAATCATTTAATTTAATTAATTCATAATTTGATATTTTATTTTGTTTGAATAATTTTTAGAATTTAATGAAAAATATTTTGATTAGTTATTTTGAAGTTATTGTTATTTTTTTAAATATATATGATAAAATAATAATATCAATATCAAAATATATTTCATAATGAGAAGGGAAAAACCTTTTATTAATCTTATTTGAGCATTTTGATTCAACATAATATATGATAACTTATATTAATAAATATATTTACTTTTTATTATTTCAAATTTCTTGTTTTATAATTTATTTATAATATTAATAATATTTTATAATTATTTTTTTTATTACAAAAAATTATTATTTAAACAAAAGATTATTTTTTTTCTTCAATATCCCATTTTAATTTTAAATATTCATTTTGAAGAGCCTTATTATTTTC
>Ga0256407_10014419_pt1 | contig 10406 bp, 7 predicted proteins | sample RumenRJG_04DNA_FD_193489 | JGI IMG/M metagenome (GOLD analysis project Ga0256407, IMG submission 193489) | Bovine rumen microbial communities from Lethbridge, Alberta, Canada - RJG_04 | ecosystem: Host-associated > Mammals > Digestive system > Stomach > Rumen | place: Canada: Alberta | collected... | reverse complement strand
ATGGTAAGAGTTTTTCCTTTTATAGAAATTTCATACTCTTCAGTATCATCTTCTTCGTCATCTTCATATTCAATGATAGATAACTTATTACCGGAAATCTCATATTTAGCAGGATCAGTGTCTACGTCACCGTCTTGATATTTGGCATAAGCTATAGATGATCCGTCAGCTTTAAATTCGAGATAGGTTTCAACCACATCATCATCACCTAAAAAAGCATCAATATCAAATTTATCTTGTTCATTAATGATACCGTCTCCATTTAAATCAGCTTCATTATTACTAAAAAACTCAATATAAAACTCTCTCTCGGTTTTTCCGTCAATGTACGTTTCATGACTTGTGTTATCCCAAATTCCGACGATAGCTTTTGACAAATCCACATCATCATCTTTGTCTTTGTTACAAGAGGTTACACCAAATGCAAAAGCCATTAAAAGGCTTACAAACATTAAATATTTAATTTTTTTCATATTAAAATTAGTTTTTTTAATTAACTCTTACCTTTTTTTAGGCGGCAAGAAAATATCCTTTTTCAAGGCGCAATAATAATAATAATAATAATAATAATAATAATAATAATAGCGAAAATTTTAAAAAAAATTAACAAGAAGTATGTAAACTACCTAAAACACAAAATACTTTTTATCCTAATCTTTCTTTGAAATCTTTGTAGCAGAAACGTCTTATTAATTCTGTTGAACCATCGGCTTTCAACAAGAAAATATCCGGTAACGGCATTCCGTTGAAAGTGTTGGTTTTGACCATTGTGTAGAGTGCCATGTCTTCGATTATAATTTTATCCCCAATGTTGATTTCTTGCGAAAAAGAATAATCTCCGATAACATCTCCCGCTAAACAAGTCATTGAAGATAATCGGTACGGATATTTGCCGTTAGGATTGTCTTGCGCTTCAAAAATCGGTGGTAACAGCGGCATTTCTATAATGTCAGGACAATGACACGCTGCACTGAAATCCAAAATCAAAATTTCCATGCCGTTTTTTACCTTGTCCATAACTTCCGTTATCATATAACCGCAATTAAGCACAACACCTTCGCCGGGCTCAAGGTAAAGCTGAAGGTTATATTTTTCTCTTACACGGTTCAAAAAGTTAATTAAACCTTTTACGTTGTAATTTTCATGCGAAATATAATGTCCGCCGCCAAAATTCAACCATTTTAGACTTGGAAGATATTTTTGAAATTTTTGTTCAAAAGCCTCAAAAGTCTTTTCTAAATCTTCAAAACCTTGTTCGCAAAGGGTATGAAAATGAAAACCTTCAATATTTTCAGGAAGCTTTTCCGGCATTTGGTCTATCGTAACACCGAGTCGCGAACCACTTGTGCAAGGGTCATAAATGGCATGATTTTGAGTGCTCAATTGCGGATTTACTCTGATGCCTAAGCTTGCTTTTTTACATTTTGGCGAATGTAAAAAATATTGATTCCAAGAGTTAAAAACGATATGGTCGCAAATATCGTCTAATTCGTTTATGTCTTGAGATTTGAACGCAGGGGCAAAAACATGGTTTTCTTTGCCCATTTCTTCTTTTCCGAGACGGGCTTCATAAATTCCGCTTGCCGTTGTCCCTGAAATATATTTCCCGATTAACGGATAAACTCGAAATGTAGAAAAACATTTTTGTGCTAAAAGTATTTTGCAACCGGTTTTTCTTTCTATGTCGTTGAGCAACTTCAAATTATTAATAAGTCTGCCTTCGTCGATAACAAATGACGGCGTAGGCAGACTTTTAAGTGTTGCTACTTTTTCTTTTTCTATAAAATGCGGCTTCATTTATTCAACCATAACTGGATTTTCAACTACTTTCCATGGCAAACCGTATTCGTTTAGCATTTTCATAAACGGATCGGGGTCAAACTCTTCGAGGTTAAAAACACCTGCGCCTTTCCATTCTCCGGTTGAAAGCAATGCCGCTGAAATCATCGCCGGAACTCCTGTGGTATAACTGATTGCCTGTGAGCCGACTTCTTTGAATGCCTCTTGATGATCGCAGACATTATAAATGTAAATCGTGCGTTTTTTGCCGTCTTTTTCTCCCGTAAAAATGCAGCCAATATTCGTTTTGCCTACTGTGCGCTCGCCGAGTGATGAGGGATCAGGCATTAATGATTTTAAAAATTGTATCGGAATAATTTTGTGTTCGCCGAAATTTACGGGGGTCGAATTCAACATTCCTACGTTTTCAAGACATTTCATGTGGGTTAAATAACTTTGACCGAATGTCATGTAAAAACGCATTCTTTTGATTTCTGGAAAATTCTTTGTTAAAGATTCAATCTCTTCATGGTGAAGTAGATACATATCTTTTTCGCCGATTTCAGGGAAGTCGTAAACCCTTTTTATTGACATTGCGGGAACGCCAACCCATTTGCCGTTTTCGTAATAATCGGCAGGGGAGGAGACCTCTCTCAAATTGATTTCAGTGTTGAAATTTGTTGCAAAGGGATAACCGTGGTCTCCGCCGTTGCAGTCAAGAATGTCTACGTAATCAATTCTATCGAAATAGTGTTTCTTGGCGTATGCCACAAAAACATTGGTAACACCGGGATCGAATCCACCGCCTAAAAGTGCTGTTACGCCGGCTTCCTTAAATTTATCAAAGTACGACCACTGTTCGGCGTAATCAAAATATGCGACGAATCCTTTTTCTTTACACCGTTTTTCATACTGCTTTCTCCAAACCGGTTCGTTAGTATTTTCCGGCTCATAGGCAGCGGTGTCAATATAATGAACTTTACATTCCGCACAAGCCTGCATCAAAACAAGATTGTGATACGGCAAACCTACATGCAACAGCACGTCTGGCCTGAATTTTTCAATTAACGCCAAGACTTGCTCTTTGGAATTTGCATCAATTTTAGCCGTTGAAATTTTGGTACTCGTGGTAGGTTGCCATTTAGCTTTCATGGCCTCGCATTTCGACACCGTGCGGCTGGCTATGCACATTTCGCTAAAAATAGTGCTGTTCTGACAAATTTTTGCAATGGCGACACTCGCTACGCCGCCACAACCTATAACTAATACTTTACTCATTCTTTATATGTCCTATAAAAATCTGTGTGTTAAAGATTTAATGAAAAAAAATATATTTATACAAAAATAGAAAATAAATTTGTTAATTTAAAATTATAATCACAAAAAAAGCGAAAATATTTTTTCTTCTTTCTGCTTTTTTATGCGTTTATTGCGTTAAACAAATCTTCGTCTTCGTTTTGGCTTTCTAAGAATCCGACATCGTCTTTGAGATTTTTCTTATCTAATGCCGCTGCTACTGCCAAACGGTCGCAACGCTCGTTTTCTTTGGTATCGTTATGACCTTTTATCCAAACGAATTTTACATTATGACGGCTGTAAATCTCTAAAAAGCGTTTCCAAAGGTCAGAATTTTTCTTTCCTTTGAAACCTTTTTTTACCCATGAAAATACCCACCCTTTTTCTACGCTGTTTACTACGTATTGCGAATCGGAATATATCGTAACGTTGCTGCCTGAAAATTTTAAAGCTTCAAGTCCTACAATCACCGCTAAAAGTTCCATACGGTTGTTCGTTGTCAGGGCAAATCCTTCTGAAATTTCTTTTCTGTGAGGCCCTGCCATCAACACAACGCCGTAACCACCCGGACCGGGATTGCCGCGCGAAGCCCCGTCGGTATAAATCGTTATGTCCATCTTTTATAATTTCGGATAATTAATCTTACATTCTACGATGAAACAACCCGGAAATTTACTTTCTACTTGTTTTTTTAGCCTTGTAGCCTCAAGTCTTGAACGACAATTGCCCGCATGAACCTTAAAATAAGGTGCTTCGTAAACTATGTCAGCATCTTCGTCATTAAAATCCTGTTTGAAATCCTTTACGACTTTTTCGGCTTTTGACTGCGCGTCGGTTCCTGAACCAAAAAATATTTGGACACTATAACCTAATGCCAAACGTTTTTTGTTGCCGGCGATAATGTTTTTTTCAATCGTCTTTAAATCCGAATCACAATAAATTCTGACGGTTGCCGTGCTGTTGTCTTCGGGGAAAATCTCCAAATCCGAAATGTCATAAACTGCGCGTTGAGCCTTTACAATGCCGCAGCTTGCTAATAAAAGCAATCCTAAAGCCGTTAAAAATTTAATTTTCATATTCAAAAAAAAATTGACTAAATTTGCAAGGCAAAATTATAAATTATTTTTTGAATTTTAAAATACCGAAAATGACACAATACGCAGAAAACGAAAATACGTCAATTCCTTTAGGCAAGGAGGGTTTAATAGCTAAAATTTCAGAGGGCGCACGCTCTTTGAACAGCGAAACCGTTTTTTCAATCGGTGATGATGCCGCAGTTTGTGATTTTTCTCAAAGCGGAAAAACTGTTGTCAGCAGCGATATTTTTGCTGAGGGAATACATTTCGATTTGACTTATACGCCTTTGAAACATTTAGGTTATAAGGTTGTAATAGCGGGAATTTCAGATATTTACGCTATGAATGCAAAACCTGTTCAAATAACAGTTTCGTTAGCTGTTTCCAACAAGGTGATGCAGGCGCATATTTTGGAATTTTACGAAGGTGTTCATGCTGCTTGCAAGGAGTATAATACGGATTTAATCGGTGGAGATTTAACGACTTCCAAAAAAGGAATTTCGATAGCAGTTACGGCAATAGGTCGTGCTCAGGAGGACGAATTAGTTTATCGCAGCGGTGCTAAACCTACTGATTTAATTTGTGTTACGGGTGATTTAGGCGGTGCGTACATGGGATTGCAGTTGTTGGAAAGAGAAAAAACTATTTTTAATTCCAATCCTGAGGCTCAACCCGAACTCTCTGGTTATGATTATATTTTAAAACGTCAGTTAAAACCAGAATGTCCTGCCGATTTAAGGGATTATTTCAAGAAAAAAGATATTAAACCGACCTCCATGACGGATGTTTCAAACGGTCTGGCAAGTGAGATTTTGAGCCTTTGTAATGCTTCTAAAATGGGTTGTGAAATTTTTCAAGAGAGGATTCCCGTTGCAGAGGATACGGCAAAGATGGCAAAGGAATTTAATATTGATCCCGTAATTGCTGCTCTTAACGGCGGTGAGGATTACGAACTCTTGTTTACGATAAAACTTTCTGATTATGAGAAAATTAAAAATAACGATATGTTTTCCGTAATCGGTTCTATTAATGCTTTGGACAAGGGTAGAAATATTGTAATGAAAGACGGCTCTATTATCACGTTAGAACCTTCCGTTAATAATCAAAATTTCCAAAATGTTATATAAAAAGTTTGAAAAACAGCCGATTTTGATGGTCGGTATCGGAAGTTTCGAGGAATTGACCGTTGAGGCTTCTGATGGACAAAAACTTCGTTTTTTTATAAACGGAGAGGAGTTGGAGGATTTAAGCGGTAAAAAAAACAAAAGTTTTTACTTGAATGATCATGACGATGATGAAAGCTTTTATTGGGAAATCTCTGATGTTGAAATAGGCAAGGGTTTTCATTGGGACAGAAAAGAAAACCAGCGTTTCAAAGGTGGGTTAATGTTGAAGTATAATGAAGGTAAAATATTAGTAATCAATTATATCCCTATTGAATTGTACTTGCGTTCTGTTATTTCGTCAGAGATGAATGCCGGTTGTTCTATAGAATTGTTGAAAGCTCACGCCGTAATTTCACGCAGTTGGGCTTTGAATCAAATCAACAAAGTTCCTTTAACGCAAAAACCTGTTATAACCGATTCTGAAACAATTACTTGGTATGATAACGGTGTTCATAAACTTTTTAATGTTTGTGCCGATGATCATTGTCAGCGTTATCAGGGCGTAACACGTGCCGTAAATCCTAACGTAAAGGCAGCCGTACAAGAAACATTTGGAGAGGTTTTGGTTTATCGGGACGAGATTTGCGATACGCGCTTTTCAAAATGTTGCGGTGGGGCAAGCGAACTTTTTGAAACCTGCTGGCAGGACAATCATTACGATTATTTAGAAAAAATTGATGATTTCAGTGAGAATTTTACAGAGGATTTAACCGTTGAAGAAAACGCTGTTAAATTTATAAAATCCTCACCGAGAGCATATTGCAATACATCTGATAAAAAACTTTTATCAAAAATTCTTAACTCTTACGACAACGAATATTCTGATTTTTACCGTTGGAAAGTTTTTTATACTTTTGAGGAATTATCTGAAATCGTAAAAGAAAAATCCGGTGAGGATTATGGTAAAATTTTAGACTTGATTCCGCTTCAAAGGGGAACTTCAGGAAGAATTTCCCGCTTGAAAATCGTCGGCGAAAAAAGAACTAAAATTGTCGGCAAAGAGTTGGAAATAAGACGTTTACTCTCAAAAACGCATCTTTATTCTTCGGCTTTTATTGTTGAGAAAAACTCTGATGGGTTCTTTCTTTACGGTGCTGGTTGGGGACACGGTGTAGGACTTTGTCAAATTGGAGCTGCTGTTATGGCAGAGCAGGGTTTCAATTATGTTGATATTTTGAAACATTATTACAAAGGTGCTGAATTATTGAAATGTTATTATGAGGACTAAACCCGTAGCTTGGATTCCTCCGCTGTATTTTGCCGAGGGCTTGCCGTATATGGCGGTGAACATTTTGAGCGTGATTTTTTATAAAGTTATCGGCCTTGATAATGAGATGATTGCTTTTTATACTGGCAGTTTTTATTTGCCATGGCTTATAAAACCGCTTTGGAGTCCGCTGACGGAGATGTTTAAGACCTCAAGGTTTTGGATAATTTTTTGTCAGTTTTTCTTAGGGATAGTCTTCGGACTTGTTGCATATTCCGTGCCGGCGGAAGGAGTGGTAAAGTACAGTTTGATTTTGTTTTGGCTTGCCGCCTTTGCCTCTGCAACGCATGACATTGCCTCTGACGGTTTTTACATTAAGGCGTTGGACAAAGATGCACAAGCTTTTTGGGTCGGAATCAGAAACACTTTTTATAGAATTTCAATGATTTTTTGTCAAGGCGGATTGGTTGTTTTGGCGGGAAATCTTACCGAAAAATATAATGACGGAAAATTTGCTTGGCAGATAGTATTCGCTGTTTTTGCTTTGTTGATGGTTTTGCTTGCTGTTTATCATAGTTTTTTCTTGCCGAAGATTGAGGAAGGAAAAACAATGGAAGCTGGCGAAAAAAACTTTTTTAAACCGTTTGTAACGTTTTTTAAAAAAGATAATATCTGGCTGATAATTAGCTTTTTGCTGCTTTACAGATTGAGTGAGGCACAACTTACTAAAATTGCACCGCTTTTTTTGTTGGATAGTATTGAAAATGGAGGTTTGGGACTTTCACAGAGCGATTTAGGAATTATAAACGGAACGTTTGGACTTATTGCGATGGTAATCGGCGGAATTTCGGGCGGAATCGTAATCTCCCAAAAAAGTCTTGATAAGTCGTTGATACCGATGATTTTAGCTTTGAATTTGCCCGATATTTTTTATCTGTTGATGGCTTGGAGTCAGACGCAGAGTTTTTGGGGCATCTCGTTGATGGTTTTTATTGAACAATTCGGCTACGGATTCGGTTTTACGGCATACACCGTTTTTATGATGCAGGTTGCCAAAGGAGAAAATTCATCGTCGCATTATGCTGTTTGTACGGCGTTTATGGCAGCGGGTATGATGTTGCCGGGTATGGCGGGCGGCTTTTTGCAAAATTTTTTCGGTTATAAAATGTTTTTTGTTTGGGTCTTGGTTTGCGCAATTCCCTCATTAATTTCAGCGTTTTACTTAAAACGATTATGGCAGAAGAAAAGACTGAAATAAAAGTAGATAAAAAACCGCAAAAAAAACGCGGTAAATTAAGGCGGTGGATAAAATTTATCGCCATTATTGCCGTGTTAATCAGTCTGTTACAATATGTCTGCTATTATTACGCTTTTCCTCTGTTGAAAGAAACTGTTTGCAAAAACATAAACGTTTCTACTTCAGGACTTTATACAATGAATTTTGACGATTTTAAGATAAATTTTCTTACCAAAAGTCTTGAAGTAGAAAATTTCTCGCTTGTTCCCGATACGGCTGTTTATCTCAAACTTATCGACACTGCCGATTATAACAAAGCCGTTTATAATATTTCCGTCAAAAAACTTCAAGTTAAAAATATAAGTCTGTTTGCTTTTTTGCGTGATAGACTGAGAATCAATAAGATAATTCTTGATAATCCGAGAGTCAGCCTTGCTGCAAAGCCCAAAAAAGAGGAAGGCAAAAAAAAGTATGATGCCGTTCATAAGGATTTGTTTCCGATTATAGAACCTTTTCTTAATGCGTTGATTATTAATTCTGTAACGATAACAGACGGATATTTTGACTTTAGCACCAAGGTCAAAAACGATAAAAGTAACATTGAGGTTGCAAAAATAGATTTGAACCTAAAAAAATTCTATCTTGACAAAGAGGCACATCAGAAGAGAGATAAACTGTTTTTTTCGCAAGTTATAGAATTAAATTCCGAAAATTATAATATTATTTTGGCTGACAACGTTCATACGGTAAAAGCTGCGAAACTTTATATAAATACTGCTGATTCATTGATTTATGCTCAAAATGCTCGTCTTTGTGCTGACGGTAAAAATTGTCAAAATACTCTTGCAAACAAATTTAATGTCTTGCTTGACAGCATCAAAATAACAGGTGTGGATTTGAGTGCGGCGTATTTTCAGAAAAATGTTAATTTAAAGACGGTTAAGATTTTTAATCCCGGTATTGAATTTTTGAAAGGCGGCGTTGTTAACAAAAAGACCCAGAAGTTTGAACAATTTTCTTCCGATTGGTTTCCTTTGATAAAGGGAATGTTGAAATCGGTTTCTGCCGATAGTTTGAAAGTCGAAAACGCAAATCTTAAAATCGCTAAATCTTCTAAACCGCAAAAACCTGTCTATAAGGCTGATAATATAAATATCCGTCTTGACGGTTTTTTGTTGGATTCTATGGCTTTTTCTAACAAGGAAAAAATTTTGTATTCAAAGGGTATTGAAATAAAACTTGCTGATTTTCAGATGGTTTTGCCGGATAATAGACACAAATTGTTTTCTGGTGAGGTGCTTGTTAGTACCATTGATAAAACTCTTAAAGCCAAAAAGATAGTTATTCGTCCGACTTACAAAACCAATGATTCTACGGCTAAGGAAATCAACATAAAAGTTCCGAGTGTGGAAATCATTGATTTTGATTTGATTAAGGGTTATAATCAAAAAAATTACGAAATGGGGATGGTGAAAGTTTCTTTGCCCGATATTGAAACCAAAAGTTTTATCGACACCGCTAAAACACCGGACAAAAGTAATCACCGTTTAATTGATGTTTTGTCTGATGAGTTTTTTAAGATGTTGAAAATAAGAACTTTACTTATTAATAAAGGAAATATTAACATCACTTCAAAGGCAAGTATTAAGCAGGATAGTCTGACACTTTCGGGTAAACTTTCACTTAATATCAGCAATTTTATTATCAACCGAAAAACTCTTTCTGACGGGGGATTGCCTTTTATTACGACTAATGTTAATTTCAATATTCGTGACGCAGTGATGAAACTGCCGAAAAATTTTCATACCATGCGTTGCGCTGAGTTTTCTCTTAACTCTAAGAAAGACAAAGTGTTAATCGAAAAATTCTCGTTTAAATACGATTCCGATACTATGCTTTTGTCTACGATGAAACGGTTGAAGAAAAGCTCTTCGCTTGATATTTCAATCGAAAAAGCTGAGTTCAATAAGTTTCAACTTTTGGATTTGTTTTTCAAACAAGAAATCAATTTGGAAAAACTTTTGGTACTAAAACCGAAATTTTATATCACCATTTATCCTCAGTTAGCCGCCTTAAAAGAGGAAAGAAAACTTCTTGAAGATACGCTTCAAGAGGTTAGGGATAGTCTGCAAGATTCTGTTTATCAATTATATACTGTTTTTGATAAGATTTTGGCGGATATGTTACCAAAAAGCATAAAATTTATTAAGACTGATACACTTTTTTGTGATTCAAGTATTTTGAGTTTTGACTTTAGGGATACAACAAACGGCGTTATTGCTTCTACGTCTTCGGATTTTAGGTTTTTGGCTGAGGGCTTTTATTTTAACCGCGATAGTTTTTCTAACGAAGAAAATTTTATGCTTGCCCAAAATTATGGTTTGGACATCAATAATTTTGAATTTTTGATGCCCGACAGAGCGCATTTAGTCAGAACATCTAATATAAATGTTTCAACCAAAGATAGTTGCATTAAAATAAAATCCGTTATGATTTCGGAGCGTCCGCACAGAAGATTTCCCGTTAAAAACGTTATGAATCTTTATTTGCCCGAAGTTATAATTGATAAAATAGATTTCAAAACTTTCGGAAAAACGGGAATTTTGCCTGCCGGAAGTTTGTTTTTTGACAAAGCTGCTTTTATC
>Ga0256407_10014418_pt1 | contig 10406 bp, 12 predicted proteins | sample RumenRJG_04DNA_FD_193489 | JGI IMG/M metagenome (GOLD analysis project Ga0256407, IMG submission 193489) | Bovine rumen microbial communities from Lethbridge, Alberta, Canada - RJG_04 | ecosystem: Host-associated > Mammals > Digestive system > Stomach > Rumen | place: Canada: Alberta... | reverse complement strand
CGGAATGCGCATCGAGGTCATGGACGAGGATGAAGACCTCCTCTTTGTGGCCCGCTCCAAGGTGCTGTGGGACGGCAGCATGGAGCTGACGCCGATCACGACGCCGCACATCGACGAGGACACCGATTATCTGTTTGTCACGCTGCGCGGCTATGAGGAGTCGGAGAGAAAGGCCGTCCACATGGAAGGCGACATGGTAAGGCGGAGCGACCAGGAATGGCGCGTGTCCAACATCCATGTCACGGGCAAGGACAATGACCGCAATTTCTTCCGCCAGGATACCGGCTCCGCCGACGGCACTGTGACGCCCATGAAGCAGACGGGCATCTCCTCCAATCCCTGCAAGATCGTCAACATCAGCGCGGGCGGCGCCTGCATCCAGACGGATCGGGAGTTCATGGTGGGCGACAAGCTGCTGCTGCGGGCGAACCCGCTGAAGGATCTGGAGCTGCCCACACTGATCTGTGTTGTGCGCCGGGTGACGCGCCGCAAGGGCGCCTATGAGTACGGCTGCGAGTTTGACAACCTCCGCCCCTCGGTGGAGGACGCCATCGCCAAGTCCATCATGGAGATGCAGCGCAAGCGCATGAGACGCGAATGAAAAAACTGCCGCACATGCGGCAGTTTTTCTTTAGGGCATCTCTAAAAACCCAGGTCTGCTGGCGCAGCGAGAAATTTTGCCGCAGAGCGAGGGCGAAAATCGCAGGAATACTTTGTGTATTTCAAGGTTTTCGCAACGAAGATATGCGGCAAAAGAGCCGCTGTGACGGCGGGCAGGGGTTTTTAGAGGTGCCCTTTAGCGAGGGAGATAGTCCTCTTTTGCGACGCCCTGCGAGGCGCAGAGGATCGAGCTTGGCCCGTCCCAGGTGAGGGGCTTGCCGTCGAGCGCGGTGAGGCGGCAGCCGGACTCCTCCGCGATCAGCCCCGCCGCGGCGTAGTCCCAGAGCTGGATCTGCATCTCGAAGTACAGCCCTACGGTACCCATGGCGACGTTGCACAGATCCCAGGCCGCGGAGCCGCTGCGCCGCAGGTCGATGCAGCGGGGGAGATAGTCCGCGCAGAGCGCGAAGGTGGGCGCGCTGAACTCGGGCGTATAGGCGGCGGTACCGAACAGAACGAGGCTGTTGGACAGCGGCTCGGCCGAGGACTGTATGGGCCGGCCGTTGCACCGTGCGCCTTCGCCGCGGATCGCGGAGAACATCAGGCCGTCATAGGGATTGTAGACCACAGCCAGATACGGCGCGCCGTCGCGCAGCAGCGCGATGGAGGTGAGGGACGGGCGAAAGCCGGTGACAAAGTTGGTGGTGCCGTCAATGGGGTCGATGCAAAACGCATAGCCCCGGCGATCCTCGTCAGTGAATGCGTCCTTGCCGTCCTCCTCGCCGATGAACTTCGCCTCGGGCAGCAGCCGGCCCAGCGCGTCGAATAAAAATGTCTGCACCCGCTTGTCGTAGACGGTGACCAGGTTGCCGTGGCCTTCCTTTGCAATGGTGTTGGCACGGATGTCTCCGGCTTCCAGCATGATCCTGCCGGCCTCACGCGCCGCGGCTTCGACGCCGGCGAGCAGCTTTTGAATGTCCATATCGGAATGCTCCTTTTGCGCAGATGATTTCCCGGACATTATACGGCGCAATGATGCCCAAAGGCAAGGAAAAGCTGCTTGACGAACCGCAGAAAAAGGATTATGCTACCAATGTCATTTTGGACATATTTCCGCAGGAACATCAAATCATTAGGAGGCTTTTGCCATGAAACACAATCTTTCGGTTCGGACAGTCGTTGCCATCGGCATCGGCGCCGCGCTGTTCTTTGTCAGCGGGCGCTTTATCGCCATTCCCAGCCCTGTGCCGAACACCAACATCTCCATTCAGTACGGTGTGCTGGCGTTTATGGCCGCCGTGTTCGGCCCCATCGCCGGTGCGCTCATCGGCCTCATCGGCCATGCCCTCATCGACGCATCCTACGGCTGGGGCATCTGGTGGAGCTGGGTCATCGCGTCGTCGATATACGGTTGCTTTGTGGGCTTCGGTACGCGCAAGATGGCGCTCGCCGACGGCGTGTGCGGTCAGAAGGAACTGATCCGCTTCAATCTGGTGCAGATCGTGGGCCACATCCTCTGCTGGGGCGTGTGCGCGCCGGTGCTGGACATCATCATCTATAACGAGCCGGTGGAGAAGCTCTTTGCGCAAGGCCTGTTTGCGGGCATCTCCAACGCCGTGACCACTGCCGTCATCGGCAGTCTGCTCTGCCTTGCTTACGCCAAGGCGCGTCCGCAGAAGGGTTCCCTTGAAAAGGAAGACTGAGCGCGGTATAATAAGGGCTGACAAAGGTCAGCCCTTATCTTTATAAGGAGACATAGTCTGTGAGCAAACCCGTCATCGAATTTCAAAACTTCACATGGCAGTACAACGCCCAGAAGGAACCCACGCTGCACGACATCACCCTGACTGTCCGCGAGGGGGAGAAGGTGCTGATCTGCGGGCCGTCCGGCTGCGGCAAATCCACGCTGGCTCACTGCCTCAACGGACTTATCCCGTTTTCTTACCGGGGAAAGCAGCAGGGCAGTGTGCGCATCCTCGGCAAAGAGACGGCGCAGCTGAGCCTGTTTGACATTTCCAAAATGGTGGGCACCGTGTTGCAGGACGCGGACGGGCAGTTTGTCGGCCTCACCGTGGCGGAGGACATCGCCTTCGCGCTGGAAAACGATAATGTCGCGCAGAGCGAGCTGTTCCGCCGCGTGGCGGAGGCAGCCAATCAAGTTGACATAAAATCACATCTCAACCATGCGCCCAACGAGCTGTCCGGCGGGCAGAAGCAGCGCGTTTCGCTGGCGGGCGTGATGGTGGAGAATGTGCCGATCCTGCTGTTTGACGAGCCGCTGGCGAACCTCGACCCCGCCACGGGTAAACAGGCGGTGGAGCTGATCGACGAGATCCAGAAAGCCACCGGCGTCACGGTGATCATCATTGAACACCGCCTGGAGGACGTGCTGCACCGGGATGTGGATCGCGTCGTGCTGATGCAGGACGGGCGCATCGTCGCGGATACGACGCCGGATGAGCTGCTCGCCTCCGACCTTTTGCGGGAGCAGGGCGTCCGCGAGCCGCTCTATATAGCCGCGCTGCGCCATGCGGGCGCCGCGCTGCGGCCGGATATGCATTTACATAATATCGACACTTTGCAACTAGATGAAGTCCAGCGGCAGGCGGTGCACCGTTGGTTCCGGGAGACGCCGCCGGCGCCGGAGCCGCCGCAGCGGGAGCCGCTGCTTGAGGCGGAGCGCATCCGTTTTGCCTACGACAACGGACGCGAGGCCCTGCGGGACATTTCGGCGACGATCCGCCGGGGCGAGATGCTGGCCATCGTAGGGCGCAACGGCGCGGGCAAGTCCACGTTTTCCAAGGTGATCTGCGGCTTTGAGCGGCAGCAGGCGGGGACGCTGCGCTTTGACGGACACGACCTGATGGAGCTGTCCATCAAGGAGCGGGCGGATCACATCGGCTACGTGATGCAGAACCCGAACCAAATGATCTCCAAGGTGCAGATCTTCGACGAGGTGGCGCTGGGACTTGTGACCCGCGGCGTCGGCGAGGCGGAGCAACAGGAGCGCGTGGAACTCGCGCTGCGTATCTGCGGGCTGTACCCGTTCCGCCGCTGGCCGGTGTCGGCGCTGAGCTTTGGGCAGAAAAAGCGCGTGACCATCGCCTCGATTCTGGCGCTGGACCCGGAGATGATCATTCTGGACGAGCCGACAGCGGGGCAGGACTATCGCTGCTACACCGAGATCATGGAGTTTTTGCGCGACCTCAACGAGCGCGGCGTCACGGTGGTGATGATCACGCACGACATGCATCTCATGCTGGAATACTGCCGCCGGGCGGTGGTGTTCGCGGACGGGACGATCATCGCGGACGGGCGTCCCGCGGACATCCTTGCCGATGCGGAGGTCGTGGAGCGCGCGAGCCTCAAGGAGACGAGCCTTTACGCGCTGGCGCTGCGCTGCGGCATCGACGACCCCTGCGCCTTCGTGCAGAGGTTCATTGACCATGAGCGGGAGGTGCGCGAGAGATGATCAACATTTTCAACTACATCGACCGCCCGTCGCCCATCCACCGGCTCACCGGAGCGACGAAGCTGGTGTGTCTGCTGCTGTGGTCGTTTGCCGCCATGGTGACCTATGACACGCGCATCCTTGTGCTGATGCCGGTGGTGTCGCTGCTTCTGTTTGCCGTATCCAAAATACGCCTTCGCGACATTCAGGCGGTCTTTTGGGTGACCTTTGTGTTCATGCTCCTCAACAACCTGACGGTCTACCTTTTCGGCCCGGAGCATGGTGTCGGCATCTACGGCAGCCGCACGGTGCTGCTGACCGTCGCGGGGCCGTACACAATAACAAAGGAGCAGTTGTTCTATCACTTTAATCTGATTCTCAAATACTTCGCCTCGATCCCGGTGCTGCTGCTGTTCGTCTGCACCACCGACCCCAGCGAGTTTGCCGCGTCCCTTAACCGCATCGGCGTGAGCTACCGCGTGTCCTACTCCGTGGCGCTGGCGCTGCGCTATATTCCGGACATTCAGCGCTCCTACCACGACATCTCCCAGTCCCAGCAGGCGCGGGGCATCGAGATGAGCAAAAAGGAGTCGCTGATCAAGCGGCTCAAGGCCGCGAGCGCGATTTTGATCCCGCTCATCCTCTCCAGCATGGATCGCATCGAGGTCATCTCCAACGCCATGGAGCTGCGCGGCTTCGGCAAGGGAAAGAAACGCACCTGGTATCGCGCCCGCCCCTTCCGCGCGGCGGACGTGGTGTGCATGACGCTGTGCGCGCTGCTGCTGATCGCCGCCGTAGCCGATACGCTGGTACACGGGACGAGGTACTACAATCCCTTTGGATGATAATTCACAATGCGTTCATAATCCGTTGACAACAGCGAAATAATTCGGTAGTATCTTCTTGGTATCAACAAAGGCAAACCATCACATAGTATTTATAAAGTGAGAAGGAGGAAATGCAACATGGAGATCACGCTTGAAATGGTCGATCAGGTGCGCGAGCGCACCGGCTGCACCTACGAGGAGGCCAAGAACGCGCTGGAGGGCGCCAAGGGCAACGTCGTGGACGCGATCATCGCCATTGAGAAGGAAAACAGCATTGACATTGACGTGAACGAGAAGATCAACGGTCTGGTGGAGAGCATCAAGGCGGCAGTGCAGAAGGGCAACGCCAACCGCATCCGCGTCATGCGCAACGACGAGGAACTGGCAAACATCCCCGTGAACGCGGGTATTGCCGGCGGCGTGCTGGGTGTGCTGGCCGGCCCGGCGGTTCTGATCTCCACGGCGATCGTGGGCGCGGTGGCGAAGTTCGGCTTCAACTGCCGTTTTGAGATCGTCAAGGAGGACGGCACCGTGCTTGAGATCTTCGAGAGCGAGGAGGCGTCCGAGGAGGCCGCGGAGACCGGGACGGTTAAAGAGGCTGAGGCTTCCGAACAGACCGAGGAGGTCAAAGAGACTGCGGAGGCCGAAAAGACCGAGGACAGCAAGGAATAAGCAGCAAATAAAAACGGCTCACATGAGCCGTTTTTTATTGCGTATGGAGCGGATTACGCCGCGTTGTCGGTGGCGACCTCGGTGACGTTGTGCCGATCGGCGCAGAACGAGCAGAGGCGTGTGCGTCCGGCGGCGATGGCCTCATCCACGGTGCCGACGGTCAGCGTCTCGCTGCGGGCGAGAGCCTGACAGTCCTTGTCGACGTGGTAGACCTTGCCAAACGGCGCCCAGTAGACGTCCGTGTCGCCAAAGACGACCATGGCGTCGTTGAGCTGTTCCTCGGAGACGGGGTCATAGTCGATGCTGGCGGCGCCGGCGATGAGCAGCGCGATGGCCGCGGCGACGGTGCAGATGACCTTGGTGCGCTTGTCCAGATCCTTGTTCGTCAGCAGCCGCACGACCAGCGGCACAAAGGCGAAGATCGCGACGATCAGGCCCATGTTGTTCCACAGCCAGAACCTGGTGCGGTTGCGCTCGGAGGCCGGGTCGATGTGATTCGCCTTCTTCCACAGCATCGAGCCGACGACCACGCAGATGAGATCCAGCACCACAAAGGCGATGAGCTGGTACATGACGGGCATGAACGTGAGGGTGATCTTGCCGAATAGCACCAGCAGCGCCAGGATCTCAAAGGCGATCGCGAAGATCCAAAGCACCACCGCGCCGGCGCGCAGACCGCCCGCATTGCCCTTTTCCGGCGCGGGCTTCACGCTATGGCCGCCGGGCCGCCTGACCTCGCCGCCGCTGGCGGACACGATCTTATGCTCTTTTTTCTCAGCCATATCATTCTTCCTCCCTGGATGATGATTCTTGTGACAGAATACCACAAACCGCGCCGCAGCTCAACACTTTTTTGCCCGGTGACAGATGACCGGACGCCTGCAAAGACCTGCGTGGATGGAGAAAACATACGAGGCCTCGCAAAATTTCCCTTGACAGATTGGAAAAAGGCGGCTATAATCCAGAGTTAGCAAGAACTAACTATCAAGGCCTTCTTTTTTGGGCGGCGTGTTAGTCGGTGCTAATATCAAAAGAGGAAGGGTTTCCAATGATGCCTCTGGTATTTGCAAACGCGGGGGAAGAAAACATTGTCCGAAAGATCGGCGGCTCGCCGGAGGTGCGCCAGCATCTGGCGGATCTGGGCTTCAACGTCGGCGCGGGCGTGACGATCGTCAACGCCATCGGCGGCAACGTGATCGTGAAGATCAAGGAGTCCCGCGTGGCGATCAGCAAGGAAATGGCACAGAAAATCATGATCTGATTTGGATCGAGAGGGAGGAATAAGGATGGCAACTCTAAAGGACGTCAAGCTCGGCACGAGCTGCAAGGTCGTGAAGCTGCACGGCGAGGGCGCGGTCAAGCGCCGCATCATGGACATGGGCATCACCAAGGGCGTGGAGGTGTACGTCCGCAAGGTGGCGCCGCTGGGCGACCCCATCGAGGTCACGGTGCGCGGCTATGAGCTCAGTCTGCGCAAGGCCGACGCCGAGATGATCGAGGTTACCCTTTCCTGAAGGAACAGGCAACCAAAAAGGACTTTACTGCGCCGCGACCTTTTTGTTTTACATGATGGTTAGCGGCTGCTAATTGGAAAGCGAGGAAGAAAACATGGACATGAAAATCGCCCTTGCGGGCAATCCCAACAGCGGCAAGACCACGCTGTTCAACGCCCTGACCGGCTCGAACCAGTTCGTCGGCAACTGGCCCGGCGTCACGGTGGAGAAGAAGGAGGGCAAGCTCAAAAAGCACGACGGCGTCACCGTCACCGACCTGCCGGGTATCTACTCGCTCTCTCCGTACACGCTGGAGGAGGTCGTGGCGCGCAACTACCTCATTGAGGAGCGTCCCAACGCCATTTTGAACATTGTGGACGGCACGAATCTGGAACGCAACCTGTACTTAACGACCCAACTGGTGGAGCTGGGCATCCCGGTGGTCATCGCCATCAACATGATGGATGTGGTGCGCAAGAACGGCGACACCATCAACATCGGCGAGCTGAGCCGCAAGCTGGGCTGCAAGATCGTGGAGATTTCCGCCCTCAAGGGCGACGGCATCGCCGAGGCGGCGGAGGCGGCGGTGGAGGCCGCGAAGAGCGGCAAGACCGTGCCGATGCACACGTTCTCCGGTCCGGTGGAGCACGCGCTGGCACACATCGAGGAGGCGGCGATCCACGGCCTGCCCGACGAGCAGCAGCGCTGGTACTCCATCAAGATCTTCGAGCACGACGACAAGGTGCTGGAGAAGCTGAACATTCCCGCCGACAAGCTGGAACATATCAACAAAGACATTGAGGCGGCGGAGCGGGAGCTGGACGACGACGCCGAGAGCATCATCACCAACGAGCGCTACATCTACATCGCCGACCTGCTCAAGGGCATCTACACCAAGAAGGGCGCGGGCGAGCTGAGCGCGTCGGACAAGATCGACCAGATCGTGACCAATCGCTTTTTGGGCCTGCCCATCTTCGCGGTGGTGATGTTCCTCATCTATTACATCTCCATGGTCACCGTCGGCACCGCCGCCACGGATTGGGCGAATGACGGACTCTTCGGCGACGGCTTCCATCTGTTCGGCATCGGTTCCGCCGAGGCCGGGGAGGCCGCGGACGAATACACTGCCGCGATGCAGGCTGTTGACGCGTTTGTGGGCTTCGAGGAGGAAGCCTCTATCGACGAGCTGAAGGCGTTCGTTCCCACTGAGACCGAGGTTCCCTACACCGTCGAGGACGAGGAGACGCTGGAGGAATCCGAAATCACCGTCTACTACGACGCCATCCCCGCCAACGCCGACGAGGAGGAAACCAACGCCATGAGCTATCTGGACGCGGTGGCGTACTTCGAGAAAAACGGCTTTGAGGAGCCCAATCCCGCCGACTACGGCGTCTGGGTGCCCGGCGTGCCCGCCGTGGTGGAGGGCTGGCTGGACGCGGTGAACTGCGCCGAGTGGCTCAAGGGACTGATTTTGGACGGCATCGTCGGCGGCGTCGGCGCGGTGCTGGGCTTCGTGCCGCAGATGCTGGTGCTGTTCTTCCTGCTGGCGTTTGTGGAGGCCAGCGGCTACATGGCGCGCGTTGCCTTCGTGCTGGACCGTATTTTCCGCCGTTTCGGCCTCTCCGGCAAGAGCTTCATCCCCATCCTGGTCGGTACGGGCTGCGGCATCCCCGGCGTCATGGCCTCGCGCACGATAGAAAATGAGCGCGACCGGCGCATGACCATCATGACCACCACGTTCATCCCCTGCGGCGCCAAGACCCCGTTCATCGCCATGATGGCGGGCGCGCTGTTCGCCGAACACAAGGCGCTCATCGCCGTGGGAGCGTACTTCATCGGCATGGCCGCCATCGTCTGCTCCGGCATCATCCTCAAAAAGACAAAGCCCTTCGCGGGCGACCCCGCGCCCTTTGTCATGGAGCTGCCCGCCTACCACTGGCCCACGCTGAGCAACGTGCTGCGCAGCATGTGGGAGCGCGGCTGGAGCTTCATCAAGAAGGCCGGCACCGTGATCCTGCTCTCCACCATCGTGATCTGGTTCCTCTCCCGCTTCGGCTGGGTGGACGGCGCCTTCGGCATGTTGGAGGAAGAGGAGATCGGCCTGAGCATCCTTGCCTCCGTCGGCGCGGCGGTCGCGTGGATCTTCACCCCGCTGGGCTGGGGCAACTGGCAGGCGGCGGTGGCCTCCGTCACCGGCCTCGTCGCCAAGGAGAACATCGTTGCCACGATGGGTACCCTCTATGGCGGCGGCGAGCTGTCCGTCTGGGCGGAGCTGGGACGTCAGTTTACCGCCGCGTCCGGCATGAGCTTCCTCATCTTCAACCTGCTTTGCGCCCCCTGCTTCGCCGCCATGGGCGCCATCCGCCGCGAGATGAACAACCGCAAGTGGACATGGGCGGCCATCGGCTACGAGTGTGGCCTCGCCTACGTGGTGGCGTTCGTCGTCAACCAGCTGGGCAGCTTCTTCGCGGGCAACGGCAGCATCATTGGCGTGATCCTCGCGGCGGCAGTGATCGTCTGCTTCCTGTGGCTGCTGTTCCGCCCGTATCAGGAATCCACCACCCTGACGAAGGACGTCAAGGTTTCGTAAAAAGGAGATGATCCTATGATCGCATGGCTTGCCATGAATTGGGGCACGATCCTCGTGCTGTGCATCCTGCTCTCCATCGTCGCCGCCATCCTCTTTACGCTGCGGCGCGACCGCAAGCTGGGAAAGAACAGCTGCGGCGTCCACTGCGCCGGGTGCGGCGGACACTGCGCGGGGTGCGCGGGAGGCTGCCATGGTTAAGACCACGCTCACGATCGACGGCATGATGTGCGCCATGTGCGAGAGCCACGTCAACGACGCGGTGCGCACCGCCGCGACGGTGAAAAAGGTGACCTCCTCACACAAAAAGGGCAGGACGGAGATCGTGTCCGAGGACGCGTTGGACGAGGCGCGGCTTCGCGCCGCGATCGAGGCGACAGGCTACCGCGTCCTGTCGTATACCGCCGAACCCTACGAAAAACGGGGATTTTTCGGAAAAAGATGACAAGATCGGCTTCGCTGCGGCGGAGCCGATCTTTTTTGCAAAAAAGGACTGGGAAAACGGCGATATCTATGATAGAATAGCGTCCGCTTGAAAACGGACAAGGAGCATCACTATGGCTGACTACATCATCGCGACGTCCTCCACGGCGGATCTGCCGCGCACGTGGCTGGACGAACACAACATTCCCTTCATCTCTTACAACTACACCGTCAACGACGAGCCGCGCGTGGACGACTGCCGTGAGGAAAGCCGCGCCGCGGTCTACGCCGGGATGCGCGCGGGCGATCTGCTCAAGACCTCCATGATCAACGAATTCGCGTACTACGATTTC
>Ga0256407_10014417_pt1 | contig 10406 bp, 7 predicted proteins | sample RumenRJG_04DNA_FD_193489 | JGI IMG/M metagenome (GOLD analysis project Ga0256407, IMG submission 193489) | Bovine rumen microbial communities from Lethbridge, Alberta, Canada - RJG_04 | ecosystem: Host-associated > Mammals > Digestive system > Stomach > Rumen | place: Canada: Alberta | collected... | reverse complement strand
GCGGAAGTGGGATTGAGCATTTCTCTCATACCGGGACCGCCCTTGGGACCCTCATAACGGATGACGACAACGTCTCCGGGATTGATCTTGCCGCCGGTGATGGCCTTGATGGCATCCTCTTCACAGTCGAAGACGCGGGCAGGACCCTCGTGCACCATCATCTCAGGCAGAACGGCGCTGCGCTTGACGATGCCGGTATCGGGGGCCAGGTTGCCCTTGAGGACCGCAATGCCGCCGTTGGGCATGTAGGGATTTTCGATGGGACGGATGACTTCGGGATCCAGGTTGACACATCCCTTAATGTTCTCGCGCATGGTCTTGCCGGTGCAGGTCATCAGATCCAGATTCAGAAGTCCCTTCTTGTCCAGCTCGTTCATAACTGCGTAGATGCCGCCGGCTTCATTGAGGTCTTCCATATAGGTGGGACCTGCAGGAGCCAGATGGCAGAGGTTGGGAGTCCTGTCGGAAATCTTATTGGCGATCTCCATATTGATCTCCACGCCTGCCTCATGGGCGATGGCGGGAAGATGGAGCATGGTATTGGTGGAGCAGCCCAGCGCCATATCCATGGTAAGAGCGTTCATGAAAGCGTCCTCTGTCATGATATCGCGGGGACGGATGTCCTTTTCGACAAGTTCCATGATCTTCATGCCGGCATGCTTGGCAAGACGGATCCTGGCGGAGTAGACGGCGGGAATTGTACCGTTGCCCTGCAGGCCCATACCGATCGCCTCTGTCAGGCAGTTCATGGAATTCGCAGTGTACATACCTGAGCAGGAACCGCATGTGGGACAGACCTTCTCTTCGTACTCGCGGAGTTTATCCTCTGTCATAGTGCCGGCGGCAACAGAGCCCACCGCCTCAAAGATGGAGGACAGGCTGCGCTTTCTGCCGTCGATACGGCCGGCCATCATGGGACCGCCGGAAACAAAGATGGTGGGAACGTTGACTCTTGCAGCTGCCATCAGCAGGCCGGGGACGTTCTTGTCACAGTTGGGGATCATGACGAGGCCGTCAAAACCGTGGGCCTTCGCCATACATTCGGTGGAATCCGCGATCAGATCACGGGTGACCAGGGAATATTTCATACCGATATGGCCCATGGCAATACCGTCACAGACTGCGATTGCAGGGAACATAACAGGCATACCGCCCGCCATGGCAACGCCCATCTTGACTGCCTGGGCGATCTTATCCAGGTTCATATGGCCGGGAACGATCTCATTATAGGAACAGACAATACCGATCATCGGACGTCTTCTCTCTTCCTCTGTATAACCGAGAGCATTGAACAGACTCCTGTGGGGAGCAGTAGAGACACCTTTTTTGACAGAATCACTCTTCATAATATTCTCCATATCTATATATCTATCTATATATCCAAAAAAACTAATGAGGTCAAATACGCTCACAGATGCGGTCGCCAAGCTCATCGCACTTCTGCAGAGTCAGTGAAGCGGCCTCTTCGCCCCGCGGCATGAGGTCCACGCTGCGGTATCCGTCGGCGATGGTCTTCTTGACAGCCGTCTCCACAGCTTCCGCCTCGTCCTGCAGGCCGAAGGTGTAGCGCAGCATCATGGCTGCGGACAGGATCGTGGCAATGGGGTTGGCGATATTCTTGCCCGCAATATCAGGGGCACTGCCATGGCTGGGCTCATACAGTCCGAAGCTTGTCTCATTGAGAGATGCGCTGGAGAGCATACCGATCGAACCGGTGATCATACTGGCCTCGTCCGAGAGGATATCTCCGAACATGTTCTCAGTGACAATGACATCGAACTGCTCAGGCTCGAGTACCAGCTGCATGGCACAGTTGTCTACATACATATTGGAGACGGAGACCTCAGGATAATCTCTGGAGACTTCCGCGACGATCTTTCTCCAGAGGCGGGAAGTGTCAAGAACATTGGCCTTATCGACACTGCAGACCTTTTTGCCGCGCTTCATGGCAATGTCGAAGGCGGTCCTGGCAATGCGGCGGATCTCGTTCTCATCATATTTCAGTGTGTCGACAGCTGTTTCCACGCCGTCGATGGTCCTGGTATAGCGGTCGCCGAAATAGAGTCCGCCGGTCAGCTCACGGACAATGATCAGATCAAAAGTCCGTCCGCCGTCCTTTGCGGCAAGGGGGCAGGAATCCGCCAGCTCGCGGTAAAGGTAAGCAGGGCGGAGATTGGCATAGAGTCCGAGGGACTTGCGGAGTTTGAGAAGGCCTGCCTCCGGCCGCAGCTGAGGCTCCAGCTTATACCAGGGAGAAGTCGCTGCATCACCGCCGATGGAGCCCATCAGCACAGCGTCGCAGTTCTTTGCGGCTTCAATGGCCTCGTCTGTAAGAGGTACGCCGCACGCATCGATGGAACAGCCGCCCATCAGGATCTCGGTGTAAGCAATCTTGTGGCCGTATTTTGCACACACCTTTTCAAGCACCTTCTGTGCCTGGGCAACAATTTCGGGCCCGATTCCGTCGCCCCGGATTACTCCGATCTTCATTTCCATTGTGTCAACCTCTCTTTTCCGTTAGAAACTCCCGTAGGTAATACCCGCCGGAACCCGATGGAGAACAAATCGTGCATCCGCCGGGTCTGAATTATGGCATATAATTCCTTGCGGTAATCCGCGTCAAAGCATTACATCACTAAAGCGCAGGCATGTACTCTAATACACGCCTGCACATTATCTGCCAGGATTATTGAGCCCTTCGGCTCTCCATAATAAGATCTGATACAGGTTTCGGGAAGAAGGCTTCTCCCTCCCCCAACCGGGATCAGGACATGGGTTCAGATATGGGACAGGGGGCACTCCGTGCCAAAAGAAGCGATCAGGATTCGCTCTTCTCCTCCGCATCCTCGGGCTTCTCGATCTGCACGATTGCAGCCCGCTGCATGGGAATGCGGCAGTTCTTGTTATATCCGAATTCCACAATAACAGTATCAGCATTGATATCGATAACCACACCATAAAAACCGGCTGTGGTGAGAACAGTATCTCCAACAGCGAGTGTTGCCAGCATAGCTGCCTTGTCCTTCTCCTGCTTTCTCTGCGGGCGGATCATAAAGAAGTACAGAGCGCCGAAAATAGCAACATACATGATAATAATCGTAAACTGGTTCATATTAGAATATCCTCCATCCTGATTTTAAAGATTTTTAATGACTATTTTTCGTCATTGCACTCTATAATACAACAAACACACCTGTCTTTACAACACTTTTCTTAGATGTTGCCTGCCTGGTACAAACCTGCACGTAAGAGGCAATTAACATGCACAGAATTGAATGATGCCGGCAAAAAAGGAACAATCAGTCTTTCCGACCATGCCGCTCGTCAGAGTGACAACGCGGGGAGAAATTGGCGGAGGCGGTTTCTCCGATGCGGTCACAGGATATTTACAGCCGTCCCGCGGCAAAAACATCCGGAGTGAAAAACCGGCGTATCAGCGCGATTTATTCAGTCTTCTCCCCGGTGCATCTCATCGAGCGCATCCTTTTTGAAGGCCGCAAATCTGCCTTCATCGATTGCATTGCGAATATCCTCCATCAGATGATTGTAGTAATAGAGGTTGTGCATGACGCCCATTCGAAGTCCAAGTGCTTCCTGGGCCTTGTATAAGTGCCGCAGATATGCGCGGGAATAACCGCCGCGGCATACAGGACAGCCGCATCCCTCCTCGATCGGGCGGGGATCCTCCGCATAGCGGGCGCTCTTGATATGGACAGTGCCTTTTTTGGTATAAAGGTTTCCGTGCCTGCCGTTGCGGCTGGGATAGACACAGTCAAAAAAGTCTATACCGCGGTCCACCGCCTCAATAATATTCTCCGGTGTACCGACGCCCATCAGATAGGTGGGCTTGTCAGCGGGCAGATGGGGTACTGTCTGATCCAGGATGTCATACATCTGGTCGTGGGTCTCACCGACCGCAAGTCCGCCTATTGCGTATCCGTCCAGTTCCATCTCCGAAATCTGCTTTGCGTGGTCGATCCGGATGTCCGGTATGATCGCACCCTGATTGATGCCGAAGAGGAGCTGGTGCGGGTTTACTGTAGTCTCCAGCCGGTTCAGACGCTGCATCTCGGTCTTGCAGCGGGCAAGCCAGCGTGTTGTCCTGTCTACCGAACGGGTGACATATTCCCTGTCCGCCAGTGCAGACGGGCACTCGTCGAAGGCCATGGCGATGGTCGAGCCCAGATGTGACTGGATCTGCATGCTCTCTTCGGGTCCCATGAAGATCTTTCTTCCGTCTACATGCGAGCGGAAAGTGACGCCTTCTTCTTTGATGCTGCGAAGATCCGAGAGGGAAAAGACCTGAAATCCGCCGGAATCGGTCAGGATGGGACGGTCCCAGCACATAAAGCGGTGCAGGCCTCCCATGCGATGGACCAGTGCATCACCGGGCCGCACATGAAGATGATACGTGTTGCAAAGTGCCACCTGGGTATCGATGGTCCTCAGATCGTCCGCCGAAAGGCCTCCCTTGATGGCGCCTGCCGTGGCAACATTCATAAAGACCGGGGTTTCGATGACGCCGTGCACGGTCGTCATACGCGCCCTCTTGGCGCGCCCTTCCTGTCTGATCAGTTCGTACATAGAATTATCACTCCAGCTGTTTTTTATTCTTCATCGCGCAAGACTCGCGAGCGAGTCTTGAAAATATGAGTTTAGTTAAGATTCCTGCAATTATTTTTACCGACATGGAAAGGCAGGAGAGACCAATTACTGATCTCTCCTGCCTGCTGATGACTCTTTCGATAATCAGAGATAATTGCAGGTTACACAGGGTCTGCACCCGGGCAGACTCTCCCGCTCCTCCTGTCTTACATCAGTCTTACATCTGTTCCGGAAGGAGCTTATGGAAAATAATGCAGTTGGGCTTGTCCACCTGGATCTCTTTCGCCGACATGATGATTGTCTTCTTCTCCATATCGACACTGAAGAATGTCATGGTATCCGACTCATGGTTGAGGCTGACAAGGTGCTTGTCGTCGGGGAAAAGAGCTGCATCTTTGGGATACTCGCCGCTGATCGGCAGGCAGAGGACCTTTTCAAGATATCCGTTGTCGTGATCGATTTTAAAGATGACCACAGAGTTATCGCCGGCATTTGAACTCACCAGATACTTGAAATCCGAGGAGAAATTCAGGGCACTGGCGGCAGAGCCTGTCGCATGATAGTCGTTCAGTGTGGGAACTGTCTGAATCTTCTCGAAATCCGGTACGCCGTCAATCTCCTGATAGAAATAGACATCGATCAGGTTCTTGAGTTCATGGACCACATAGAGATAATGTCCGTCGTTGGAGAACTTGAGATGACGGGGTGCGGACTCGAGTTCAGAGTGGAGAACCGCACATTGCTTGATCTTGCCGGTAACGTCATTGAAGGTATAAACGTTGACGTGATCCATGCCAAGGTCTGCCACACACAGATATTTGTTGTCTCTGGTCATTTTCACGCATTGCACATGCGGCCGGAAATTGCGCTCCGCAATGCTTCCCAGTCCCTTGAGGAAGAGCTCATCCGTGATCTCACCGACACTTCCGTCTTCGCCCAGCCGCAGAACGGTGATCTTGCCGTCATGGTAACTGCAGACAAAGAGATATTCGTCATTATAATCCGTGGAAAGATGTGATCCGCGCATGCCGTTGATGGATCCGCGGTTGATCTTCTCGAGGTTTCCGCCTGAAACGATCTTGAAGGCCTCCACGCCAAAGTCGGTGATGGAATACAGAAAACGACCATTGTGGGAAATTGTCACATAGGAGGAGTTCGTGATGGAAATCTCGCTCTTCTCGCTGAGGGTTCCTGCTTCAACATCGACATCATATACTCGGATACCGACTTTCTTCTTGCCGGCTCTTGTATAGGAAGAAACATAAGCGACAAACTTATCGCCCGGTACGTACCCGTATCTTGACAGGTCCAGTTCCTGATCCATTACTTCTGCCATTTAGCACGTCCTTTCCGCAGCCATCCGGCTATTGCATCTCGAAAACATATAGTTGGATTGGTCATGTACCGTGAAATCAGCCTGTGCGGACTGAGTCTGCACATTTGTCCTCTTTATACTTTAACACAAAACCCTGACAAATGGTATGCAAAATAAAACGGATCGGCAGATTTGTACTTACAGTTATTACCGTTCAGAACCACCTGAAAACCGAATTGCAGGGCGCGGGACAGTTTTTATGTTGTGGACTCCAGGTAATCCTGCAGGTCAAAGTCCGGGTCAGGATCTGCGCGGAAGATCGTTCCGTAATTGCGGCCCTGGACAACTTCATGGATGACTTTCATATGGCGGCTGTTGACAATGACCATATCACAGCCGCTCTTGGTCGCGATCATGGCAGCCTGGAGTTTCGTACTCATACCCCCTGTCCCGCTCTCGCTGCCGGTGGAATGCTTTGCCATTTTCATCAGATTTTCGTCCAGATGAGGAACATATTCGATATATTCGGCATCCGGGTTGATCCTGGGATCATCTGTGTAAAGTCCGTCTACATCAGACAGCAGGATCAGAAGATCCGCGTGCATGAGAGACGCGACCATGGCAGAAAGGTTGTCATTGTCTCCTACCGAATATTCATAGGTCGCGACCGAATCATTTTCATTGACGATCGGAATACAGTCAAACTTGAGAAGCTCGCTGAAGGTATTGTAGAGGTTATATTTGCTGAGGTTTTCCATGATGGAGTTCTTGTCCATCAGGATCTGTGCGGAGATCTGATTATAGTCGGTAAAAAAACGCTGGTAGGTCATCATCAGTCTTGCCTGCCCGATGGCCGCACAGGCCTGTTTGACTGTGATCTTGCTGTCTTCCACAAGGTCCGCGCTTGATTTGGTGCGGCGGATGACTTCACGCCCCACAGCCGTGGCGCCGGAACTTACCAAAATGACATCTTTCCCCCGGTTTTTCAGGTCGCTGAGCTCACGCACCAGCACATCGATCTTATGATAATCCAGGCGGTTGGTGGAACTGTGAAGGAGCGAAGAAGATCCGACCTTGACGACGATCCTCCTGCGGTTTTTGAGCCCCTGCCGGTAGGCCATGTTTTCATCGGGAACAGTGTCCCGGACATGCGTATTCCCGCTCAGATTTTCTTTAAAATTGTTTGTTTCACTCATTTCTTCATTATCCTTTCACAAAAACCGGAAGCCGGGAAACGACTCACAGGTCCGGATCTGCAGGTGCAAAGCAGGCTGCAACAGCCTCTGCAATACGTATGCCGTCCATTGCGGCGGACATGATGCCGCCCGCATAACCGGCGCCTTCACCGCAGGGATACAGTCCCTCTGCGCCTGTAGACTCAAAAGTATCTGTGCGAGGGATACGCACAGGAGAAGATGTCCTGCTCTCTACACCTGCCAGGATCGCCTGCTCCCCGTCAAACCCTCGGATCTTATGACCAAACTGGTCCATACCCTGAATAAAATCCTCCGTAAGATCCGGAGGCAGCAGTTTGTGAAGGGGCGCCCTGCGGCAGTTTCCTCTGATTCCGTCTGTAAAGAATGATCCTTCTTCAAAGCCCGATCCTTCTGCATCAGGATCCGTATGAATATCTGCATAAAAACAGGTGCGGAAATCCAGGTAATTCTGTACGGGAACAGCACCCTTTCCCATTTCCCAGGCTTTTTTCTCCAGTTTTCGCTGAAACTCCATTCCTGCAAGAACATGGCTGCTGCCAAATTCCTTCTGTCCTACCGTAATGACGATGGCGCTGTTGGCCCAGCCGCTGTCACGGCCCTCATCACTCATGCCGTTTACACATACGTGCCCCTTCTCAGAGGAGGCATTGACGATATAGCCGCCGGGGCACATGCAGAAAGAATAAACACCCCTTCCCGATAATGCCCGGGCAGTGAGTTTATAGGGTGATGCACTGAGACGCAGCCTCTCAAGTTCTGCCGGGTCGGAAATCCCGTACTGACTCTCATTGATCAGACTCTGGGGATGCGCGACACGAAATCCCACCGCAAACTGCTTCTGTTCGAGGGGGATCTTCTCCCGGTAAAGTTCCTCAATGGTGTCCCGGGCACTGTGGCCGATCGCCAGAACGACAACCTCCGCAGGAATCCACTGTTCAGGGAGCCGCTCATCTGTTTTTTTCTCTGCGTCGGAAACCGGAACATCTGTATTTTGCTCTGCATCAGGAACTCTGAGGCCTGTATTTTGCTCTGCATCATATGCCGGGCGCAGCTTAATACCGGTCAGCTTCCTGCCTCCGGGAACAGCAGACGCACTGTCAAAAGTAAAACCGGTGCAGACGGTTTCAAACCGCACTTCTCCGCCTGCCCGCTCGATTCTTTCGCGGATCCGGGGGATCACCTTACGCAGGCGGTCCGTGCCTATATGGGGCTTGCCTTCATAGAGAATCGATTCCGGTGCACCTTCATCGACAAAAACACGGAGCACCCTGGCGGAACGTCCGGTCTTGTCGTTGATCTGTGTATTGAGTTTTCCGTCCGAAAAAGTCCCTGCGCCGCCCTCGCCGAACTGTACGTTCGAAGCGGGGTCCAAAAGGCCGGTTTTCCAGAAGCTTTCCACGTCCCCGGTCCGCTCTTCCATTCTTCGGCCCCGTTCAATGACAAGGGGACGATAGCCGTGTTCCGCCAGAAACAGGGCGCAGAACAGACCGGCAGGACCCGCACCGATAACAACAGGCCGGTGCGGCAGTATCCGGCTTCCCTGATCCGGGAACCTGTATTGGTCCCGGGGAGCCGGTGTGATATTTTTGTTCTTCAGACGCCGCAGAAGCGAAGCTTCCTCCTTTGGACTGAGCTTTGTATCCACATCCACCGTATACATATCGAAAAGCAGGGGCTTTTTGCGCGCATCGACAGAATGGCGCACGATCGTAAAGTGAAGGGGACGGTCCTGTATCCGCAGTGTCTTTCTGATTTTATTTTCCAGCGCTCCCTCTGTATATCCGCAGGGAAGCTTGAGCTGTGAGATTCTGATCATATATTTCCGATTGTTTTAAACTCTGTTTCCGATACATTGCCCTTCGCAGGCAGAGGATATTTTTGAAATGATATTCTTTAAATGATACTTTTTGTAAAAAAAGAACAGTCTTTCTAATCTTATGCCGCACTTAAGCTGAAAAGTGATCAGCCGTCGTTTTTATCCGAGACATAACGGCCGGCTGCACGCCCGGCCAGCACGCCGCTGGTCATGGCCCACTGCAGATTGTAGCCGCCGCAGCGTCCATCCACATCGATAAGTTCTCCCGCAAAATAGAGGCCGGCACGTTTCTTTGAGGCAAAAGAAGCATCCATCTCTTCAAGGGGTACGCCGCCCGCGGTGACCTGGGCATGGTCAAATCCGCCGGTCCCTGTGATCCCTGTCTCAAACTTCCTGAACCTGTATATGATCGATCGGAGCCGGTTTTCGGAAAGCCGTGCAGCCTTCATCTCTGCCTGCAGCCCTTCCTCTGCCAGGATCAGGTCGATAACTTTTCTGTGGGCAAGTCCCAGCAGGAGATCCCCCAGCATCCTGTTGCGGTCGATCTGCAGCCGAAAGGCGGTCTCTTTGTCAAATTCCTCTTCTGAGAATTCCGGCAGAAAATTGATCTGCACGCGCACTCTCCTGCCGCAATCCAGAAGCCTTGCTGCCTCACCGCTGAGCTGAAAGACAGGAATTCCCGAGATGCTGTTCTGTGTGATCTGCAGCTCACCGTCTTCACAGGCGATCCGGCGCATTTGTCCGCGGGTGCCGCTCTTACCCTGATAATCCTGATTGCCCTGACCATCCTGATCGCACTGAGCATCCTGATCGCCCTGACCATCATAATAGCCCTGACCATCCTGAACATCCGGATGATTCTGATTATCCGGATGATTCTGACCTTCCTCATGGTTTAGATCCTCAAACAGTGTGATCGAGGCGTGACAGCGGACTCCCGCAGCCCGTTTGAGAACCGGGCTGTCACATTCCAGACGTGTCAGTGCAGGAAGGGGGCTGACGATACTGTGCGAAAAACTGCGCGCCAGACGATATCCGTCGCCGCTGCAGCCAAAGGAGGGTCCGGCCATGCCTCCTGTACAGAGGATCACAGCACTGCAGTCAAATATACCGGACACTGCGGAGGTCCTGACAGCTTTTTTTGCGCCGCCCTTTGCTGTCGGCACTTTGTTCTTTTTTTTCGAGGGATTTGTCGTTTTTTCGCAAGTGATCTGCCTATAGCGGATGCGGAATCCCTGGTCTTCCCTGCTTTCGGTGCTGTCCTCGACCGCATCCACTGTACAGTCAGTCACAACCTTTACGCCCAGATCCCGAAGACAATTCTCCAGCGCCCTGGCAATCGTTTCCGCCTGATCCGTGCGGGGATAAACATATTTGTCACGATCATGGACCGGGACACCCTGTTCCTTGAAAAAACGGATCAGATTCTCCTGGGAAAAATCATGAATAAAAG
>Ga0256407_10014415_pt1 | contig 10409 bp, 7 predicted proteins | sample RumenRJG_04DNA_FD_193489 | JGI IMG/M metagenome (GOLD analysis project Ga0256407, IMG submission 193489) | Bovine rumen microbial communities from Lethbridge, Alberta, Canada - RJG_04 | ecosystem: Host-associated > Mammals > Digestive system > Stomach > Rumen | place: Canada: Alberta | collected... | reverse complement strand
TTATAATTTTTTTGGATATCTATTTTAATTTTTATTTATTTTTTAAAATAATTAAAATTTTTATTTTTTCTTTTTGTTTTATTATTTTTTTTAATACATTTTTATAAATGTTGTTTTAATAATAATTAAATTTTAAATGAATTGTTTGAGCTATTATTTTAAATTAAAATTATTAAATTAAAATATTTTATAAATCACTAGTTTTTCCAGTGTTTCTATAATTATTAAAATCTTTATAAATATCTTTTAATAATTCATATACAGTAAGAAAATAATGATTTCCTTGTAAAGCTAATTTTCTTTTTTCTAATAAATTAAATGCATATTGTTGAGTAAAAATATTAATTAAATTATTTGTTGTTTTCATTACCATTTGTCTATCACCAACTGAAAATAAAGTAAAAACTAAATTTATTTTATCAAGTTTTATTATTTTTTCTAATTCATAAAAAACTAAATCAGCAAAAGCATTTATTCCTCCATTAAATTGTTGAATATTTGAAGCAAAAACTACTATTGTATTTAATTGAGTTTTTTTTAAAATTAATTTTTGAAATTTTTCTAATATATCATAATCAATTGAGTCCATTAAATTATTTAAATCAAGAATTAAAGGAGTTAAATCTTTTTTTTTATTTTTTTCCATATGTTTTTTAATATTATCTATTATATCAGTTGGTGAATAAATAATTAATGATGATCGAATTGATGATATTAATAAGATAATTAATGTAAATATTAATTTTGACATTTATTGTTATGAAAAAAGAAAAAATTATAATTAATATAGAATAAATTTCATATTATTAATTTTAAATATTGAAAATTATAATTAATTAATTATTTTATATTTATTTTAAATTACTGAATATTAAATGCACAATTTACTTGTATCATTTATTTTTGGGAGATATTCAAAATTATCTTCTAATTCATTTAGTCTTTCTTTCTTTTAAATTCTAATAAGTTTATAACAAATAATAAAAATTCCCATAATAATAATTATTATTATACAAATAATTAAAGGGCGATTAAAATTAAATTTTTTGTACTTTATTTTTTTATAAAATCCAATTTGTTTATCTTGATTAATCATAATTATATATTTGTTAAACAAAGAAGCTTCTAATTTAAAATAAGAATTAAATTCTTGATAAAAGTAATTAAAAAGTAATAATAATATCCATCATAAAATAATCTAAAGTGAAATTAAATTTTTCTCATTTTAAAATATTATTAATGGTTGAAATTTATTAATATCAACATTTCTTTCATAATAAAAAAACAAACTTATTATTTAATAAAAAATTTTCAACAACACATTTTTTGAAATTACTCATTAAAAAAAATTTTCTAAAATAACTTTTTGATAATCTTCACAACCTTTAAATAAAAACCATTTTTAATTACTAATTCTCAAGGAATTATATTTTTAAATTTTTATTTTCAATTTCTCTTTCATAATAAATTAATTATATTTAAATTAAACATTAAAATCCTCATAAATTCCTTGAAAAATGTATCATAATCATCTTCAAATATCTAAATTAAAATCTTTATTTTCATTAGGTAAAATACCAAAAATTATTTCACCTTTATAATAATTGAAATATTGAATATAATAATTATAATTTGAATTAAAATTTTTTTCTTTTAATTTTTTTATTATATCTTTATTAGGGTCATTTTTAAGTCTAAAGAACCACTTTCTTTAGATTATTCCTCTTGTTTTTTATGAATAAAAAATTTATATTATCAATTTTATTTTTTAATTACCTTGAATTTAAATAAAATGAATCATTTGATTCATAACTTTCTAATATTTCTTAATTGGATTTAATCTTTTTTACCTTTAATGAAAGTACTTGATGAATTTTCATTAAATTCATTTATTTCTTTAATTGTTTCTAATTGAGAACTTGCTATTATAATTTGGTAAATATTATGTTTTTTGATGATAATGATATTTTTTATCCTTGGAGAGCCTAATGTTATATTTACAATTAAATTATAATATATTATTATATTCATTATGGATGAATGATTTAAACTTTTGAAAGATTTTTGAGAAAGAGAAAATGGCATTGATATTTTATTTAATTTTATTTTTATTGGCTATAATATTAATAAATAATTAGTTATTATTTAAATAATATTTTAATGTTTAAAAAAAATATTAATGAGATAATTAATTTTTAAAAACCTTTGTTTATATCAAATAATAAATAAATTTAAATATTTTTAATAAATTTTTAAAAATTCAATTTAATCAATCATTAATTAAGAGTAGAAAAGACTTCACCATTAAAGTTAATCAAAAGAAAATTTGTATCATTTAAAATACAAAATTCTTTTAATTTCAAATTTTCTTCATGAATTTCTTTTTTTTCAACAATATCTTGCTCACTATTATTAAAAATATACATTCCTTCATTACTAAGAATACAACAAATATTATTATTAATCGATTTAGCATCTATTAACTTAGAACTGACTTTATAATAAACGATATTTTTAAAAATTCCTTTAAAAATAGTATAAAAAATCATTTGATTATCTTCTCTAATTCCTAAAAGATTTTCATTTAATTTAACAAGTTGTTCTTCATAATCTCCATTATATTCCTTATAATAAATATCTTTTAAATTGTCTAAATTAAACAAAGTAAAACTCTTTTTAACACAAACATCTTTTTTATTATAAAAACAACTAAAAGTAGCTAAAATATTATCATCTTCAAAACTTTCCATTTCAGAAAATTCACCAAATTTTTTAGAATTATTTTCCCCAAGTAACTTAATATCATAAGGAGTATATTGAATAACTTTTATATTATTTTCAAAATTTGAAATAACTAAAGTATTTTTTTGAAAAGATAAAGGACAAAAACAAGTAACATCTTTCATAGAAAATTCTAATATTGGTTCATTAAATTCATTTACTTTATTTATATTATATAAATTTAATAAACCATTTTGATTTAAAATATAAACTTGTCCCTTTTCAGTTTTACTTAATTTCATATTTATAACTTTCCCTTGTGCTTTAAATGAAAAAACTGCTTCAAAATCATTTATATTTTGATTAAAAGAATATTCAGTTATAATATCATTTTTTTTATTTGTACAAAGAAAACTTACATCATCTTCCATAGGAAGAACTAAATCAATTGCTTCTCCATTTTTTTCTAATTCATAAAAGAAGTTTAAATTTGAAATTTTTAATGATGTTATTTTACAATGTGAATTTTTCTCTTCTTTTATTCTTTTTGATGGCTCATTTGGTAAATTTTGATTTATATTGTAATCTTTATTTTGGATTTCTTCTTCATTTTTTTTTGATAAATTTGGTTGATTTTTTATTAAAAAAGGATTTGTTCCTTTATTTCCTTGAGGTTTATTACGCTGACCTGGACGGACTATGTTGAATGTATTTTCTTCTTCTTTTTTTTTTTGAGTGTTTTTTAAGGGAATTCTTGCAAAATTCATTTTTTTATATTATATATTTTTTTGGGGTTTTTTAATAGAATTTTTCAATTAATCATTTTTGTTTTTAATTTTTTTAAGAAATTATTTTATAATTATGATTATATAATTAATTGTTTTAAAGATTTTATTATAATTTCAATGGTTATTTATATTTTCTTATAATATATTATAAAAGTAATAAAAATGGAAATATATTATTTAATTCTATTATTATTAGTAAATAATTCAAAATTATTTGATCAAAGATTATTAAATTCTAATTGTACAAGTAAAGAGTGTATTAAAAGTGAAATGTCCCAATTTTTATACCTTTTTATTGTTGTAGTATTAATAATGATTAGTGGTTTAGGAATTTATTATTTATATAAATGTATAAGGAATCTTTATTTAGATAATAATGCAAATAATGCGCATGGTTATGAAAATAATAATATAAGTAAAGAAAAAAATAGTAAAAATGATAGTCTAATAATAAAATATTATCTTTTTCAAAATGATTTAAAATGGATTATTTATAATGAAGATTTAAAAAAATTTAATGAGAATTGTACAATATGTTTAGAAAATTTTATTATAGAAAAAACTAAAGTTTGTCATACTCCTTGTAATCATATTTTCCATTTTTCTTGTTTAAGAAATTATATTTTTCAAAGTGGAGATATTCATTGTCCAAATTGTAAATTTGATTTTTATTCTTTATTAAAGGGAAAAGATATAGATCTTGCTTCTTTTCAAATTAAAGAAGAAATGGTATTTGATAATATAGATAATAATAATAAAGAAACAGATGATAAAGAAAAAAATAATTAAAATAAAAAAATATCTAATTATTGTTATAATTTTTATAAATAAAACTTTTAATTATTTTAGGAAATTAAATATCAATATAATATAATAAAATAAAGTCCAAATATATAATTTTAATTATCTTTTTTGATAACTTTTCTATTATTGCTTGTGCTTGTTGAATATTTTAAAATAAATCTCTTTAATTTTATAATATTATTTATAAATTTATGAGTTTTTTTTCTTTTTTCATCATCATTTTCAAAATCACCTCTAAATTTATTAATTATAATGTTTTTTTTTGAATTATTCATATTATAAGTATTATTTTTCAAATTTTTAATTTTAAAAATCACTCTACCATTAATTTTCAAATCATTATAATTATTTATTAATTTTTTATTATGAGATTTACTAAATTTAATATTCAATATATTTGTTTTGTTATTTTTAAATTCAGTTTGAGTAGTATTTTCGCTTTTTGTTATATTTCTATTTCTAACAATATGTAAATATTTATTATTAAAATTATTATTATTATTATTATTATTAATTATATTTAAACTATTATAACTTTTTAAATTTTCAGTATTAGAAGAAGGAAAAAATAAAATTGAATTTCTATCATTTTTTTGAGTTAATATATTTTTAATATCAGGTTCAAAATACATAACTGAACCAAATTTTAATTTTTTTGATTTTAAAGGATGCAAATGCTCTCTTGCACTTTTAATTCTTTTATAATTTTGAAAATTATTTTTTGCTTTTTCAAATATAGATATTGGTTTATCATATATTTTTTTTTTTGCTTCATCTATAATTGTCATTAATTTTTTTGATTCACATAATATTGTATCCAAATAATCTTTATTTAATTTTTTTTTTGATTTAGGTGATGTAGATAATCTTGATGATAATTGTTTTAAAGGCTGTGAATATCTTCTTACTTTTATAGGTGAAATTATTTCTAAATTTAATTTTGGAATTTTTATTTTTTTTTTTTCATTTTCTTCTTCTTCTTTTGATTCTTCTGGAAAATTATCTTTAAAATTTATTATTAATGAATTTCTTTTTATTTTAATATTTTTTTCCTATTTTTGATTATTTTTTTTAATTACTTCAGTCATTTTTTCTCTAAATACATCTTTAAATACTCTATTATTATATAACATTTATTTATATTTTGATTTAATATTTAAATAAATTATAGCTTTATATTTTTATTAATTTATGATTAAAAATTAAATAATAAAAATTAATTAATTAATATCCAAAGAAATATTAATTTGAATTAATCATTACATTTGAACAATCATCTTTATTTAAATAAAATGTAACTAATATATATAATATTACATAATATAATAAATTAAATTTATTATATCTTAAAATAATTAAAAAAGAAAAAGAGTATTGTGGATCTAATAAATTATTTTAAATTTTTCTTGTTTTATATCTAGAAAAATGATTTTACAAATATTGTTTATTCAACATAAAAATTCCTTTAATGATTAAAATAAATATATATTAAAAAAGAATTTCATTTGTTATGTGAAAATATCAAATATTTAATCATATATTTTTAAAGAAAAAAATGATATAAAATAATAAAAAATTTAAAAGAGTTCATTTTTATTTTTATAATATCTAACTAATAATAAATTTATTTAATATTGATTTTAATTTCATCTTTAAGCATTTCAAGATTTTCACAAATAGCTTCACCACCATCAATTTGGTCATTACATAATTTTTTTGCTTGATCAATTCCATAATCTTTTAATGAATTAAGGATTCCATTAAGTAATTTTTTAGGAACTCTTTTAATCATTTTTTTGAATCTTTTTTGAAGTTTTTTTGTTAAATCTTTAAATTTCATTCCTTTAATAATTTTTCCAATTTTAATTTTAGGAAGTTTAATTTTTGGAAGTTTTATTTTGATTTTTGGCTTTGGAATTTTGATTTTTGGAAATTTTTCTAAATTAACATTTTTTTTAACACAAACCATAACTTCATTATATGCATCAGGGACTGCTACTAAAAGAACTGAAAGAAGAGAATTTAAATCTTTATCTTCAACAAATTTTTTTACTGCTTCAACTACTAATACTACATCATTTGCTAATTTATCTGATTCTAATAAACATTTTACAACTGGAAGTGGATCCTTTTTAACTTTGTGACATGAGGCAAGTGCTATTAATAGAATGATTAAGTATTTCATTTTATTTAATATTTTTTGATTTTAGGGGTTTTATAATTTTTTTTCATAATAGATTTTTTTATTTTTTTATAATTTTTTTATTTTTTCTAAACTATTGTAAAACAAATTTTTTTTAATTATTTTTTGATCATTTTAGTTTTTTAATTTATATTAATATATAATTTGTTAAAAAAATAATACAAAATAAATCTGAATTTTCATGGAAGAATTTAGGTAATAATATACTTAAGTAATTTACTTAAAATATTAATTATTATACTCGATTATTCTATATTTGACGTAATATATTTTATAATTTTAGTTATCATATTTCTAAATAATAAAACACATTTGCAATATTTAATTTAAATAAATTTAAAAAAATTTAAAGAAGAACAATCAGAAATCATATAACTCATATTAATAATATTATTAGTATTAAAATTAGATAAATCTAAATGAGTTAAATATGAACAAATATAAAATATCTTTTCATATCTTTTATTTTATTTATATTACATTTCAACAAATTTATGATTTTTAAAACATTTCCTGAATACTGCATTCATATTTTTAATATTAATAATATTATAATTTAATTTATTTAAAGTTAAACAAATGTAAGAACATTTTGTTTAAATTTGAGAATAATTTATGATATTTATCACAAAAATATATTTTCATTTGTTTAAATTATATTTGAAACAAAATACTTATTATTTAAATATCAATTAGATTTTTTTAAATTTTTATTTATATCCTTTTTAATAATTTATAAGATTTATTATTTCATTACTTAATTCTATATTTTTAATATCATATTAAACTTTTGATATTATAATATTTTTAGTATATATTTAAATATTTATTATCTTTTTTTCTTCTATGAATTCCTATTTTAAAATCTCTTTAATAAAAAATATTAATTGAATCTGTAGAGCCTTTTTCAGTATTTATAAAATGTTCAATATTATAATAATTTATTTTATTTTATTTTTTATTTTATTTAAATAACCAGTTAAAATTATCATTGTGATTCATTTAGGATATTGAAATTATAATATACCTTCATAATTGAATATTTAATTTTTGTTATTAGATTATAAACAACTTCAAAGCAAATCTTCAATTTCATCTTCATATTTCAATATAGTATAAATTAATTAACTATTTCTCAATTTCTTTTTTATTTGTTTCCAATAGTTTTGAATTTAAATGAATATTTAATATTTATTTTTTTCCTATTTTATTGAATTATTAAAGATGATAATTTGTTAAAAAATTTTTTCTATTTTCCTGTAAATGAAATTTACAAAAAAAAGATTATTAATTTTTATTTATTTTAACCTACAAGTTAATTATCCCTTTGTTCATATAAAACTATTTGTTTCTTTTTTCAACAATTTTCATTTCATTTCCATTAAATTCTTGTAGATTATTTATTTAAAAAAATATTTATATTAAATAAAATTAAGATAATACTTTTAGATATAAATTTTAATAAAAATTATATCTAAAAATGACTGAAAATAATATATGGGAAAAATATGAAAAAAAAGAAATTCTTGGTACAGGAGCTTTTTCTAATGTATATAAAGGAATAAATAAAACAACTGGGGATTATGTAGCAATTAAAGAAATTGATAAAAATAAATATAAATCAGCAAATAATATTAATGAAAGTGAAATAATGGAAAAAATTAAAAATAAAAACAGTGTTAATTTAAAAGAAGTCTTTGATACAAAACAATATTTTTATATAATTATGGAATTATGTATCTATAGTTTAGATGAATATTTAAAAATAAAAAAAAATTTATCAATTGATGAAATCAAATATATATTAAATCAATTAAATAATACTTTTAAATTATTATCAAGAGAAAATATAATTCATAGAGATTTGAAATTATCAAATATTTTATTATCTTTAGATCAAATAAATAAAACAACCATTAAATTATCAGATTATGGAATAAGTAAAATATTTGATGATGATATTACTAATACAAAAAATGGTACTCCTTTAACAATGGCACCTGAAGTTATAAAAGGTGAATTTGTATCAATTAAAAGTGATATTTGGAGTTTAGGAATAATTATTTATTTTATGTATTTTGGAGAATATCCTTATAATGGTAATAGTGAATATCAAATAATTAAAAATATGGAATCAAAAAAGTTAAAAGAAATTAATGATATAGAATTAAATGATTTAGTTAATAAAATGTTAATGCAAGATGAAAAAAAAAGAATTTCATGGAATGATTATTTTAATCATCCTTTTTTTAAAGAAAATGATTCAAAAGAAAATTTAGAAAAGATTGAAGAATCTGATAAAGATAAAATAGAATTAAATCAAAATATTTTACCTCATTTTCAAATGATATGTAAAAAACATTTAAAACATATTAATTTTTATTGCATTAATTGTAAAAGTAATATATGTGAATTATGTTTAAATGAACATAAATCACATAAATTTATTTCTTTTTTAGACATTGGATTAACTGAGAAAGAAAAAAATCAATTTGAAAAATTAATAAAAGAATTTAATATTAATTTTAATACTTTTTCAAAACTAAAAAATAATATTGTGACATTAATTAACAAAATGAAATTGAATAAGGAGAATTCAAATATTTATGAAAATGATTCAAACAATAATTATAAACAATATTATATTGATTTTTTTGAATTCGTAAATAAGAAATTAAAAAGTTATGAAAACCTTAATTTAATTCAATTAAATGATTTTGAAAACTTAATCTATTGTGAACATTTAATTCAAAAAAAAGATGAAAATGATGAATTAAATAGACAAATATTAAATTGTTATGAGAAAATTATAAAAGAATTTCCAAATTTAGAAGGAAAAAAAAATAAAATTGAATTAAAAGAAAATTGTGAATTATATATAAATGATGAAAAAATAGATTTTTATTTCAATTATCAATTTCCACAAGAAGGTAGTAATATAATAAAAATAATATGTCAAAAACCATTAATTAATACAAATTATATGTTTTGTAATTGTTCTACATTAACTTTATTAGATTTATCTAACTTTAAAACTAATAATATTATTAACATGAATTGTATGTTTTATAATTGTTCATCTTTGATTTCATTAAATTTATCTAATGTTAATACTATCAACGTTACAGATATGAGTTGGATGTTTTGTAATTGTAGTTCTTTAAATATATTGAATTTATCTAATTTTAATACTATTAATGTTAAAAATATGAATAGTATGTTTTATAATTGTTCTTCATTAAAAATATTAGATTTATCCAATTTTAATACTGATAATGTCTTAGATATGAGTTGGATGTTTAAGAATTGTTCTTCTTTAAAAACTTTAAATTTATCAAATTTTAACACTGAAAATGTTATTGATATGAATGATATGTTTTATGAATGTTCAAATTTAATTTCTTTAAATTTATCAAATTTTAATAATGTCATTAATGTTAATGGAATGTTTTACAATCTAAACCCTAATTGTATTATTATAACTAATAATGAAAAATTATTAAATAAGAATGATGAAAAATATGCAAATTGTTTTATTTATTAAATATTATTTGAATTAAATTAAATGATTTTTATTTTAAATATTAACTTTATTTTTTTAATTTTTATATAATATACTTACTCATATGAATATTAAAAAAAATATAAAAATAATATAATTAAAAAAATAAAAAATTAATAATTTATATATTAACATTATATTAAGATTAATTATGATTTTTTTTCTTTAATAAAATATTTTTAAATATCAAAATAAAAAGTTTTATTTAATTACAATATCTTAATTTAATATAATTTTTTTTATGAAAATGGGGATTGGGGATTGGGGATTGGGGATTGGGGATTGGGGATTGGGCCCAATCCCCAATCCCCAATCCCCAATCCCCATTTGA
>Ga0256407_10014414_pt1 | contig 10409 bp, 10 predicted proteins | sample RumenRJG_04DNA_FD_193489 | JGI IMG/M metagenome (GOLD analysis project Ga0256407, IMG submission 193489) | Bovine rumen microbial communities from Lethbridge, Alberta, Canada - RJG_04 | ecosystem: Host-associated > Mammals > Digestive system > Stomach > Rumen | place: Canada: Alberta... | reverse complement strand
GGCGGCGGTTTTGAATATACATCGGAAAAGAATTCCACTATTTGTCGGTTTTTATTTCCAATAATTTCCGGAAAAATTTTTCCACAATCTCCGGTTTTTTGTATCTTTGCATCCAAAGACACAGGATATGGATACATACAAACCCAGAATAGCCGACTCTGTCCTTGCGAGAAAACTCGCTGGTAAAGGTGCCGTGCTCATTGAAGGTCCCAAGTGGTGCGGCAAAACAACTACCGCCGAACAGCAGGCCAAGAGCGTCATCTATATGGATGACCCCAAGAAGGTGAAAGAAAACCTCCTCAAAGCGGATCTGGCTCCTCAGGAGCTGCTGGAAGGAGAGCATCCGCGTCTGCTTGACGAGTGGCAGATAGCCCCGCAACTTTGGGATACCATCCGATTTGACGTGGACCATCGTCCCGGTAACGGCCATTACATCCTGACGGGTTCATCCGTTCCCGTTGAAGAAGAGGAAGAAGACGAAGAAATGCAGGAAGAGAATAAGAAGATGCGCCACTCCGGTACTGGCCGTTACGGTTGGGTGAAGATGCGCCCGATGGCACTATATGAATCCGGAGAATCGAATGGCGCCATCAGCCTGAAGGAACTCTTCAATGCTCCGGAGAAGATCTATGCCAAAAGCAGTCTATCCCGTGAAGACCTTGCATTCGTCCTCTGCCGTGGCGGCTGGCCGGCTGCGATAGACTTGGAAAAAGACATTGCCCTGGACCAGGCTTTCGATTATGTGGATTCTGTGGCCAAGAAGGATATGAACCGCGTGGTGGACAAGGTCCGCCGCAATCCGGAGCGTGTTCGTCAGTTGATGCGTTCCTATGCCAGAAACGTGGCTTCACAGGCCCCTTACGAGACCATTGCCGCCGACATGCAGGCCAACGAGCCTAAAGGGATGGATGCGGAAACCGTTTCTGCCTATATTGAGGCTCTCCGGAAACTCTTTGTGATTGAGGAATCCAAGGCCTGGAACCCCAACCTCCGGTCCAAGACCGCCATCCGTACAACCAATACCAGGTACTACTCAGATCCGTCCATCGGTACCGCCGCCCTGGGCATCGGCCCCGGAGACCTGCTGTCGGACTTCAATACCTTCGGCCTTCACTTTGAGGGACTGGCCGTGCGTGACCTCCGGACTTATGCATCCGGTCTGCTGGGCGAAGTATATCACTACCGTGATTCTGAAGGATTGGAATGTGATGCTATCGTTCATCTGCGTGACGGCAGTTACGGCCTTATCGAGATCAAGATTGGCGGAGAGGGCCTCATTAACGAAGGTGCCCAGACGCTCATCAAGCTCCGGGACAAGATTGACCCTACCAAGATGAAGAATCCGTCTTTCCTGATGGTTCTCGTGGGCATCGGAGAGATTGCGTACCGACGCGATGACGGCGTCTATGTGGTCCCGATTGGGTGCTTGAAGGACTAAACACCAAGGTAGGAAATAATGCCATCGATATGGAGGTCAACAAGAGATTGTTGGCCTTCTTTGCTGAGGAGGAAGTCACAGTCCTCGTGGTTGTCCATGAAGAGGTTTTCGGTGAGGACGGCGGGGCAGCTGGTATTGCGTAGGATGTAGAAGGCGGCTTCCTGGTCGGGGTCACCGTCGGTGTAGTCGGTGCGGAGATGCATGCCGGGGAGATGGGCCTTGGCGGCGGTGTAGAGGGCGGTGGCGAGGGCATCGGCACCGGTGATTCCGGGAGTGGTGTAGGCGCACCAGCCGCGGGCGGAGAGCCAGCGGTCGCCTCGGCCGGCGGCGTTGCAGTGGATGGAGATGAGGAGGACGTTGTCTTTGCCCAGCTGGCGGCACCACTCGTTCACGCGGCGGCAGCGCTCGGGCAGGGGGATGTCCGTTTCCTCCGGCACCAGGAGCGAGGCGTCCAGGCCCCGGGCCTGGAGGGCGGTGACGATGCGGCCGGCGAGGAGCCGGTTCTGGGCGTATTCCATGAGACGGCCGTCGGGGCTCCGCTTGCCCTTGGTGTCGATGCCGTGGCCGTTGTCGATGAGGATCTTCATAGCTGAGTTTGTGTTTGGGTTTACACCTTTAAGTTACACAAAATCAACCGGTAATGCAAGAGGTATGGTGTGGGCGTTTACCCCGTTTGGGCGTAGTGAATTCTATTGAACGGAAAAAGTTTGAGGGACGGAGATATAAAGCGCAATTAAAGGGGCAATTATCCATAACGCATAGGTTAATGGTGATTGTATGAAATGCCCGAATTCGGTTTATTAACTGAAAATGTGTAACTTTGCAGAAACCCCGTATTTTTTAGCATTATGCCGGACCTTTTTGGAGGGCCTGAATATGAAAGCTTAAGCATTCAACAGGCTGTCAAGAACATTAAGACGATGATAGAGAACGCCATTCTTGAGGGTGGCGTTGATGAGAATGGCAGACGAATAGACGGATGCCAAGCAAAGAATAATATTATTCGAAGTCAAGGCCCTATTTGCCAACTTCACGACGCTGTCAAATCCTCCCTAATGGACCAAGGCGTGAATCCGGCTTATATCAAACCACCATTCCTTACGCATGAAGGCGAGATTCGTGTATTTGGTCGGCTAAAGGCAAAGGATCAAGATGTCTGTGTTTTGCCTAATGATGTTAACCAGGAACGCCAAATGCTTTCGTTTGATGGTTTACTTCATGGAGAGATGGATCCCTTAGGATTACGACTTACTGAAAGGATCTTGTCAATCAATGTGAGGAGCCAGTTGAGTAGTGGTAGTAAGAATTTTGATACTCTTTATGAGAGGACTTTTGCAGAAGCTCTAAACCTGCATTTGAGGTGCGACAAGATGGTCTTGGGAGAGGTTTATATGATTCCTGTCTATGAATATGACGACAATGCCGCTAAGAGGAATCAGGTTGTTTTCAAACCCAATCGTCGTGTTCGACAGCATATCGAAAAGTATTTGGCTTCTTTTGGAGCTATAAATGGGAGACGCGACATCACCACCGATTTTTGGCAGTATGAACGAGTCTGTCTCTTGATCGTTGATTTCAATCACGAGCAACCTGTTATTTTCAATACTGACGAGGCGCTTATTTCTGCTGGGTTAATGTCGCCGGATAGCGGTCTTACCATTGAGAATATGAATTTCCCCACGCTTGCTCAGACACTTCTGGAGATTTACTCCCAAAGGTTCGGAGCCGGTAAATTTATCTGATATAGGTTAAGGAGAAGGTTGTCTATATCTTCTTGCGACTCTGTCTTTCGCAGCTTGGAGACATCGTCATCGGTTATATCGGGAATGGTAAACTTCTCGATAAAATTCTTCTGATAGCAGGGGTAGCCACCTTCGATGGATACGCTTGTTTTGCTCACATAGAAGTGCATCAAGCCGGAGTTAAGAATCTTGACTAGGACATCCTGATTCTCTTCGCGGGTTATAGGTGCTTTCTCAGGAGCAAATAACCCCATATCTACACCATCAAACTCATTATAGAATAGGGCATACCCGTTGGTGAACAAGCTATCCCGGTTGCTATCAAAAATAAACCGAGGATATTGACTGAATGTTGGTGTATACACCTTTATTCCGTGCTTATTTAGCCCTTGTGTCCTACCGTATGCAAAGAATGGTGTATACTCATGTTTGCCTTTACCTCTTTGTCTCAGGATTTCTCTAACAGAAAGCAGGTACTCATAGCACTTCGGAAACTGCTTCCTCATTTCATCCTCCTGAATAGCACTGACAACGTTGTTTTTGGCCTTATACGGAAAAATGATTCTACGCTGGTTGAGCTTTAAGTCATGAGGCTCTTTTATGGTAGAAATTTTAACAAGCGGTCGAGTAACCTTCTTTTCAACTGCAAAAGAAGATGCGTACTTATTGTTGCAATAATAATAATCTTTGTCCTCTTTATAGGGTATAATGAAGAAAGCTTCATCCTTCAACGTCGCTATTCCGACTGCGATGTTGAACAATTTGCCTATAGGTTCGCCTGCATTCTCCACCCGAGAAATGACATCTCTCTCATTATCACATAAAAGACGCCATTTTTTAACATTAAGGTCAGAATATAAGTTGGAGGTATAAGTCGCACGTTCCAAGAAATCCGGAACAGGCTGGCCATGCTTTATTCTGGAATACTCAATACTATCTTGACGTTTCCTGGTTAAAAAAGTGATAGCGGTATACGTCTGAACATCAAAAACCTTCGTGGAATTAAAATCAACGATTCTTGATACTAAGTTATTGTCCTGAAAATACTTGCGCAGACTTTCTCCAGATAATGAAGTGAAGTAGTTGTTTGGAGTGATGTAGCCAAGAGTGCCGTTATCTTTCAGGATCTTATATCCGATTTCGAAAAAGGCAAAATAAAGATTAAATGTGCCAAAGCTGGTTGTCTCAAACTTCGACAGAAGGAGGTCACGGGTGTCATCCTTCATATCTTGAAATTTGACATAAGGGGGATTACCTATGACGGCATCATATTGTTGAGACCATTTCCGCGTTAGACTATTATCACATACGACCTTAATGGCTTTTTCATTAACAATCTCACCACAAGATAGGCCATAAAGCATGATAAGGATTTTGCTGCGTCTTACATTATAGTCGAGCAAGTCAACGCCGAAGAGGTTTTCAGCAACAATCTCCGAAACGGCTTTGTCATAAGTGCTGTGAAAGTATCTTAAGATTCCAAGAAGAAATGCCCCGCTGCCGCAACTTACATCAATCACCTTAGCACTTGCTGATGGTTTGATGCTCTGAATGATAAAATCAACTATTATCTGAGGTGTGAAGAACGCGCCATTTGTTTCTCTATCTTCGGCCGGAATCAACAACTCTAAGTCAACAGCCAAATCAGCAAGGGATGAATGTTGTAAGGATTCTATGTCAGACGTGAGCTCTTTTGTAGGGGAAAAGCCCTTCAAATAACTTTTGAAGAAAGGATGAGAAGATTTGGCTATAGCGTTAACTTTAAGATAGTTTGCAACTATCCCTTTTTCAATGTCATCGACGTTATATTTTCCAATAAGCTCTATAAGCGACATAAAAATACGCCCCTTTTGTAGGCGGGGTTACAAATTTACTGCTTTATTTTGATACGGGACAAACGATTTTTGAAAATAGTTGGAAAAACAGTCCCGGACACTCTACCGCTCTTTCCTCCTCTCCAGCACCTCATTCTCATACTCTACATACGCTTTCTTCAGGACGTCGAATATCTCCGCCCTCATCTCTTGGTTGTAGTGATTCAGCCCCTCGCTGAGATTAGCATTGGCCCTGTCCAGATCTAAATCCAGAATCTCGCCGAACGCTGCAAACACGTCTTTCCGGTCAATCTGGCCGCCAACCTCATCCGTAAAGTAACCAGCCTCGTGCAGCGCCACCAGAACCCGCAGGAAGTCCAGCTTCCGGCCGGCGCCGGCATTCAGCCTTACCGCCTTGTGCGCAGCCCTCTTCCCGTGCTCCTTCTCATACTCCTTCTGCCAGGACTCCGGATACGGCATCCGCACCGGCATAGAAACCTCCTGATGGAGAGAGAAATCGTTTATCACCCCGTTATTGTTCAGCGTATCAATCTTCATTGTGCAATCTTAGGCAAATCCGGGCCGCAATCCGGCAGCTGCACAGAAGAGCCCGAAATCTCGTTCAACGTACCATTGTTGTTCAGCGTCCCGATGTGAACCTCGTACTTCTCGGAATGCTCCCGCACCTGGGCAAACACCCTGGTCATCACTTCCTCGGCCTTGGTACTCCAGCCGGTCCCAGTAAGCAGGAAATTGATATGCTGCAGGGCCTCGGTCTGCAAACTGAACGTGGGCAGCCGCAGGATACACTCGGCAATTTTGTTGAAGGAAATGTGCGAGCGTCCCAGCTGCTCCTCCATAGCCTTGATGGTGGCCTTGTATTCCTCGGACTCCTTCATCCGCTGGGCGTTCTCGGCCTGTGCCTGGGCAAGCTGCTGCTTCTTTTCCTCGATCTCCCGGCGGACCTCCGTGAGTTCCTCGGTAGCGCGGGCAAGCTCTGCCAGGGCCTGGGGATTGGCGTCGTAGTCGGAAGGCTTGATCTCTGCGGCCGTTTTGTGGTAAAGGTCGTTCTGGACGTCATCGCCTACATAGACCTGAAGGATCTGCTCTTCGGTGAGCTGGGCCTTCAGCAGGGCTTCGGATTCCTGCAGGAAAATGTCGTCCAGGTTGTTGTGCAGGATGGCATAGGCACGGAGCTGCCCCAGGATGGCTTTGGCCACCAGCTGGGGGTATTCGTAGGTGCGGGCCAGTACCAGGATGCGGTTGACGTTGACCGGAAGAAAGTTCTGCGTCATCCAGCACCAGTTGACGAAGTCGGAGTTGGAGAAGTAGGGCGTCCGGGGATAGAAGTCGATGTAGGCCGTTTTGACGGGAAGGGCCTTCAGTATGCGTTTCAGAGCGGTTGGCGTGACGGCCTTGACAATCTGCCGGCGGAGCCCTTCGAGTACGTCAAAATGGTCCAGAAGGCGGTAGGTGACGGCGTATACGGTGCAGGCTATCTTGCGGCCCATGCGCTGGCGGGTTTCGTCGAAGTAGTCGGCCCTGAAGTCCAGCTCGGGATCGAAGTCCAGCAGAAGGGCGCGGGCCTGATAGTAGGCTTCGTCCACGATGTCCTCGGCTGTCCATTTCTTGGAGGTGGCTCCCATCTGGTCCAGAGAGACGGCAATTGCCCGGACGAAGTTTTCTTCATTCAGGTACTCTTCCCACTGCTGCCGGGTGGTGTGTATGAGCTCTCTGCCGTGTTTCATCTCTGTGAGCAGGCTGTTCAGCCCCTCATTGCAATTGGTCTATGTGTCCAGATGTAAAATGTGGGAATACAAATATAATGATTTTGGGTGACAGATAATAAGTAAATTATACGCAAAAGCAGTGAACACCCGGCAAATACGCATTGCAGGGTGCTCAGATAAGGGAAAAAGTTTTCAACAGGTTTTTCTAACGTTTGCGGCCGTTACGGATGAGCCAGTCGTCCACTTCGCTGCGGCGGAAATAGTAGGATTTGGCGTTCTGGTAGTATGGGAAGCCGTCGTAACGTATCCACTGGTAGATGGTGCAGCGGGCGTTGTGTCCCGGAAGGTAGTCGCGCAGCTGGTCTATGTCCATCCATTCGGACGGGCTTGCCTTGGCAGTGGTATGTTCCAGCATGGCGGTGAGTTCTTCGATGCGGTCGCGCAGCTGGGCCAGTATGGCAGGCATACTGTCAAAGGTGATTCTTTTGTCTGATGAATCCATTGTCGTTTGCTTACGGGTTGAACAACGGGTTCTTGTATTGAGGCCTCAGAACAAAAATCCCAGAGTCGGTTTTCGGCTCTGGGTACAAAAATATAGCAAAAAATCCGGGGATTTCCTTGAGTCAAGTCCGGGTCAAGGAAAACTTTTTCAAAAGATTATATTTATCTTTGCATTCACAAAGAAGACAAATCCGGAATTTGCGTGGTTCAATCCATTTGCGCCGGTGAGTCTTCTTCTTTTTTTATTTTTTCCACCCCCACAAACTCCAGATCCAGGTCGTGAATGAGCGCCCGGATCTCTTCGTGGACCTCCGGAGAGAAGTATTGCGCCACGGCGGCAAAGGTGGCATCTGCACGAGGATTGGGGGTACGGTGCCAGCGGATGAGCCAGTCGGCAATGTCGATGTGGGCATCGTGGTCCTCCGGCTTCCCGTATTTAACCAGAAGGTCGCATACAGTGTAGGAGAATCCCTCCAGCTGGGCGAGCTTCTCCACCCATGTGCTGTATCCGTCAATATCAGGGAATGCAGTTATCGAGCGGCCCTTCAGGACATCCAGTCGGGAGTTAATCTGGGACTTACCACCGGTAGCCAGCCAGATGAACTTGGGAATGAGCCCGGCGCAGATAATAGCCGTTTTCTCGGACTCCACCAGGGCAACCGGCTTCTCAGGGAAGAGCGGCAGCAGGTGCTCACCGAACAGGCACTGTGTCAGCGTCCATTCCTGCGGGAGCTGGCCAGCGTATTTCATCAGGGAATGCACCCAGGTGATGCGGCCTTTGGTGTTCTCGTCCTTAATGCGGTGGCCGGTCTCGGGGTCGTATTTCATGACTTTGCCGGTGCGGCATCGGCCCTGGATGTCAATCTGGTAGAAGATGACGGCTCTCTCGCGCGTGACCCCGATGCGGTATTCGTGGATGAGGGAGGAAACCGTTATCGGGTCAAAAAGGGTGCGGAGAAAGGTGATGAAATCGGAGTCGAGGGTGGGGCGGATGCTCCTTGCAACAATGTCGTCCGGGATGGTGTCCACTTTGTCCACACGGTGGACGGGTGGACAGGGTGGACGCTGGTGGACGGATCTGTCCAGCCACTCCGGAGCCTTGCGCCAGTCTTCGGCGTTTGGTCTGGCCTCCGGATGGTCCTTGAAGTACTGGCGCGGGGTGTAATGGTAGTTGCAGCCGGATTCGTGGTCGCACCGGCCAACAGTCTCGTGGAGAGGATTGCCGTCGTTGTCGACGTAGAGGGTGAAGCAGCGCTTCCCGCCACAGCTGGGGCAAGTGTGACGGGAGGCGGGGCCTGCGTATTTCTGGAGGTGATAGTCGTATTCCATTGCTGTAGGGTTTTATTCTGATTCCTGGTTCTCAAAAAGGTTTTGTCCACCGTCGTCCACTTTGTCCACCTTGTCCACGCTGTCCACGGTGGACACCTGGTTGGACTGCTCTGCTTTAGCGATGATTTTACCGACCATCGACTTTGAAATGCCAACCTGGGCGGCGATGTCACGATAGTTCAAACCCTGCTTGTGGAGTTCTACAACACGCATATCACGCTGGATGATGTCGTTGTCGTCGGGTTCGGAGAGATGGTTTTTCTCCGGCTCCGTGTACAGGAAGTTGAAGCGGACCATGTCATCGTCTTTGCTGAGTTCGAAGACCATCACGGAACCGGCTCCGTAGGAAAAACCGCCGTAACGGACTTTCAGCTGCTTGACGAAGCGGAAGTTTTCGTCCTTGGAGCTGAGGCCGATGGCAAAGACGCTGTCAAAGTAGTTGAACAGTTTCTTCGATCCGGCAAGGTCGTTCTGGGTGATGGGCGCCCAGGCGTGCCGTTTGGGCGTGTGGGCGATGATGAGGATGGACCAGGCGTACTGCTGCTTGAGTTTCAGGAGTTTCATCATGAAGGTGCCGGCATCCTGGCCTTTCTCGGCGTTGTTGCAGAGGTAGCCGATGTTGTCCACGATGATGACGGGGGTCTTCATCTGGAGGGCGGCTTTCTCGATGTTGCCGAGGATGCGGTCTTCCCAGTCTTTGAGATCCATGCGGGCCGGTACGATGGTGGCACGGAAGAAGTTGTCGGGGAAGCGGTGCAGCTGGCCGGTTTTCTTGTTGGTGTAGCGGTCCTGGAACTGCTTTGCAGAGAGTTCGCAATCGAGATATAGGACGCGGAAACGCTGGGCGATTCCTTCGGCGATCTGGACTGCGAAGAGGGATTTACCGATGTTGGAATCGGCAAAGAGGCAGGAAACTTCGCCCTGGTACCAGAGCTTGTCGTAAAGGGGCTCTGGGTCGGGCTCTCGAGAGGCATCAATGAGTGTGTCGTTGACACTCTTGACGGCAAGCATGTCGATGTCGGTCGTGTGCGCTTGGGCTTCCACTGCTGCCGAGATAGCCTCGATGGGATTGATGCTATCAGTTGTTTCCATCCTTATGGGTCTTGAAGAGTTCCACAGCCATCTCTACGTCGATGACGATCTTGCGACCCTGCTGCATACAGGCGGGTGCCAGGAACGTATCCTTGTAACGCTGCGCTGTGAGATGGGAGCAACTGAACAGGGACTGGATTCCCTTGAGGCCATAGACGTAACGGCGGTTGTTTCCGGATGTGGGTTTTTCCGCTCCGGCTTTGGGTTGCATTCCGAGCTCCATCAGGAGTTCTTTGAGGTCGCCAACGGTGAGGGCGGCGATGGGTGTTGTGTTTTCGATAATCATTTTTCTGATGATTAAAAGTTAAACAAAACACAACCGGTTGTGCGATAATTTCGCTGAGCTCGAAGGCAAAGGTATATCAGTTTTTATGATAGCGCAATATGCTGATATAGTAGGGTTTACACCTTTCGAATTGGAGTGAACTTTACAATAAGAAACAATACCCAAATAGATTTAAGTAGCACTTCATCTTGACATTATTTTGCGAATCTGTTCAGTTGATGTGTGGTTTTGGTTTGTTTTAGTATGGTTTGGTAATAATGGCAGTTAACTATGTCAAATAGTTGTAAGGGTGAAAGTTTGGGGGATTGACTGGCGTTCTTTAGTTAAGTAAATTTGAATCAAAGATTTACGAAAACAAGATTAAAACAATACTTAAACTATGATAGCGCTTCCTTCCATTGCTTTCGGGGGCTTTTCTGGGTCGGCAAAGGGTGTTACGGCTCGCCAGGTGGGCGGCCGTAGCATCCTTTCGCTGAA
>Ga0256407_10014408_pt1 | contig 10412 bp, 14 predicted proteins | sample RumenRJG_04DNA_FD_193489 | JGI IMG/M metagenome (GOLD analysis project Ga0256407, IMG submission 193489) | Bovine rumen microbial communities from Lethbridge, Alberta, Canada - RJG_04 | ecosystem: Host-associated > Mammals > Digestive system > Stomach > Rumen | place: Canada: Alberta... | reverse complement strand
TGTAAAGCTATTTCAGCTTCCGGTACTGCTGTTGGTGAATATGGTATCGCCTACGGTCCACTCGCTAACTACGAAGTCCCAATCTTCAGTGGTGTTGAAGTAGCCAAATCCACTGACTACAAATTCAAAGATGGCATTATCTGCTATAAGGCATCTGTCTTCACTGGCGGTAACGTCGTCGGCTACAAAGGCTTCTTAAGAGTTAAGAAAGCCGCAGCCCCAGTTGTCGTTGATAATCAAGAAGGTATTGCTGCTCCTGGTAGTGCTACCCCAGGCGTTGGCGGTGCTGACGAAGGCGAAGGCGACTAATTAAGGTCAAAACACGGAGGGCAACCGGCTTCCTTGATAAGTCGCTTGCGCATTACATTTGTAAGAGGCCGGTCCTTTCGTTTAAGAGTAATAGGATGAAATTTTTAAGAATCAGAATTAATTAAGAAGAGGAGGTGTCTAAATTGTGTCGAGTGAAAACATGCTAATGAAAATGAAGAAAGCTTTGCTTATCCCTGCAACCGAAAACTACGCTGATGATGAAATCAACATTCATATCGCTTCGTGCCGCCAGCTCCTAGTCAGTGCTGGAGTTCCTCGTGAAATCGCTGAATCGGATGATGATTCATTAGTGACAGCTCTTATTACTATATTTGTGAAGACGAACTTCGGATTTAAAAGCGATGGTACAGTGAAAGAACTCCCCAAGAGCTTTGACGTCTTACTCAGGCAACTATGCTTGCATGGACCTGAGGTTAGCGGGGGCTCGTCATAACTGCTGAGGCTTGCCAAACTTTATGATTGTGTATCCTAATTCCGGCAACATTTCCTTATTCCTATTACGTGTTAAAACAGCTGCAGATGCCCTCGGGAACCAAAGTATGCGGTTGGTTGGCTCCAAGGAGGTGGTGGGGATGACGAGCTCCATCACTTCTAAGGAATTCTATAATTCTAAACAAACTAAAATTCAGGTAGATTTCAAAGTTCAAATACAAGCCTTTCTTTATGATAAAAGCAAGTATATCTACGTGCCTTTAGAAGATGTTATCTACAAAGTAGAAAGAACATATCAAAATGGTCAGTGGATGGAACTTTATGTTTCAGAAACCTCTATTAAAAAGGAGGATATTGAGAATTGGAATCTATCGAATTAACTGCTTTGACAAGAAAAATATCTGAGGATGTGGAATCTTACTCAGAAGAAGTAGTTATTGCTATTGAAAAAGAGTTAGATAAAACTGCAGATAAGATTCTTGAATATATCAAAAGCAACGCCCCAAGAGGGCATCAAAGTCAGCATCTTGCTGATTCTTTTATTAAAGAAACCTTTGGAAGCGGAATCCATAAGACAATTGTCATTTATTCTAAAACCAAAGGTAGTATCGTTCATTTAGTTGAGCTTGGCTTTAAGCATCGCAGTGGAAAGCTCGTAGCGGCGAGACCATTTCTTCGTCCAGCTTATGATCAATTCACACCAAAGATGCTAGAAGATATCACTCAGATTATTAAAGGAGGTAAATAATGTTAACAAAGTTAAGAAGCATTTTATTAACCGTGTTACCTACTGTGATTTATGCTCACGTCGAATATGATAATGAGCAAAACGCAGACCCACCTTTAATTGTTTTTCAGGACATATCAAAAAGACCACAAGTCTTCGCAGATAATAAACCGACTTATTATGAGCGAACGATACAAATCACATTAATCACTAAAAAGAAAGATGAAGTCATAGAAAAGAAGCTTGAAAAAACTCTGCTTGATAATGACTACGTCTTTTCTTTAACTGCAGAGTTTAAAAACTCAGATGGCTCTATAAATAGAGTCTACGAAATCAGACTGGAGGAAATCTAATCTATGAATAACAAAATTACATTCGGTTTAAGGAATGTTCACTACGCTATTGCCTCACAAGACAATAACGGTAACTGGAGCTTTGATACTCCAGTCGCATTACCAGGTGCTCAAGAATTCTCAAGTGAAGTAGTGGGTGGATCTACAAACGTTTACGCAGATGACACCTTATATGCTTCCTTAGTTCAAAACGCTGGTAGAACTTTAACTTTAAAATTCACTGAAATCCCTGATGAATTCAAAAAGGCTATCTTAGGATATAAACAACTTGCTAATGGTAACTTAGTGGAAATCGCTAACGCACCAGTAGTGACCTTTGCTCTTGGCTTTGAATTCCAAGGCGATGCTAAAGCAAGAAGAGTCTGGTATTACTTATGCAATGTCACTCCAATTGCAGAAGCAACCAAATCAAAAGCGGACAGCATTGAAGCTAATAGTGTTACTCTTAACATCACAGCTAGGCCACTTGAAGTTGGTGATAACTTAATCACGAACTGCGTGTCTGCTAAGGGTGATAGCAACTACACAAACTTCTTAACAACCGCACCTGTTGTTCCAGAAATTCCAGCATCTAATCCATAGGAGCAAGAATCATGGAACGTACTGTTAAACTCAACGGGAAGGAGCTAAGATTAGCCTCTTCCCTTTTTACTATTATTTCTTATAGAAACGTCTTCGGAAGTGAACTATTTGATGATGTTGAAAAATTAGAAAAAGCAATGGAAGAAAATAAAAATGACATTGGTAAATTCATCGATGTTCTTTTTAGATTAATCTATGTGCTTCACAAACCTTTCTATAACGAATCCTATGATCGTTTTCTTCAATCTTTCGACTTCAGCATTCTTTCTAATGTAGATGAACTTACCAATCTCGCTGATGTCATTGGTGAACTTCTAGGAGAAGTCAAAAAGCAAAGTAATGGGACTGATTTAGCCCCAAAAAAGTAAAGCCAGGCGAAAACATCACGGCAAATATTATTTTTAACCTGGCTCAACTTGGAATTCCGATTCGTGATGCGGAACTCTTTGATATTAGAACCTATCTTGACATAGTCAAATTACAAAAATCTATCTATGACAATCATGGTTCTAGACAAGCAACTCAAGCAGATATTGATGCTTTTTTAGGATAGGAGGTGAGGGATATGGCGGAAGCAATAAAAGGTCTTAACATTAAGCTCGGACTTGATATCACAGAACTACAAGCTTCTATAAAATCTCTCAATTCCGACTTAAAAGAACAACAACGCGATTTAGCGGCAATTAACAAAAACCTAAAATACGATCCTGCTAACGTAGAACTTTGGAGACAAAAACAAGATGTCCTTAATAGGAGTCTAGAAATAACAAAGAAAAAGTTAGAAGAGCAAAAGAAGGCTCTTGATTTAGCTAAAGAGGGCTTAAAAGTTGGTTCTATTTCCGAGCAAGAATTCAATAAGATGAAACGTTCGGTCCAGTATACGGAAGCTGAAGTTAAAAAGCTAAATAAAGAACTAAATGAAACCGATCAAAAAATAAAGGCATTAGGTTCTCTAAATGTTGAAAAGTTGTCTTCCATCGGCTCGGCTTTAACTAAATACATCACTTTACCAGCAATTGGAGCTGCTACTGCATTAACTGCTTTGGCAGTGAAAACAACTAGTACAGTTAATCAAATGGCTGATACCGCTAAGCAATTAGGCGTCGGAATTGAAGCAATGCAGAAGTGGGAATACGCTGCTAAGCAACTCGGTAGTGAAACTGAGTACTTGGATAAAGCATTCCAAAAGGTCAACACTCTTTTAGGTAAGATTGCTGATGGGCAAGATGTATCTGATGAATTAGCAAAAATCGGTCTAACAATGAACGATTTAGCTGGTTTAGATGCAGAACAAGCCTTCGCGAAAATTCGTAACGCTATAGCAGGGATTGAAGATGCAGCAACTAGAACTGCATTAGCTAATCAGTTTTTTGGTGAGAAATTAGGTACTTATTTAAATCCTGTTTTAAGTGCATCCGAAGACGAGCTCAACGGATGGATGGAAGAAGCGGAAAAAGTAGGTATTGTTTCTCAAGAAGATGCCGAAAAAACCGGTGCACTAGGGAACAGCATCTATTCTTTAAAACAAGCATTTCTCTCTATGAGAGTGGAGTTAACAACTGCGTTAATTCCGGCGATGACTAAAATTATCAATTTGCTTAAGGATACTATTATTCCACGAATTAAAGAGTTAATCGAAAAGTGGAATAACATGTCTTCTAAATTAAAAGCATTCATTGGAGTAGTAGCTGCAATCATTGTCGCTATTGGACCAATGATAACTGTGATTACAAAAGTTATTACTGTTGTAACCAAGTTAAAAGCAGCGGTAGAAGCTCTAGGTGGAGCGGCAAAGTTTGTTAGTGCAATTGCAAAGTCCGGTCCGTGGGTTGCTCTTATCGCTATATTGGCGGTCATTCTTTTACAAAACGAAAACTTCAGAAATCTTCTCAAGGAAATTATTGAAATGATTCAGGGGTTAATTTCCAAAATTGTGGAGTTAATTCAAAGAATCATTGAGAAGTTAAAACCGATCTTAGATGTTTTAATGGAAGTCATTAACCAAATCATCGATGTGATCGTAGAAATCATTGACGAGATTCTTGATGTGGTTATGATGGTGCTTGATGAAGTAGTAAAACTACTTGAAAGCTTAATCGAGCCGATTTCCAACATCTTAAAATTACTATCTGAAATCTTAATTCCTATTACTCAGATCATTGCAAAGATCTTACAGGTAGTAGCGAAGATTATTCAGCTAATCATCGGTTTAGTTGTAAAGATTATCGATGCTATTGTCACTCTTATTGATGCAATTTTACCAATCATCATCAAAATCATTAACGTGATTATCAAAATCCTAGAAGTGGTGATCAACATCATTGTCAAAATCCTCGACCTTATCGTGGAGATTTTAGTTCCTATCTTGGACATCATAATGAAGATCTTGGAACCAATCATTAATATCATCTCGATGATTATCGAAGTAATCGCGGAATTGTTCGAAGAACTAGGACCATTAATTGAGACTCTCTTACAACCTTTAATGGACATTCTTGAGATTATCTTTACGATCATTGAAGCAATTGCTCCAATTTTGAGTGCTATTGGTAACATCATTAAAGAAATTATTGTTCCAATACTTAATGTATTATTTGAGATTCTTGAACCAATCTTAGAATTACTCAACATGATAATTTCTGCGATCAAATGGATTTTAGATAATACAGTAGGATGGTTATTTAAATGGATCGCTAGCTGGTTTGGTGGAGATGATTTCTCCGCGGATAATTCTGTGTCTAGTAGTTCTAATACGGATAACTCCACAAATACAACAAACACAACCAATAACGTCACCATCAATACGACTGGCGATGTTGATATCGATTCAATCAATGACGCTTTAGGAGGTGCTTACTAATGAGAAGAAAACTATATTTAGTTAACGAAAGTGGTAGCACCTTCTTTTTTGATTATCATCATAACTGCTTAATTGAGACAATTGAGGGTTTGGGATTCGAGTTTGACGTTGAATATGAAGATATTGATTCCTTCTATGTTGAAACAAATAGAAAAATCCCACAGCAACAAATTAGCCTAAGCATCATCTTTATTGATAAATATGCAGGCTTTGTCCGTTGGAGAGAATTTGTAACCAGAAGCAAAGAACTCAGATTATTCTATGAAACAGATGTTGGTAAGAAGTATTGCTACGTTAACGTAGAATCATCTTCCAAGACTCAACTTGAGGCTAATATTTTGCGATCCAAAATCAAGATTGCAACGTTGTCATTGTGGCTCGTCAATAAGTCATACGCACTAGATGTTATTAACACTGGTGGAGGGAAAATCTATCCATATTCTTACACCTACACTTATGCGGTTAGTTATAACGGCAAAATCACTGTGAGAAATGATTCTGCCCGTCCTGCTCCTTTGCTCATTAGGATGATTGGCAATCTCTTCTATCCTAGAGTCATTGTTAGAAAAAATGGCGAAGACATTCAAACTTTAAGAATGCTTATCGATGAACGTGATCATCCAACGATTGAGGTCAATGCTGACCCATCTAATCAATACATTAAAAGAATCATAGGAGTGGATTCTGCTGACCTATATAACGCTCAAGATTTCTCCAAAGAGAACTTTTTATTTCTTCCACCAGGAGAATGTGAGATTTTCTTCGATCCTGGTGTTAGAGAAGCTGCTAGATGTGAGATTGAATTTAAAGAGCAATATATCGCTCATTAACAATTTTATTGTTTCATTGAATAGAAAATGTTGAGTATGTAAAATAAGTTTAATGAACGAAAAGTTAAAACATTTTTTAATCGATCTCTTTATTGGCTCTTTAATCGGAGTTGTTATTAGCTTTATTGTCTATGGTTTTATTTACATGTCAATTTCTAATAAGTCTGAAGCACAGTCTTTAATGTGGATTGGATTTATTTTAGGAATGCCAATCGGTATAATTTTTACTTTTCCAATTGCCCATGGTATAAGAAAAAATAAAAAGATTCGTGCTAAGAATGCAGGTTTTATCTTAGATGCACTCCATAAATACAATGTCACTCGTACTAAATTTTCTAAATGCAGTTACTTTGATCTAGAAATAATTGCTGACTATAAAAACGAAAGACTATGGTTTCTCAATTGGGGAACTGGATACTGGCAATATTGGTCATTCTCTTTGGTTGTTGGCTTTGATGTAACCATAAATAACACAGAGAGTGGTGGTGGGTTTTATGCTTATAGTATTGGCTCTACAATTGTTGGTCAGGAATTAAGCACCGATGTTACTAACTCGACATTTGAGATGGTTATTTTAAACACAAAAGAAGACTTTAGAATCTCTCTAACAAAACAATTGCGCGGACAATATACGAGTTCCAGAGGATTCGTAAGTGCTGTCAATTTTGCAATAGAATCTAAACAAATTATTGAAGAATTGGTACAAATTGACATCGAAAACCATAAATCTTAATTCAATAAATATATCAATTTCATAAACACCCAGTAGGGTGTTTTATTTTAAGGAGTGGAATTATGGAACTTATTTTTCTTGATGAACAAACACTGTCGGTTTTAGACCATGCTTATTGTTCTTCTGATTATGAAATTGTTTTAGATGCATTAGTCCCTCAAAAAAGCAAATTCACAGTTGCGGGTCAGCACTTAAACATTACAATTGGGGACTTGCTCTATATTAGAGATATCAAATTTCCTTATATTGGAATCATTATCTCAATTGAAGAAGATGATGTTGGCCGAACCAAGATACAAACAAATGATTTCTTATCGCTATTTGACATTGAAGTTCCGGTTCCAACAAGATTCAACGGCAATGCTGCTGATTTTATTATCAACTTAATTGATAGAGTGTATCGAAATAGCACTGATAATTTCCAGACTATTGCATATTTGCAAACAGCCGTGGAAGTGGTCAAAACTTGCAATTTGAAATATGACGCTAACACAAAGCTAAACATCTTAGATTTAGTGGAAGAATTCTCTAAAACCTATGGAATTATGCTCGAATATGAAATGGTCATAGATCAAGGTGTCTATTCAGGAATAAAAGTCAGAGTGGTTTCATCTGCATTTGGAGCAACGCTAAGAAGTGACTTGGCGACTATTTCTGAACTTAAGATAAATGACACAAATGAAATTTCCTTAAATAAGATTGTCTATGTTCCTAATTCTGATAACACAGCTCATACATCAGTAATCAATTATTATCTTTTAGATAATGGAACAGTTACAACGAGCTTAGTTTATGATGGCAGAAATCATAAAGTGAAAGTGAAGTTTGAATATTACAGCGATAGTGATTATGATTCATTGCTCACAAAAGCAACCAAAGATCTGATTGATTCTTCGTTACAGCATTCAATAACTTTTAATTTTTCTTTCATTGCAAATAAAATCGAGTCACTTAGTAATTTGAGACCTGGTACTATTTTGGGCTTTATTTCTAGCAAGAAATTTTATTCAACAATAGTAAGTAAGCTTGAGTTTAAGGGTACTTTTGATATCGCAAAAGTTACGCTTGGCGAATATCGTCTGTCTTTGACAGATAAGATAAAATTATCGGACAGGAGGAACAAATAATGTCTTTAGTTAAAATCACATTTGATAATTGCTCTGTTTCATCTAAACAAGATGCAGATTGCAACCATTATTTAGTTAATGGACAGAATGGTGTTGTCTATGGTGTATTGGGAAGATGCCAACCTTCTGTAAGCAACTCTTATATCAACTTTCAATCCGGATATGTTCAAGTTTATGGACGAAGAGTATATGTTGAAAGTGGAACCAAGATTTCGGTAAGTTTAGATAGATCTGCAAATGGCTATATTGTCATGAAGTTTGATCTTGGAAATAATGAAGTCACTTTAGAAAAGAAAGAATCGACTACCAACTTCCCAACTTTGACTCAAGAAGACTTGATGAACGGTGGACTTATTTACGAACTTGCTTTAGCAAAGTACACAAAAACAACATCATCACTTAATCTTGTCGAAGGATGGACACCTGACTATATCGAGTATTCTCTACCAATTGCTAAAGAAGCACTCAATAAGGCAAATCATACTCACCTTGATATATTAGCAGGTCTATCACGTTTGGGTGCTTGGCTATATGATACAGAAGATCGCCCTCTTGTTGACGTGGCTATCGATTTATCAGGCATAGTATCTAACTACGATTGTTTGATTATCATTAGTTTTGAGATTCTTGATTACTATGCAATGGGAGCAATGCCGTATGTCTTAGGAACCTTTTGTTTTACTTGGGCTCAGCTTAGCTATGGAACGGCATACATGGAAATAAGAAATTCGAGCAATAACGGAGGAATTCCGGTTTCGGTTACTAATTTGAACCCCATTTCATCTGAAGAAAGAATTCAGATTCACGTTCCTAATAACTCAGGTAGACCAAATCATGTGTCGGCGACAATTATTAAGGCGGTGAGTCGATCATGAGTGCCTTAATTGAAATAATTCTCACCACAGCATCATTGATAACAGCCTTAGGTGTAATCCTAGGGCTTTTTGTTGCCATTCACAAAATTTATTTAAAAAGAGAAAAAAATGATAGCGACATCAAACTAATAAAAGAAGAACAAAGCATACTCACCAAAGGTGTATTAGCTTGTCTTAAAGGATTAAAGGAACAGGGATGTAATGGCCCTGTAACTATCGCGATTAACGAAATAGAAGAACACATGAACAAAAACGCTCATAGATAGGAGGAGCGATTATGAACCAACTTTTACTAAACATTTTAGCGACAGTAGTGACATGTATCATTCTGCCGCTTATTTCTTTTCTGGGAGTAAAGCTTACCCAGTGGCTCAACACTAAGATTAAGAACGACAAAGGGAAAGCCTTGATGGAAAAGGCAACTCAGATTGTTCTTGATTCTGTTAGATGTGTCTTTCAATCTTATGTTGAAGCCTTAAAGAAAAGTGGAGGCTTTGACCAGAAAGAACAAATCTATGCTTTTAACCTCGCAAAAGATACTGCTCTTAAACAACTAGGCGATGATGCTAAAGCTTATATCTCTGAAAATTATGGTGATCTTTCTGAATGGTTAAAAACAGAAATTGAAGCATCAATTAATAAACTTAAAAACTAATTAAATCCCTGTGAAAACCAATGATGGCGAGTAACAGGGATTTTTTTGTGGTCGAATGAAAAAAACGAAAAAGTGAAAATTTTTAATATACGATAACTCTTTGAGTTAAAAAATATTAATAAAATTTGTTTGTCAAAAAATTAAAAAAACGCCCTCTGGAGATACTTAATAGTATCTCCTTATATTAATAGGAGGACATTTTATGAAAACTGTCGAAAACACAAAAACAAAAATTCTCGAATTTGACTACTTAGAAGCTATCAGAATCGAGAATAAAATGCTTACAACAACAGAGCAATTAACTCAAGCAGAAATTGAGTTCTTGAAAGGTCATGCTGAATGTGGGTCACCATTAGGGGAATTTGACTACGGATTATACTACATTATATATAAGCGTGATGAGAAAAAAGCAGAGGAATGGTGGAACAAATTCTTCTATCATTCCAACGGACCAGCTTTATGGAAGGCATCTGGTATTTTCGCTTATTTAGGTGATGAATATTATGAATGGTCTATGAAATGCCTAAGGAGATCTGCTTGGAGGCAATTTCCTATAGCTAAAAGAATGCTTAAGGCCATGGAGAAGAATCCATATCAATTTCCGGAAGCTTAAATTTTAAATATATTTTTCAAAATAAAAATGGTCATTTTGATCGTGTTTTACTTTGACCATATTTTTATCCTTATATATAATAAATACACCAGCTGAAAGCGGGTAATAATGTTAACTCCGTTCCGAATTGAGTTATTAACTCGGTTCCATATTGCGATTTGACTATTAACTCCGTTCCAGCAGGGCATTTCAAGTTTTCCAAGTTAATAACTTGTGAGAATACAGAACAGTACTACGTAGTAGTACTTTTTTGTTTATATGGAGACAATCAATGAGCAAAAGAAAAGCCCAATTT
>Ga0256407_10014405_pt1 | contig 10416 bp, 7 predicted proteins | sample RumenRJG_04DNA_FD_193489 | JGI IMG/M metagenome (GOLD analysis project Ga0256407, IMG submission 193489) | Bovine rumen microbial communities from Lethbridge, Alberta, Canada - RJG_04 | ecosystem: Host-associated > Mammals > Digestive system > Stomach > Rumen | place: Canada: Alberta | collected... | reverse complement strand
AATGAGCAATGTGCAATGAGCAATGTGCAATGAGCAATGTGCAATGTGCAATGATTAAATTTTAACGGACAATAAAAAATCCGCAAGGTGTCATTTTTTCGACACTTTGCGGATTTCTTCATTTATTTGCGGTCATAATGAATTGCACATTGCACACTGCACATTGTTAATTGATTTCGACGGGAGTGATGCCCCAGATGGTTTCGGCATAGTCACGGATAGAGCGGTCTGCTGCAAAACGACCTGCCTTTGCAATGTTTACAAGGGACATTCTGTTCCATGTGTTTGTATCGAGGTAAAGTCTTGAAGCTTTCTGCTGAGTCATGGAGTAGTCGGCAAAATCTGCAAGAACCATATAAGTGTCTTTTGCAGCGAGGTAGTCGGCTATATCATTGAAGCCAAACTCGGAACGAACACCGTCAACAGCCTGTTTGATAATGTGATTGTTGTTATAATATACAGCAGGATTATAACCCTGTTTCTGAAGCTGTCTTACTTCGGGGGTTGTCATGCCGAAGATAATGGCATTGTCACTGCCCACGGATTCAAGAATTTCTACATTGGCACCGTCAAGAGTACCGAGAGTGACTGCACCGTTTATCATGAATTTCATGTTGCTTGTACCGGAAGCCTCAGTGCCTGCAAGTGAGATTTGTTCGCTTATTTCGGCAGCGGGAATCAATTTTTCTGCAACGGATACCCTGTAATCTTCAAGATAGATTACTTTGAGTTTTTCGTTTACACGCTTGTCATTGTTGATTTTATCGGCAAGAGCAACGATAAATTGTATAATCTGTTTTGCAAAATAGTAACCCGGAGCGGCTTTTGCACCGAATATATAGGTTTTGGGCTTGTACTCCGCATTGGGATTTTCACGCAGCCATATATAAGTGCTGTATATATGCAGGGCATTCATCAGCTGACGCTTATATTCATGCAGACGCTTTACCTGTACGTCAAAGATAGAATCCGTATCAACAATAATTCCGTTGTTTACCTTGATATATTTTGCCATATACTCTTTATTTTCTTTCTTTATTTCGGCAAGCCTGTCAAGTACGGATATATCATTTTTATAGTTCATAAGCTTTTCAAGCTCATTTGCATCTTTGGTAAAGCCGTTTCCGATAAGATTGGTAATCAACTCGGCAAGTTTCGGATTGGACTGATTGAGCCATCTTCTGTGGGCGATACCGTTTGTAACGTTCTTGAACTTTTCGGGAGTAATGTTATAGAAATTGCGGAAAATCGTATCTTTAAGGATTTCGCTGTGAAGTTTGGAAACACCGTTTACAGAGTGGCTTGCAATAACGGCAAGGTTTGCCATTCTTACAGCACCGCCTGTAATAACTGCCATATCCTCTATTTTTTCACTCGGTACACCGAGTTTCTGCATTTGCTCACGGAAACGTCTGTCTATTTCCTCAACTATCTGATAGATACGGGGGAGCTTTCTTGAAAACAGCTCTACAAGCCAGCATTCAAGAGCCTCGCTCATAACTGTATGGTTGGTATAGGCAATCGTTCTTGTAACGATGTCCCAAGCCTGTTCCCAGCCATATCCGCAGTCATCAAGCATAATTCTCATCAATTCGGGGATAGCAAGTACAGGGTGTGTATCATTAAGATGTATAGCAACGTAATCGGGCAGATTATCAAGAGAATGATAAGTTCTGAGGTGTCTTTGAATAATGTCCTGAACAGTTGCGGATACAAGGAAGTACTGCTGAGAAAGACGCAGACTTTTTCCTTCGGAATGGTTATCTTCGGGGTAAAGCACTCTTGTAAGGCTTTCCGCAATGGCTTTCTGCTCAACGGCACGGACAAATTCACCTTGACCGAATGCTTTCATATCGAATATATCGGAAGTAGCAGCCCAAAGGCGAAGTCTGCTGATACCCTTACCACCGTCACCGGGTACAAGCATATCATAAGGAGTTGCAATTACTTTTGTAGCACCCTCCAGCTTTACACTATGGTGATTGCCGTCCCAAGTTTCAACGGGCTTTCCGTCAAAATATACGGAAACGGATTTTTCGGCATGGGGCTGAAGCCATACAGAACCGCCCGGAAGCCAAAAATCAGGCAATTCCGTCTGCCAGCCGTCAACGAGTTTCTGTTTGAAAATGCCGTATTCATAACGCAGAGAATAACCCATTGCAGAGTAATTCTGAGTTGCAAGACCGTCAAGGAAGCAAGCCGCAAGTCTGCCAAGACCACCGTTTCCAAGACCTGCATCGGGTTCCTGTTCATACAAATTTTCAATTTTGATTTGAAGTCCCTGGAGGGCAAGTTTCATAGTTTCCTCAAGTCCGAGATTATAAAGGTCATTTTTGAGAGAACGTCCCATAAGGAATTCCATGCACAGATAATAAACCGTTTTTTTACCCTGTCCGACTGTTGCGGAAGTAAAGGTTTTCTGCTGTTCACGCATGAGGTCCATTACAACAAGTGCAACTGCCTTGTAATAATGCTCATATGTTGCCTCACCGGGTGCGATACCGAAATTATGTGACAGCTTTGCAAGAATCAATTCTCTTGCTTCATTGGGTGTAAGTTTTGCATTTGACATAGTTTTTTCAATCCCTTTCCAAATAAAAAAATACCAAAATTTATTATAACCTAAAATTTATAGATTTTCAACTAAAATTTAAAAAAATTGTCATTTCAACTTGTAAACTTTTTATAAACAACCCAAAAATCAAATTTTTCCTGCAAATTATAGCAAATACCCCTTTATTATTCCGCAAAAATGTAATATAATAGAAAAGAATTGTGAAATGATAAGGAGTGAAAGGCGTGAAAAACAAGGTTAAAATAACGGTAGGCGGAACGGAATACACGGTAGTTACACAGGAAGACGCTGATTATACAAAAAAGCTTGCGGAAGAAGTGAATGAAAGCATAAATGATATGTGTATCAACGGAAGAATATCCATTACGGCAGCGGCAATACTGACAGCAGTGAATTTATGTGACCGCCTGAAAAAGTATGAAAAAGAGGCTGATTCACTTGGCGAACAGATAGAGGGATATTTACACGCCGCTTCCGATCAGATTACAAAATATAATGAACTGAAAAAGGAAAATGAAAAGCTTAAAAAAGATATTGAAATCTATAAGAAAAGGCTTAAAGAAGAAAATCCCTCAGCCAAAGAACCGGGTCCGCTGTCGTCATCTGTAAAAGCGGCACAAACAGTTGTTTCTTTGTCATCGGAAGATGAAGCGGCAGAAGATGAAAGTGCCTTTTTTAAAGCCTTTCAATAAGTTGGGAGAGAGTTTTATAATGGAAAATTGAAAGTGGAAAATGGAAAATGCTCCACTCTCCACTCTAACGGAAAGGTGATTTTATGGATAAATTGGAGATACTTTATAATGGAAAATTGAAAGTGGAAAATGGAAAATGCTCCACTCTCAACCCTCCACTCTGACGGAAAGGTGATGTTATGGATAAATTGGAGATACTTGCACCCGCAGGAAGTATGGAAAGCATATATCCTGCTGTAAGAATGGGTGCAAATGCGGTTTATATAGGTGCTTGGAAAATGAGTGCAAGGAGTTCTGCACAGAATTTTGACAGGGAAGAACTCAAAACGGCTGTGGAGTACTGTCATGCAAGGGGCGTAAAAGTATATCTTGCCTGCAATACCCTTGTACATGATGATGAATTAAAGACTGCATGGGAGATTATAAAATATGCGTGTGAGATACACGTTGACGCTCTTATCATGCAGGATATAGGGCTTATTTCTCTTGTAAGAAAATATGCTCCCGATATGAGAATACACGGTTCAACACAAATGTCCGTGCATACGTCAAAGGGTGTTGCCTACCTTGAAAAAATGGGCTTGAAAAGAGTAGTGCTTTCAAGAGAGCTTTCTCAAAGCGAAATAAAGGAAATTTCTGATAAGACAGGTGCAGAGCTTGAAGTATTTGTGCATGGTGCATTGTGCATGAGTGTTTCGGGACAGTGTTATTTTAGTGCAATGCTTGGTTCAAGAAGTGGAAACAGAGGGGCTTGTGCCCAGCCGTGCAGACTGCCTTTCAGCAACGGTTTCAACAATAATTATGCCCTGAGTTTAAAAGACAATTCCGCAATAGAACATATCCGTGAATTTTCTGAAACGGGCATTGCTTCGGCAAAAATAGAGGGCAGAATGAAACGCCCCGAATATGTTGCAATAGCCGTGAAAGCCTGTCGGGAAAGCCTTGACAAAGGCTCGGTTGACAGCGATATTTATAATAAACTGCAGGCGGTTTTTTCAAGGTCGGGCTTTACAGACGGCTATTTTACGGGAAAATTGGGTGCGGATATGTTCGGCATACGTTCAAAGGAAAATGTCACCTCCGCAACAGAAAAAATTCTTTCGGACATTCGCATAATGTATAAAGATGAAAAGCCGTTAGTGCCTGTTGAAATGGATTTCAGAATGAAAGACGGAGAAAATATATGTTTGAAAGTGCGTGACGGTGACGGAAATTCTGTTGAAGTAAATGGCGGAATGCCCGAAAAGGCTTTGAAAGTGGCTTTGACAGAGGAAAAATGCCGTGCAAACCTCACTAAAACAGGCGGTACACCGTTTTTTGAAAACGGATTTCATGCGGATATGCAGGAGGGCTTGACCGTTCCTATGTCGGAAATGAATGCACTCAGAAGAAATGCCCTTGAACAGCTTATGCAGAAACGTATCAAAAGAGAGCCTTTTGAATGTGCAGAACCCGTTTTTCCCGTGACGCATTCAAGGAAAAATAAACTGCCGAAATATTTCAGAGGCAGATTTGTCAACAGTGATATTCCCGACAGTTTCCTTGACAGCGAATTGATATATGTGCCGATTGATTTAAAAGATGACGAGTATAATTCTTTGATGGACAGGGGATTTGCCGTAGCGGTTGAGATACCGAGAGGAATGTTCGGCATGGAGAATAAAATTTTTGAAAGACTGAAACATATACAGACGCTTGGCATAAATGAAGTTTTAGCGTCAAATATCGGTGCTGTCGAAATGGCGAAAGAATTGGATATGGATATACATGGCGGATTTGGCTTAAATATCACAAATACAGCGTCAGTCGAATGGGCGGAACGAGAGGGACTTCTTGACATAGAAGTTTCCATAGAACTCACACTCGAACAGATAGCAAAATTGGGCGGAAAGATACCTTTGGGAATCGTAAGTTACGGGTTAATGCCGTTAATGCTGACAAGAAACAATCCTGCACAAAAAACGGGCTATATCCGTGACAGAAAAGGCATTGATTTTCCCGTACATACATACGGTGCTTGCAGTGAGATTTTAAATTCCGTACCCGTGATTTTGTCCGACAGAAAAAACGAACTGAAAGGAATTGATTTTGAAGTTTATCGCTTTAGTGTTGAAAACTCTGTTGAAATTGGGGAAAATTCCGCATTATACGGCAATTTACCGCTTGAAAAAGGCAAATTTACAAGAGGTTTATATTATCGTGGAGTTATATAAATATGAAAAAGTCACCCGATTATTTCGGGTGGCTTTTTTTGTATCTGTCGTATTATATATTTAGAGTTTATTTATTTTGTAAAAAATGACGGATAAATATTTAAGGAAAATTTAAATATCTTATGTTATAATAAAAAACATGAGGAGGTTTACTTGAAAATTTTACAGTAAATATTTATTTTTACTTAAAAAAATTTCCATATCCATTCCAATATTCCATGGTAATCTTAAAGACAGAACAAAAGAAAGCGGTGAAGAAATATATGAATGTGCTGATAGCCGACCCCGACAGAGATTTTCTCATGTCATACAAAGCCCTGCTTGAACTTTCGGAAAATACCGTGCAGACCGTCTTTGACGGCACTCAGGTGATTTCAAAGCTTGCCTCCGAAAAGTTTGATGCAGTGATAATCAATGAAAACATACCACGAATAAAGTGCAGAGAGATTGTAAAAGTGCTTAATGATGACGGCATACCCGTTATTGTGATAACCGAGAGAAAGGAAAAATTCAATACAGCCGATGACTGTATCAAACTTCCGTTTCTGCCGTCTGAATTGACAGGAAAACTCAATGTTATTTATTCAAAAAAGGCTGGTGAATGAAAGTGGACAAAGTAAGAAAAAAATTTGTCTTGTATGCCGAACTTTCGGTATTTATACTGCTGACGGTACTGCTTTCGGTGATAAACGTGATAAATTTCACTATGGTGGCGGAAGACGCTGACCACATGACAGAGGCAATTTCATTTTCAACGGGAAAGTTTGTCAAAGAGGAACAGTCCCCCGAAAATACGGAAAATTCTGAAAATACGGAAAATACCGAAAATACGGAAAGCGTGAAAAATGAAAGACGAAAATTCGGTCCTATGGGACCCGATTCGCCCGAGATGAAAGCTTCTTTGAGATTTTTCACATACGCATTCGATAAAGACGAAAAAGCAGAGCTGATTGAATACAGAATGTCGGCACTCACTCAAAGTGAAGCAATAGACCTTGCAAGAAGTCTTATCAAAGAATCGACAGGCTGGACAAATCTCACATACAGGTATCGTGTCTATGAAAAAGACGGCAAAACATTTGTTACCGTCATAGACCAGGGCAGAGAACTCCTCCCTTCATACAGAACGCTTATCATATCCGCAATAGGCGAACTGCTTGTACTTTTGATAAGCTATCTTGTGCTTGTAAAATTAAGCAAAATGCTTTTCAAGCAGTTCGAGGAAGCCGACCGAAAACAGAAAGCATTTATTGCCAATATCGAACAGGATTTCAAAATGCCCCTCACTGTCATAAGTGCCAATACAGAGGTTCTCGAAAGAAAGAACGGCTCCGATGAACAGACAAAGGCGATTGACAGACAAATAAGAAAAATGACCGAACTTGTAAAACATCTCGGTGCATTGGCTATCTTTGAAGAAAAGGATATGGCTGTATCCAATATCAATCTTTCGGAGCTTATGCAGAGTTTCGTTGAAAGCCGAAAAGAAAAGTTTGATGAAAAGAAAATTGCACTCGGCAGCAACATAACACCCGATATAAACTTTGAGGGTGATGAACAGGCAATAAAGAAAGTTCTTTCCGAACTTGCGGAAAATGCTCTGAGATACTCCCTTTCAAAAGCGGAATTTACTTTAAAGAAAAAAGGCGACAGAATCATTATTTTGCAGACAAACGATACAGACCTTTCAAACGGCAGTGTTGACGAGATATTTGACAGGTTTACCACTCTCGCCAATGCAAAAGATAAAAATACCGCAGGTCTTGGATTGTCGTATGTCAAAGATATTGTCAAGGCACATAACGGCAGGGTTTCCGCAAAAGTCGCAAACGGCATATTTACTCTTGAAATAGCATTATAAAAAAGGCGGTGAAGAAGATGGCAGTTGTTTCAAATCCCGTTGTTGTAATGAAACGATATGAAATGAAATACATCATGTCCCCCGAACAGACGGAGTATTTTAAAGAAAGCGTAAAGGACTATATGAAAATAGACAAGTTCGGACTTACTTCCATAGCATCTCTGTACTATGATACACCAAATTACAGGCTTATCAGAACTTCCGTTGAAAAACCTCCTTTCAAGGAAAAAATAAGGCTTCGTTCCTACGGTATCGCAACAGATACTTCTCCCGTATTCCTTGAACTCAAAAGAAAGGCTTACGGAATTGTATATAAAAGGCGTGTGCAGTCAACTATTCCCCTTGTCAAAAAATTCTTTGACGGTGAGGGCGATATATGTGCAGGCGGTCAAATAAATAAAGAAATCACTACTTTCCGTGACTACTATCAGACGCTTGTACCCGCCTGCATGATAATCTATGACAGAATAGCATACTTTCAGCCTGACGGAGATTTAAGACTGACCATTGACCACAACCCCCGTTACAGATATGATGACCTTGATTTAAGGGTATCAATGAACGGCAACTCTCTCTTAAAAGACGGTTACACGATACTTGAAGTAAAAGTACAGCAGGCTGTACCGCTGTGGCTGTCGGACATTCTGACAAAAGGCAAAATCTATAAAGGCAGTTTCTCCAAATACGGTGAGGCTTACAGACAGCAGCTTCTCCGTACAAGAAATTTATAAAAGAAAGGAAATTCAATCATGTTTGACTCTATCTTTACAACATCACCCACAGCGGCACAATTCTTTATCATGGCACTTGCTGCCATCGTTTCGGGCTTTATCTATGCATGGATTATGTCCTTTAAAATCCGTGCAAAGAAACGTTTTTTCATGGTAATGGCAGTTATTCCTTTCATGGTTGCGGCAGTCATTGCATTCGTTAAGGGAAATATCGGTGCAGGCGTTGCAATAGGCGGTGCTTTCAGTCTTATCCGTTTCAGAAGTGCTCAGGGCAGTGCAGACGAAATTGCAGCTATACTCATTGCAATGGGTTCGGGTATCGCTTTCGGCATGGGCTACATTGGCTATGGCGTTGTAATTCTTCTTGGAATGGCAGTCATATACCTTATTCTCTCATTCCTCCCGATATTTGAACACAAAAGCATGGCAGAGGACAGGCTTCTCAGAATTACTATTCCCGAATCTCTGGAGTATTCAGGTGCATTTGACGACACCTTTGCACACTATCTCAAAAGCTGGGAAAATGCAGGCGTTAAAACAACAGGCATGGGTTCTATGTTCCGTCTTTCGTTCAAAATCCAGATGAAAGACCCCTCCGAAGAAAAAGCTTTCATTGACGAAATACGCACCAAAAACGGCAATCTTGAAATAGCAGTTCTCCCCTACACAGAACCCCAAAACCAACTCTAAACAATTAGCAATGAGCAGTTAGCAATGAGCAATGATTGATGACGGCAATTTGAAAAGGAGATGTAAATTTATGCATAAAAAATGTTTGGCTGTATTTATGGCACTCGTGATTTCTACGGCAGTATGTGCAGGCTGTTCCGACAGTTCAACACAAAGTTCTGCAAATTCGGATACAACCTCGACTGTTTCACAGACTTCGACCGCTTCAAATGAAACTTCCGCAACTCAGACCTCCGCAACGGAAAATTCCAATTTTGCTGACGGAGATTATAAAGACGTTACTTCCGAAGATGTGAATGCAACGATAACACTTTCCGGAAATGAGGGTACTATATCCGATACCACGAGGGGCAGTTCTGGCAGTGAAGTTACCATCACTTCAAAAGGCACTTATAAAGTGACAGGCTCGTCCGAAAATGTCACTATCACCGTTGACGACAGCACAAAATCGGGTAATATCTATCTGATACTTGACAATGTTTCCATGAAAAACTCGTCAAGTGCCTGTATCAATATACAGTCATGTGATAAAGTGATTATACAGTGTGTAGGAGAAAATACCATTGAATGCACGAACTCCGACAGCAGTGCCAAAATTGACGGTGCTATATATGCAAAAGATGATGTCACTATCAATGGTGAGGGTTCTTTGAATGTCACATCAAGCCTGCACGGCATTGTATGCAAGAACGACTTGAAAATAACAGGTTCAAAACTGACTGTAAATGCCGAAAATATCGGTATTCAGGCAGATGACAGCGTAAAAATAGGCGGTGGTGATATTGAAATCACTTCGGGACATGACGGAATACAGCTTTCAAATGATGACAATACAAGCCTTTTCTATATATCAGACGGCAGTTTGTATATAAATGCAGGCTATGACGGAATTTCCGTAAAAGCAGGCAACGACAATGCAGACTTTACAGGATATATTGACCTTGCAGGCGGTACGGTTGACATATTGGCAGGCGGTGGCTCTGATAATTCCAAAAACAGCGATACCTCTCAAAAGGGCATAAAGTGTGACGGTGATATTTTAATGAACGGTACAACGCTCACCGTATCAAGTGCAGATGACGCAGTTCACGGAAATGCAGATATTACGGTGAATTCGGGCAGTGCAGAACTTTCTACAAGCGATGACGGCTTGACGGCAACAGGTACTGTTACAATCAATGACGGCTCAATCAATATCATAAAGTCCTATGAGGGCATAGAAGCACAGGCTTTTGTAATGAATAACGGAGGAGTTTGGGTAGTATCAAGTGATGACGGTATCAATACCGCAGGCGGTTCCGATACAAGCTCAAATGACGATACACCCTGGGGCAGTACGGATACAAGTGCAAGCCTTACAATCAACGGTGGTTATGTGTATGTAAACGCATCGGGTGACGGCTTGGACAGCAACGGCTCTATTTATATCACAGGCGGTACGACTATTGTGGAAGGTCCTACAACAAGCGGTAACGGTGCATTGGATAAAGGTGACAGCAACGGTTGTGTTGCAAGCATAACGGGCGGAACAGTCCTTGCACTCGGCACATCTGATATGGCGGTCAACTTCGATACAGGAACACAGTGTTCTGCACTCGTGAATATATCGGGTGAAAGCGGAACAGAGATTTCAGTTGATGACGGTTCGGGTTTC